>JACCDV011057183.1_pt1 | contig 12712 bp, 11 predicted proteins | sample 7446131 | NCBI WGS metagenome assembly JACCDV01 (sample SAMN15323448, study PRJNA562643) | freshwater metagenome | isolation source: river surface water | place: USA:Blue River Watershed | collected 2017-08-17 | reverse complement strand
TGAGGCAAAATCAATAGGCCACTATGTAATAGCTACAGATAATGATATAAACGCTGAAGGTCTTAAAATCGCTGATTCGTTTGAGATTCTTGACCCAAGAAATTTGTCAGAGGCTTTGGCTATTGCCAAAAAATATCAGGTAGATGGCGTTGTTGCTGATGAGTGTGACTACTCGCGTTATGCCGCTGTATACCTTAACGCGACACTCAATCTTGGTGGTAAAAATAATAATTTCACTGTGGCGCAGTGTACTAATAATAAGTTATGGATGCGTGAGTGTTGTCGGGAGCATCAAATATTTCAGCCAAGATTTATTCCATGTAAGTCATATGATGAGATATTGACGGCGGTCAATCTAATTGGACTGCCAGTTATTATTAAGCCAGTAGACAATCGTGGAAGTACGGGTGTTCATCATGTTACAAACTTTGAGCAGTTAAAGTTTGCTTTCTTTGATGCGGTTTCAAATGCGCACTCACGTTTAGTTCTAGTTGAGGCTTATATTGAAGGCCTTCATATCACTGTTGATGGCTGTTTTGATCAGTATGGTAAGCATCACAATTTAGCCATTGCAAGCAAGAAAGTTATGAGTGGTGAGAATCCAGTCATAACCCAAGTTCGATATCCTGCTGATCTGAATGATGATATTTTGGATCATATTTTTGATACAAATAACCGGGTTGTTGATGCGCTAGGTATTACTGATGGTTTGACGCACTCTGAATTTATTGTGGATTCAAAGGGAAGGTGTTTCTTAGTTGAAACTGCCAATAGAGGGGGTGGGGTCTTGACTTCAGCGAAAATTGTCCCAGCATTAACTGGGGTAAATTCATCCGCATTATTAATAGCGGATGCTTTGGGTCAGAAATATGATATAAAGCCGGTTGTTAAAGGTTCATGTGTTTGGTTACACTTTTTTATATTTAATCCTGGGATTGTTAAGTCAATTTCAGGTCAAGAGGAAGTCAAGTCCATGAATTCAGTCATTCATTTCCAGATGAATATCTCTGTAGGGGTGGCCATAGATTTGCCTAAATCAGGTGCGCAGCGACATGGTTTTGTAATAGTCAAAGCAGACTCACCCGAGGCGGTAAGTGCTGAAATTCAGAAAATTCAAGACCTTGTTGTTGTGGAGTACGTATAGTATGAATTTCAACTGGTTGAAAAATTTTGAATCAAAAATGGTATCAAGATATTCGGAAAGATTTCAAAAGTTCGGATTTGATCCTAGGACCCTCGGATGGGATAATCACTCAAACCAAAATAAAAGATTTCTCACTGCTATTCAATCTGCCGAAATAAATGGGAAAAGCATATTAGATGTTGGTTGTGGATTTTCGGATTTTTATTCTTTTTTGAATGAGTATTATGGAAAAAATTCTGCATTTCGTTATGCTGGAATTGATATAAATTCTGATTTAATTAATGAATGTAAAAATAGATTTCCTGACGTTTCTTATGAGGTTAGAAATATATTAGTTGACCCTTATCAGGAAAATTCTTGGGATGTTGTAACCATGTTTGGTTTGTTAAATTACAAAATACCAGATTATGATAATTTAGCCTATGCAAAAAATTTTATTACAAATGCATTTAATGTGGCGAAGGATTGCTTAATTGTTGATATGCTTAGCAGCATTAAAAATGTAAATTACCCCTCAGAGAATTTCGTAAATTACCATGAGCCTGCAGTCATGCTAGATTTTGCGCTTAGCCTCACTCCATATGTGAAGGTGGTTCATAGTGGTGATCCTATTCCACAGAAAGAGTTTACTCTTATCTTAGGCAAGCATTCATTTTGAAGATTACCGACTTTTTCTTTCATCCTATTGCTAAAGTTTCTGAGGCCGACCTTTTCCAAGTTGACACTAAGTCATTGTGCGATTACTTAGTTGATGTTGATCTTAGCTTTGATAAGCTGAGTATAAGTTCAGGTTTACTTACAGTATTCAGTCCTCATCTGATTGATTGGAATAAGTGCGCAGCTTCTGATAGGGTTAAGTTCTCTGTTTTGTTGGATTTTAGAAATCCAAATATTTTTCAGAAATTGGATCAATATAATCAATTTGGTCATAAAGCCCTTGTATTGCATCCGTATTTGCAAAAAATAACTCAATCTGATTGGCCTAGAATTTTATGTGTAGCAGAGTACGCCAACAAAATGGGATTTTTCTTTATTATTTGCACTGCCTATGGCAGTCAGGATATGTATCGCTATAAGGTATTGCCATTCGTAAAAGAGTTTGCAGAGGGCATTGATGGATCCATTGTGTTGGCGCATTGTGGTGGTGCAAAAATATTAGAGGCGTTATTAATTGCAGATTCCCACCATAACATTTTTTTGGAAACATCATTCACATTATCTTATTGGAATGGTAGTAGCATTGCTGACGATATTGCTTTTGCGATGAAAAAGCTAGGATCTAATCGTTGGCTGTATGGTTCTGATTCTCCATTTATAGATTTCAAGAAAGCTATTGACGACAATATTAATTTCCTAGAGAGTAGAAGATTCTCTGACGCTGATATTGAGCAAATTATGGGTAAAACTGCTTGTGAGTATTTTGAAATATGAGTCTAGTTAACTTAACCAAGAATGTAACAATCTTAGATGCAACCTTAAGGGATAGCAGTTATGCGATTCATTTTCAATTTTCCGCTAGAGATACCTACAACATTTGCGTTGGCCTAGAGAGGTCTGGAATTAGCATGATTGAGGTTGGTCACGGAATGGGGCTTGGCGCATCTTCAATAAGCCATGGTATATCTCTGGAGTCTGACGAAGATTATTTATTGGCAGCAAAATCAGCCCTCAAAAAAGCAAAATTTGGAGCTTTTTTTATTCCTGAAATTGGCGCTAAAGAAGATTTAAAAAAAGCTGCGTCACTAGGCATGAATTTTGTCCGTATTGGATACGATGCTACTGATATTGGCAAGACTCGCTCTTATGTTGACTACGCTAAGGAGCTAGGGTTGGAAATTTCTTTGAATCCAATGAAGTCCTATGTTTTGTCGGTCGCAGATTTTGGAGTGTTGGCTAGTGAGGTTGGTAAATGGGGTGGGGTAGATACATTGTGCGTTGTTGATTCAGCGGGCTGTATGTTACCTGATGCTGTATATGATTATGTCAAAGTTGCCTCGGAAAATTGTTCATTGCAATTAGGTTTTCATGGGCATAACAATTTAGGTTTAGCTAACGCCAACTGTTTGTCAGCAATTAAAGCTGGTGCAAGTTTTGTCGATGGTACATTGAGGGGAATGGGGCGTAGTGCTGGTAATGCTCAAACTGAAATTCTTGCGCATGTAATAGCTGAGTCTGGCTATAACACGGGAGTTGATACTGTCAGTCTTTTTAATGTTTTTGGGGAATTTCTTGAGCCTTTGATGATTCAGCAACAAGGAATTCCATCAATGGAAGTTTTATATGGCATTACAAAATTTCATAGTAGTTACTTGCCTAAATTTAGAAAAATATCATCAAAATACAATATTGATTTAAAAAGATTAATTATGGAAGTTTCTAGGGTGAACTGTATCAATCCTGCAGATGATTTAATTGAAAATTGTGCGCATGACTTGAGCAGAACAGTTGAGTGAACTGTGATCATTATGGCTGACTCTATCTCTAAGTATATTGAGGTTTGCCCTTGTTGCTTAAGTCGTGAATTAAAGGGCTTTATGGAGCCTTATGAAATTAATTCGTCCGCGTATACCAGTAAATCAAAGAGCATTGTAACTTTTTACCACCATCCGCTATTTTGCTCTAATTGCGGGCATGTTTTTAATGCCACTCCTCCTGATAAAAAACACTTGAGTGGTATTACAAAGATAAGCATATACATTTCGCTGAGGACTTTGATGTTAATAAAAGGGTTTCGTGGATTAATCGGTGGAGAGACTCCTCTAGATCTAATACCCTTTTAGATTATGGCGCGAATTTGAAGCGCAGTTTTCATAAGTAGCTTGAAAAACAAGGATTTAATGTCGATGCCATCGATATAGCTACTAACCTAGATACAAAATCTTCGTATGACATTATTACAAGTTATTTTTTACTGGAGCATGTTGTCGATTTGAGTGACATTTTTTTAGATATTAAGGGTTTAGCTAGACTTGGTACAATTTTAATATTAGAAGTGCCTACCAGTGAAATTTATGATCGAGACTATAGCGGTTTGCTTTATGAGCATCAGCAACATTTTTCAATTCACTCTCTTGAGGTTTTAGCTTCAAGATTTGGTTTTAAAAAAATTGAACAATCGTCGGAAATGTGTTCTCGTAATTTTGGGTTTGTTGCCACATTTATTTATGTTGAAGAGCCATGTTTTTCGGTTCTCGCTCAATTTGAGGATGTCCGTTGCAAGTATATTTCAGGCAGGAGACTACAATTATCAAGTACGACCCATTACCCCAAGGAGTTCTATTTTAAAAATAAATTAGATGGATATTCGGCATTAATTTTTTGGGGCATTAATGCTAATTTTGAAAATATTTTTACTTATATTGACTCAAACCAAAAAATAATTGCGCTAGATTCAAATGCTGATAAATTTTGTCATGTTAATGGTAGTGTCAAATGTTATTCTCCCGATTTTTTCAAAAGCCATTTTTTTGAAATTCTCAAAGAGTATTCGTTTAGATATGATGATGTGTGTTTTATAGTTACTGCGAGTGCTCATGAAAAAGTTATTTGCCCTCAATTAAGCAACTTCAGAGCCAAGATATTAGTCTATGATTCAGTGCAATACCAATGATTTTTAAAGTGATTATTTTTTTAATAAATAAACTTTTTCACTGCGCTATCTGTGCGACTTTGGCTGAACCATTGTGAGAGTTAATCAAATTACTTTGACCCCGTCGGTTGCCTTGGCTGATTTAGCTAGGAAAATGAAATGTGAAGGTTTGCCGATTATTCAATTGCAAACAGGTGATCCTGATTTTAAAACCCACCCTGAAATCATCGAGGCAACTTACAAGTCTTTGCTGGATGGAGAGACCCACTATAGTTATATGGCGGGGTTGCCTGAGATTCGTTCTGAAATTGCTCGGCAGTTGAATGTCGAGTTTCAGTTATCACTTGACCTGGATAATATCTTAATGAGTCATGGCGCTGCACAAGGAATAGCTGCTGTTATTGGCTCAATAATATGTGAGGGTGATGAGGCAATTGTCTTGGAGCCAAACTGGTCAACAATTGATTCTCAGATCGTAATTGCTGGTGGTAACCCAATTAAAGTATCACATCTTTTATCTGACAGCGATCTAATTGAATCCCTAAATCAATGCTGTACAACAAGAACAAAAATAATTTGTATTAACAGCCCTAATAATCCCACGGGACTTGTTTTTTCTGAGCAAAGAATAAAGTTAATTATTGACTGGGCTAGAGAGAAAGATCTATATGTTTTATCTGATGAGGTATATCGTTGTCATGTTTATGATGTAAAACATGCCTCGGTTTTGAGTTATTTTTCATACGATAAAATAATATTTATCGATAGTTTTTCAAAGAAATATGCTATGACAGGTTGGCGTTTGGGTTACGTTGTGGCAAATACCGCTTTGCTTTCTAAAATAGTTAAGTATTCACAGATTAATATCACTAACATTGCCCCATTTATACAGCGTGGTGGAATGAAAGCTATTACTAATTATAAGGTGGCTGAGCAAGTTAAAATTATGCTGAATGAGTATCGCGATAGAAGGTTGAATTTAATTCAGTTATGTGAAGAGTTGAAGCTTGAAATTATCAACCCTCAAGGAGCATTTTATTTATTTATTAAGGTCATTCCTGATGATGTGTACTTTTGCAAGAAGCTTCTGCATGATTACTTTGTATCGGTTGTACCGGGAAGTGCCTATGGTATGAGTGGTTCTGGTTGGATTCGCGTCACATATTCACAGAATCTAAACTCAGTGGAGCTTGGCTTAAGAAAGATTGCGGAGTTACTTTTTCATCTTAAATAACCATTTAGGGAGAGTATATGAATATTATGGTGGTAGCTGCTCACCCTGATGATGAGATATTGGGGTGCGGAGCAACAATAGCAAAACATGTAAAAAATGGCGATGATGTTTATGTTTTAATAGTTTCGGAAGGCGCAACTAGTAGATCGATTCACTCTGAATTTGATTGTCAACATTTGAAGTCAGCTGCTGAACATGCGAATCAATTGCTAGGGGTTAATGCTATATTTTTTGGGGGATTTCCAGATAATAGGCTAGATACTCTAAGTCGCCTAGAGGTGATCAAATTTATTGAGGGGCACATAGAGAAAATCCAGCCAGAGGTGATTTATACGCACCATTCAAATGATGTAAACATAGACCATCAAATTTTACATCATGCTGTTGTGACCGCATCAAGACCTCAGCCTGGTTTTTGTGTAAAGACGTTATTATTTTTTGAGGTTCCATCAAGCACAGAGTGGCAGGTTCCGGGGAATTCATGTGGTTTTCAGCCAAACTGGTTTATAAATGTTGAGCATGAAAAACAGAAAAAATTTCAGGCGTTAGAGTTGTATGCTTCAGAAATGAGGTCTTGGCCACATCCTAGATCTTTTGAGGCTATAGAGCATCTTATGGCTTGGCGTGGCGCAACGGTAGGTGTTAGTTCTGCCGAAGCATTTTATTTGGGAAGAAATATTGTGAATGGGTTGTTATGTTGAATGGTAAGAGAGTTTTAGCTGTGATTCAAGCTAGAGGCGGCTCAAAAGGGATACCTAAGAAAAATATTTATGAAATTAATGGGCATCCCTTAATTTCATACACAATTTGCGCAGCCTTGAAATCTAAATATATTGATCAGTTGGTTGTTTCAACTGATTCAGAAGAAATTGCGGATGTTGCAAAGGCGTACGGAGCAAGTGTTCCATTTATGAGGCCTGATGATTTAGCAGGGGATAAGGTTGCGTCAGTAGATTCTCTTTTGCATGCTGTTGAAGAGAGTGAAAAATATTTTCAAGAGTCCTTTGACGTTGTTATTGAATTGCCATGTGTTGCACCTTTGCGCGCAGCTAGAGATATTGATGGAGCTCTAGAAAAATTGATTTCCACGGGCGCTAATTCTGTAATCAGTGTGGTAAATACTGGGGAAAAACATCCAGTTAGATTAAAACGAATTTTGAATGATCAAATTACAGACTTTTGTCTAGAGTATCCGGAGCCCGCAAAAGGATCTAGGAGGCAAGACTTGGAGCCATGCTATATTCGTAATGGAGCGATTTATTCTATGACGCGTGCTACTTTATTAGGATTAAAGTCTCGTCATGGTCCAGATAGTCGACCATATGAAATGCCAGACGAAAGATCTATCAATATTGATGGGTGGATGGATTTAAAAATTGTGGATTTAATGATTCGGGATGGTCAGTGTGAAAATCTACCAACAAAAATTGTTAAATCACAAATTGAAAAATTTGATTTAATTTCATCTCCAAAGTTACTAATTACAGCGCCACTGGAATTTATGCCAGAGCTTAAAGCGCGCATCAAAAATGAAATGAACTGCATTTTTGCATACGGAGCGACTGTCGATCAGGTGGTTGATTTGTTGAAAGATTGTGACGCTTGGTTGTGTAGTCCTGCGCCCACTTACAAAATTGATAAAAAAGTGCTGGAGAATGCTGGCAAGCTTAAAATTATAGTCACGCCATCTACTGGTAGCAATCATATCGATGTTCCGTTTTGTGAGGCACGTGGAATTCAAGTGGTTTCATTGAAGGGTACCTCAATCATTTCAGATGTGTATGCATCTTCTGAATTTACGTTTGCCTTAATGCTTGCCCTAGTGAGAAAGCTTCCGATTGCCAGTGAATATGCCAAGATTGGCGAATGGAGGGGGGTAGAGAGCAAGTTAAGGGGGCGGGAGTTAAATGGCCTAACTCTTGGGATTATTGGATTTGGAAGAATTGGTAGTAATCTTGCCAAGTATGCAAATGCAATGAATATGAATATCCTAGCTTTTGATCCATTTAAAAAGATTAATGAAATTTATGTTACTCAAAAAGATTCTTATGTAGAAGTTTTGTCGAGTTCTGATGTTGTTGCGGTCTGTGTACATTTAGATTCTTCAACAAAAGAAATGGTAGATAAAAGTTGGTTTAAATTAATGAAGCAGGGTGCATATTTTATTAATACTTCAAGGGGTGAAGTTATAAATGAAGATGATTTGTTGGTGTCGCTAGCATCTGGCAAATTAACAGGCGCCGCTCTTGATGTGGTTCAAGGGGAGCAGTCAGATTATTTTTATAACCATAAATTGATAGAGTATGCGCGTAATCATAGTAATTTAATAGTAACGCCACATATAGCTGGGCTAACTTTTGAGTCTGAATCCAAAACAGCTGAGTATGCCTTTAATGAAATCAAAAAACATTTTTGGAATTAGCAAGTGCCTTCAATATCAGTCATAGTTTGTTGTTACAACCATGAAAAATGGATAGAAAGATGCATCAGGAGTCTTTTGAATCAAAAGGGTATGGATGGCTCTGCTTATGAAATTATTTTAATAAATGATTGCAGTACAGATAATTCAAGTAAGGTTATAGAAAATTTTAGCAAGACAAGTAATATAAGGATTTTTAATAATCCAGAGAATATTGGCTTACCTGCATGTTTAAATTTTGCAATAAGAGTTGCATCTGGAAGATATATTGTAAGAGTGGATTCTGATGATTATGTTTCCAGAAATTTTCTATGGCTGATGGAGTTTTTTTTAGATAAAAATAGAAACTATCAAGCTGTTGCTACTGATTATGTAAAAGTAGACCAGTTTGAAAATGAAATTGAGCGTGTTAATTGTTTTGAAAATGAAATAGCTTGTGGTGTCATGTTTAGGAAAGAGTGCTTATTTGACATTGGTTTATATGATGAGAGATACAAAATGCGGGAGGGCCATAATTTGAGAAAGAGATTTGAAGAAAAGTTCAGTGTGGGTCGGCTAGAGTTTCCCCTCTATAAATATAGGCATCACACGACAAACAGAACGTTAGATCAAGCTGAAGTTGAAGTGTATGACAAATTATTGAAAGGCAAAAAGTAATGCTATTCATAGCGGAAGTTGGAATGAATCACAATGGTAATTTTGCATTATGTTATGAATTAATCAAGCAAGCTAAGTGGTCGGGTGCTGATATTGTAAAGTTTCAGTTAGGGTGGCGTGATAAGCCCGACGAAATTAATTGTATTGATGAAGAGATTTTAAAGAAATTATTTTTATGGGCGGATTATCATGAAATCGAGATTATGTTTTCAGTTATTACGCCAAACGCTTTCAATTTGATAAAAAAATTCAATCCAAATCGATATAAAGTGGCATCGAGAACAGTCATAGATTATCCAGAGATGGTACCTGAAATAATAAGTATGGGTAAGGAGACATTCATATCTTTAGGCATGTGGGACAAGCAGCGTGTGCCATTCGGAAGTGGGGGCAACATTAAATATTTATGGTGCAAATCAAAATATCCTTGTGAGCCACATGACATGCTTGATTTTCCAAAATCATTTGAAGATTCACCTTGGGAGGGGTACAGCGATCACACTATAGGTATCGACATGTCTTTGCTAGCTATTGCACGAGGTGCAAAAGTAATTGAAAAACATTTCACTTTGGATAAATCGGACACTACAATAAGAGACCACGCATTAAGCGCAACACCAGATGAGTTTAATCAATTGGTTCGTCTAGGAAAAGAAATATCTAAAAAAATTCAAATAGGAATATAAAGTAAAGCGTGTGCACAAGAAATTAATTATTAGGAATATTAACTTTAGTAATGATTTAGTGGGTTTGTTTCCAGATGAACTCGGCGCAAAGGTGTCGCTTGACCTTGATCAGTCAAATAAAATTAATGAAAATTTAGGTAGGATAATCGACGGTATTCTGCCAGCCTATTTAGAATATTTTCCCGCAGAATATAAGGCTGAAGGTATAGATTTTTCAGCTATATCAAGAGTTACATTAATAACCGTCTTGTCGTTATATTTTGATAGGCTTTATAGGGTGTACGCCCTACTAGATGCTTGCGATGATGTTGATTCGGTTTTAAGTGTTCAAAAAAATTCTAAAAAAATTAAAGACTGCATAGAGTTATCGGATCTTTCGGCCAATAGTTTTGATTTTAATCAAGAAGTAATCTGTGATATTTCGGAAATTTTTAACCTAAAGCAAGTAAGGGTGAAAATTGAAAAACCTCAGCAGCGCAAGGCTCAAAGTTTTAAAAATAACATGTTTTATCTTAAAAAGCCTAGCAAGTTAAAAATAATTATTCAATTTGTAAAGCTGTATCTATCAAAATATACAGGAAATATTGGCGCATTCGAGTTAACTCAAACATTGATGCCATCTATTAAGAATAATTTATTTGGGTTTCGTCGACTTTCATATATAAAATTATGTACTAATTTAAAGAAGTCTGAATCTGATTTAGATATTAATCGCAATACAAGAAGTGTTTTTATTAAAAAAACAATTAGTGTAAATATACATATATTTAAAGATGTTTTAAATGATTTAAATCTGAAAATAGATTCTGGTGTTCTTGCTGAAAATTTAGTGAATTTTCTGATTAAATATATTCCATTATCATCAATTGAAGGTTTCTCTCAATATTTTAATGAGTATAATAATTTAATTAAAAATAAAAAATTCACAGCAGTCTTTTCGACGAACTTTGCACAGAGTGTAGAGGGATTAGCTTTGATATCAGCAGCTAAAAACAATAATATTCCATCTATCGGTAGTCAACATGGGGGGCATCATGGCTACATCGAAAATCATATAATCGGAAAAGAGTGTGAATATAAGATTGTAGATTACTACGTTACATGGGGTTGGAAAGATTTATCAGATGGAATTATTGACCAAGGCAAGATCCTAAATCTCCCATCACCTTGGTACTCAGAAAGAATTTTAGAGTGGAGGGCTCTTGGAGGAGAAAAGTCTATATATATAGATGATAAAAAATATGATTTAATATTTATGCCAAATAAAATATATCCATTTACACCCTCTCCAACTGGTGGACATTTAACTGGTAATCACTTAAATTTGTATTGTAGATTTTTTAAGACACTAGTAACGGAATTGTATAACAACAATATTAAAATATTACATAAAGCTTATGGTACTGCAACATTAAATTTAATGCCAAACACAATTAGATTGTTAAATAAAAGGTACTCTAAATTATTTCACAGTGAATATAATTTGGAAAAAGGCATAAGTCTTGATTTGATTAAACGGGGTAATGTATTACTATGGGATCAGCCGGGTACTGGATTCTTGGAGTGCCTTGTATTAGGAATTCCTACATTTGTAATATGGTCAAACATTTTTAATAAATCAGAAATAAACTCTCAAAAATTATTTAATGATTTAATTGACGTTGGCATTATTCATCATGGAACCCCCACTTTAATTAAATCATATCTTGATTTTAAGAAAAATAAAAAAGAATGGTGGGAAAATGATTTGCGTCAAAATGCAATTAAAAAATTTATTAAATACTACGCAAACACTGATTACAATTGGGCTGACATTTGGAGATTAAATTTTATTGAGAGATTTCAGCATGAATAATATTTCAGTTAAGTACATTTACTCAGCATGTGTGCTAATTAATACTCCTAATGTGAGCATATTATGTGATCCCTGGTTCACGGAGGGGATATATGACGGATCATGGTATCACTATCCCAGAATAAAGGACCCAATTAATTCAATTGGAAATGTTGATTATATTTATGTTTCACATATCCATCCGGATCACTATGACCCAGAATTTTTAAAAGAGTATTTTAAATTTTATGGACCTAAAAAAATACTAATTGCCGATCATACCTTTAATCATCTTAAAAATAAGATAGTATCAGACGGTTTTAACTGTGAAATATTGAAAGATAAATTTTCTATTGGATCGACAGATATTCAAATATTTCCTCATGTTACAGGTAGTTTAAGTGATATTGATTCAGCTTTACTTGTGATTTTCGATGATGGAAAAAAAATCCATAAGGTTCTAAATTGCAACGATATTGTTTTTAATGATGAGTTTTTAAATTATTTAAAAAGTATTGTAGGTGACATTGACATATTATTAATTGGGCATACTGGGGCGGGCCCTTATCCGCAATGTTATTTTGATATTGCTGACCCTAAATTGATTGCTGAGGCTAATATTAAAAAAAATATTTTTATTGATCGGTATTTAAAAAATACAGCAATATTTAATGCAAAAGTTAATATACCATTTGCTGGTAAATATATTTTAGGTGGAAAATTGGCTCCTTTAAATAAATATAGAGGGGTATCTGATCCTGTAGAAATTTTGCAATACGATAAAAATGCTATAGTATTAGCTGATAATGGTGGATGTATAAATACAGAAACCCTGACTCCTTCGCAAACGCGATTGAGTCTCTACGACCAATCCGATATTGATAAGTACATTCAGATGATTAAAGCTCATAAGTTGAGCTACGAAAACTTTATATCAGAGCAATTTCAACATAAAATTCCGCTAATTTATTTAATTCGCAGAGCATTTTCTAATGCTATACAAAAATCCGAAATGGATTTAGATTACTACATTTGTATCGAAATTTATGAACAATATTTTGTTATCAACTGCAACAAAAATAAAAATGAATTTTATATTTCAAATTTAAGTGACGCTCTACCTCAGCCAAGAAGTGAATACAGCTTAGA
>JACCDV010228534.1_pt1 | contig 12713 bp, 7 predicted proteins | sample 7446131 | NCBI WGS metagenome assembly JACCDV01 (sample SAMN15323448, study PRJNA562643) | freshwater metagenome | isolation source: river surface water | place: USA:Blue River Watershed | collected 2017-08-17 | reverse complement strand
ATGGTAATTTATTAAAATATTATAAATATTAATCAATACTCAAAGTGATACATATTATATAGCAAAAACATCAATTATAGAGAGTGATCATTGTCTTGGCCACCTAAGTATTAAACAATGCTAAAAGTAATGTTGATAGTTCAAGTAAATATTGCATTTTTATTGCAGCTGATAAAATTTAAAATTCAAATTCTTGATTTCCCTCAATAAAAAACCCTTTTATTCAAAATTACAAAAATGTTATTATTTATCATAATATGATTCAAATTTTATAGTTTTCCAAGCATTTTTGTCCACCCTTAAAACTTCTCATGTGAGAGCATTTTAATTATTATTATTGCTAATCATATTATTAGTAGCATTAAGAGTTTGGATGAAAGAGAAGAGGGAGGACGTGAATAGATGAAGGTTAGCTGGTGTGGTTGAAAGGGTTTTCGTGTTGCGAGTTAATTTGTGGGTTTGGGTGAGTGTGGCAATATGTGAGTTAACGCTGAATAATGTTGACACTAATTTAATGAATGAAATAAATTCCTTATAATTCTAAAATTAAATGATTGAGGAGCAGGCCATCAAGCAATGCAGGTAGATCCTGAAGAAGAACAACCTTCATCCGCTTAAAAAATTAGGGAAGGGCGCCTTTTCCTTTGTTTTCTCAGTTTAAAAGATAGAGCTCAAGTCCGCCGACAACGAGGTCTACTCTGTCAAGTGCATCAACAAAAAGCAATTCTCCAAAAAACCCTACCTTGTCAAGTACATCGAGCAAGAAATCCAAAGCATGAGAGATCTCAATCACAAGAACATTGTCAAACTCACTCGCACCTTCGAAGGTACACTCCTCCTGATTATAGACTAAGGGTGGATATTTATCGTCATGGAATACTGCGATAAGGGCAATATTTACTCAGCGCAATCCCAGAAATAAAATGGCATTTTTTAATTCAATGAGTGCGTTTATATAATTAGGAGTGTCTTAGATGGATTACATCATATTCACAATAAGAATCTTATCCATCGCGATATCAAGGCTTAAAACATACTACTACTCACTGACCCCCAAAAGAATTAGCCTTATGGATATATCACGAAGATATGTGACTTGGGCTTTTGCAGAGAGGATGATGATAACGTCAACACTTTCTGTGGAACCACTTCTTATATGGCTCCTTAGATCTTCCGGAAAAGTATATACTGCCATAAAGTGGACATCTGGGCAGTGGGAGTCCTCATGTACAAGATGCTCTTTGGTGATTTCCCTTTCAAAAGTATTCATCATCTTATCAAGGCATGAATATGGAGTATGAAATCAACTCCAAATGTAATAAGGGATTCAACCTTAAGAAGATGAAGGTTAAACCTAATCCTTCCATCAGCAAGGACACCTTTGAAATTTTAGTTTAGATCTTTAATGGAATTTTCACAATCGACCCATAAGATCGTATGAGTACAGAGTAAATGCGTAAATATGCATTTTTTCAATCTCCCAAAAAACTATTAACATCTGCTTCGACTGAAAGCGATAGTGGAGATGAATAGTACATGTTCTAGAAAGATAAAGTTCAATTTATTGACTCGATACTACAATAAGTAAAAGATATTGGATTTTTAACACAATGGGAATAGAACTGTTTTGAATATTACATAAAGAAGATTTAGCTCACTATCCTGCAGCCTGTTGTGAAAGAAAACGAATAAGCAAGAAAGAAGATAAGATAACTCTAAAAATCAATTGACACCTTAGGCACATACATTGAAGCCAATATCAAGAAGTGCACTATCTCTAAATTCAACGAGTACTTCGCACCCAATACAGCTAAGTTTATTGATTTCAAGGAACCTTATAGACTGGTTGTTGGCCATGTCTTTTCCAAAGCTCATAAAGCTATCAATTAAAATATACTCCTTCGTAGCCAGGTCAAGCTGGAACTATTCTGCTGCCATCTCATCAATAGAATCTTTTAGAAGGAGTATAGGAACTAAATATTTGTTCACTATTTCGATTGGCTTAAGAATAGCAAGAAGGCAAAGTCTTTTTAGTTTACTAGTTTCAAAAACTGGATAAAGGTGTAAAACCCTGAGAAATTAGTCTTGACTGTGGAGGCAATGAACGACAAATTCTATAAGAAGAAATGAATTCAAATGATAACACAATTATATTATTATATTGACTCTTTTTTTATTAATCTGAGTGCTTCTCATAAGCTCCTTTTATGTTCGAAATTGATGAGTTATAGTGTTGAGGGAGCAAACTAGTAAGAAGCATCAGTAGTTTAGAGGTAGAATTATAGCCTTCCAAGCTGTCGACCCGGGTTCGATTCCCGGCTGATGCATTTTTATTATCAAAACTAACATAAAGACAAATATTTTTAATTCTGCAATCCATTAAAAATAAACAAGCAGAGTCTTTCTTTCCCATCGTTTTCATCTATAAATCTACGCTGTCCTAATGATATGATAAAAATGGTCACGGAGGGGATCGAACCCTCGACCGTTGCGTTATTAGCACAACGCTCTAACCAACTGAGCTACGCGACCTTTCTGACATTCCCTCAGCAGACATCTAAAAATATCCCGTATTGATGGTGCTTCCAGATAAGGATAACATTTGGATGTTATTATAATGATGAATAAAAATCATTGGTAATTTTTATTTTCCCTCGCTTTGCTCTGTAAAAATTGCTCATATAAGGTTTGAGTCAGGTTTATCTCACTATTCAAGGTTGCCATCTTCTTCTCGTACTCGATCAGTTTCTCCCTGTTTATCTTATCAATATTTTTATTGATGTGTTAAAGTTTCTTGAATTCCTCCTCCAGGTTTTCTAGAGCTATTGTCTTTTGGAGTAGGGTGTTTTGGAGTTTTTCGTTTTCGCTCATGAGTTTGGTCAATTATATCTCCATCTTCTTCCTCATTTGATCGACTTAAAGTCTCATTATTACTTAAAGTTAAGATTTTTGCCTTTAAAGCTATGCGTTCAGCTACCTTCGGATTCCTCCAGTATCTAGTGTAGACATTTGATTCTTCTTTAGTTCTCTCTTCAGACTCTCGTCCAGTTGTTTAATATAGTTATTCAATCTTTAAGCGTCCCTCTCCATTTCCTAAATAATGAACTGAAGCTTGTTTTTCTATCTTTCCTCCTTTTATCTCTATCTTTATAGATGTTTCTCTTTTATCTTGAACTGTCTCTATCGCTCACGCACCTCATCTTGCAGTCTTTATATCTTTTATCTCTCGTTCTGTCTTTACTCGTCGTGCTATTTTCTCTATTCCTTCCACCTTCCCTCCAGATCTTGTATAAGCTCAGTATACTCCTTCTTTGTTCTCACTATCTCCTCATGCAATCCTTTTACTGTAAGGTTTAGCCCATCATTCTTAACTGTCAGCTTGGACAGCTGCTGATTCAAGAATCCCACATTAGTTTGATATTAGTTGGTCATGAGCTCTTTTTCTGACTAGATTTGATGGAAAGATTGATGAAGATTCTTGATTTAATTGTCATTCATCTATGAACTTTATTTTATCCTTTATTGCAAATGCTCAATTCTTGTATCTCTTTCTTTCAATCTGTCGTACATATCGTGCTTAAGGCGCTAATATTACCTTTTTTCTGCCTATACTATCTTATCTTTCTATTTGAGTTGCCTTTCAAACTATTTCCTTTCTCCCTTTAGTCCTTAGATAATACTAGTATATCTTTTTTAAATGGCTTCAATATCTGATGCTTGTATCTTAGTCATTCTCTCTTTTATATTGTTTATTTATAGTTCATTTTATCTTTCTATTGTGTATATTTTCTATCTCAGCATATTGATTTCCTCTTGCTTTTCGTTAGTATCCTGCAGATGGCTTTCTGACTCTTTCTTAAGCCTATCAAGCAGCTTCTCTATTTCATCGTTTTTGATGGCAATCATCTATCTAAATCCATTGAGTTCTATGTTGAAGAGCTCGTCTTGGTCATCCACACTCTTCTTAAGGTTCTCTAGCTCGAAGTTGAATATCTTTTCGAACTTATCTCTAAATTTATCGAGCTATTAGCTCTTTTATTTGTAGGCCTAATCACTTGCTTTCCTCTGCTTTTCGATAAATTATTGAAGCCGCTTTATCTATTCATCCTTTTATGTCCTCACCATCTCCACACGACTATGTATAACTCCTTCAATATTTTCTTTCTCATTCAGTGTCTTCTTGAGCTGCCTTATTTGGAACTGGTAACCTTCTTCTTTCTAAACAAACTCTTTCTTGATCCCTTAGATTTATCTTTTGAGGCTGAGGTCAGCTTTTTAACGACTCTCCAACATGAATGAAATTCTCTTTTCTTCGGCTTCCTCCATTTTGAGTTTCCATTTTTCGACCTCTCTTTGTAGTTCTAGCTTATCCTTGGACCAGTCTTCATTGTTATTAGTCTTTTAATTGGCCAATGATTTGAGGTTTTCCAGTTCTGATTTCTTTTGATTGAGTTCTTTGTCTTTCTTATCAAGTTCATTCTGTAGGTGGGTATTTTGCTTGAGTATAAGTTCATATTTAAGCTAAAAATCCTAAGCCCTTCTGAGTCTCATTCTGGCTCTATTCAGATCATCCTGAAGACTGTTGCAATCGTTTTCCAGCCTATTGACCTTCCTCTTGAAGAAATCAATGTCATATTTCGTGGGAGATTAGTTGTTGATTCGGTTGGTTAGCTATTTCTCTAGGTCACGCCCCTGCATCTCACTCTTCAAATTATAACGATATTTATATAAACTTAATTAAACAAGTTATTTACTTGTACTCCTTTTAAACACTCCCCAAGATAAATTGACTAAGGAAAGTGTTTAGGATAATTATTTACTGTATTTACTGAAATATATAATGTTATTATTAGTTCAATGGCTTCTTTTTAATCTATAATATTTGCATAATAAAATGAATGATTCCTTTTTGAGGGAGTACGACCTTTCTCTCAATGATTACGAAAGTAATAGTCATGTCCTCTTTGACGAAATGAACTCTTAGCATATTTGCTTTAGAATAAACGAAGATCCCAAGGATATGGATAAATATATGGAGTTAGAAAAGACCTAAAAATATCTACAAGAAAAGACGACAGGGTAAAGTCTGTTAGAATAAATAGGCCATTCATACAGTTTCATCGATTGTATCCAAACCGATCAACGTCCAGTTGATACAACATAAGACATACCTAGTACTTATCAGCAAAATAAAAGTATTATTGAGGTTTCAATTAAGACTCTTTGGGGGAAATCCAAGATTGAGAAAGGAGATCGATTTTAGACGAAAAACCTTTCTAAAAATTTACATACTGAAACTGCAAAACAACTGAAGAGTCGGGTATTTCTTCATCAATTTGATAAAGAATAAATCGAAGTAATTAGATAGTTTTGTAATTCAAACAAATCGATCGATAGCTTCAAGACCCTTCTAAAGGATAAAATAATAAACTAGCGTGTACGCAATTTTTATTAATCGAAGTACTTTATCCAAGAAATACTACAATCAAAGATGGAGATGAGGACCAAGCTCACCATGATTAAGTATCTCTAGAAGATTAGAAGCCTGACATATGATAAAAATTTCAAGGCTTGGAAGAAAGACAGCAACGATTTTTGATATCTATACAAGTATATGAATATCCGAGCAAATTGTATTGATTTAAAACTTATTCTACTCATATATCTATAATAATTCAAAAAAATAGGAATGAGGCATTCGTCCAGATATAAAGAGCCATTGCCTTTGTTCGATTAAAGGTTTCTTGAGTCAGAGCAGAAAGATAAGGTAGAAACGTCCTCATTTACTTCCATTAACTTCCGAGAAGTACAAATATGGATTATCTAAGAAGTTGGCTTTTCTGGCAAGTAACGAAGGATACAATTTATTCATGGCTATTCTAACAGTCTATAGCATTTTCATCGTCGATATAATAAAATCCTCTTCAAATCAACCAACAGCGTTTATTATCGGGTATATACATATCGTTGCAATCGTCATATTTTCCCTCGAACTACTCCTAAATTGGCTGATAAAAGACAAATACTTGTTTTCATTTTATTTTTGGATCGATATAGTCTCAACTGCCTCGATGGTGATGTAAATTATATGGGTGGATAACTGGCTTGTCGATAACAGTAACTTGCCTGGGGTTCTTACCATAGCAAAAGTGGTTAAGGCAAGTCGACTTTCAAGGATAGGAGGCAGGGCAACAAAAGTTCTCTTTATCTTCCTCAATTACTTCAAAAATAAAAAGAAATAAGAAGAGATAGAGGCACGGAGTAAATAGGCCAAAAATACCGAATCAATTGCTGGGGATTCGCTATTTAAAACATAATCAGTGATTGACAATAAAATGAAAATGGAGGATTAAATAGAAGAAGAGGAAGCACATAACTTGGAGACTATCTTTTAGCAGACCAAAAAGATAGAGTTTAAGAGTAAGGAGCTTTAGCGCATTTCAGAAGAAAAGATTAGTTAGAGAAGCAATGAGTCTGATGACCATTACAACATTGAAATGCCTAAGTCGATAAAGATGAAAAATAAATGAAATATTGGAAGTCAGTTCTTACATTTAGGAAAGCGACGCTCGAAGATTGCTAAGCAGTCTTAAAATCATAAAATAGCCCAAAGGAAAACATTCTAAATTCAAAATATTGTATAGCGATTATAGCAAACATTTAAACTATAGCCATTAAAGAGAAGAAATGTGGACCCCATAAAGGCAATGTAGCTGGAACGCAAATGGCAGTAACTAGTATAGCGTTAAGAAAGCACAAAGAAACAATCTAAATAGAAGATAAAAAGTGATAAATAAAATTTCAAACTTGGGTAGTCATTAAAATCCTAAATTCAAAAGAACATTATCCTTATGATAATGAGCCTCATTATCATTATACCTTTGATATCAGCAAGTACTTGGTTTAATAGTGATCCCACACTCGAATAAATGATGGATTCCTATTTCGTAGTGGCCAATCAGCTTCCTTAAGCTTAGCTCTACTATTACCTTAGAACCTTTATTACGTCCTCTTTTCAAATGCAGTCCCCTATCATGTATATGTCGGCTCAAGTAGGAAATAAAAGTTTCATCTATCCTAATGACTTCCCGGATCTTCCTCAACCATAGTTGCCGATGAGTGATTACATGTAGACTGAGAAAATCTTTTCATCAGGAAATCTTAATTATATTGTTTACAATAATCGGCCTTTGTCAAGAGTCTCCTCAATTATCAACATCGTAAGGAGCTGCTTTATCACAGTACTTCTCATATTTTCAACCATCATCTTCATGTACTCCATATAGATTCATGCACTCATTCCTCTTTAAAGTATGTGCATGTCGATTAATAAGATATCGATTAATCCTTTTGAAGCACTCAAGGATATCAACTAAAACAAAGACGATGTTCCGAAAAAGAATGATATTGAGACCAATATCCTTGAAAAGGTTATTTGGAAAATGACAAATTTACTTGTAATTGGGGCAGGTTAATAGGGATCTGAGTTAATTTCAAGCAAAATTGATGAAAGCATAATCTAATAAAACGGCTTTCATGCTATTTAAGGCAGCAAAATCCATGGCATATTTATGTACATAAAACTTTGTAATTACTAATCCATATTTTCAACTCACTCTGAAGATCTTCTTTAGTATGTGAACAAAATTCGAGAAAGGATGCATGAAATAGTAATAAAGAATGGGGGAAGCATTCTTTAAAATGACTGCCCATACTTTTTAGGATTTTGGAAAACTCCATAAGATATCAGTATTGAAATGGAGACTACAAAGTATTTTGACGCTAACCATCCATTGAAGAATTTAGGAAAAACTTACTAAACACAAAAGATCATTCAATTGGCAATGAGGACATATCTATAAATCAGCATGGGCCTGTGCAACTATAACAAGATAGTGATGGACATACTAAAAGAAAAGTATGATGATTAGTTTGAGGTATTTATTCTGCAGGCTGGTTTTCACATTGGAGATGGGTTTAAGGGATCAATTGGTACGAACTTCAAAATATAAATCAAGTGTATTGGGCCTGATTTGGAGTATGCTAAAAATATGTGTGATTTGGCAAGTAAGTATGGAGTTAGCAATATCATTTCTGAGGAAATATGTGAGATTTTAGACGATCACTAATCCAATTTTGTTCGCAAAATAGATTTTGTCAAATATTAGACTGGTGAAACTTCTTGGCTTTTCACTACAGATTTTACACTTATTCCATTGATTTACCCTTAGAAATTCCAAACCCAGATAAAGCTAAAGAAAAGAAAAACTTCCAAGAATCGATCAATAAGGCAAAAACAGAATCGAAATGACCTATACAAAAAAAGAAACTAGATTTTATCAAGGATAAAGAATGAGCCTATTGAGAGCGTAATACCTCTTACATCAACATAGAAAGGCTGTCAAAAAATGTTTAACTTATAGTTTTACTCGACTTGGAACTAAGCCTTAGAGAAATACTATGACGGTTAGTGGTAATAAGCCACATTCAAATTTTAATAAATCAAAGTATACTTCTCTATATTCTTAGACTTTCTATACCCATCCCTATAATGACATCCTCAGCTCCATCATGCTGTAGAGGATCTAATAACTACATGACACTGAGGTTGAGAATTGGAGTAAAGTCTAGATGATTTATTTTGAATGATTGTAACAAAAACAGTGATAAAAATCATGCTTATAAAATATTCTAAAACTATTCCATTATCACTTCTAGATTCTATAGTTACTACTAAGACATGATGTTGGATTAGAATAGAGTCTCAAACTATTGCTACATATCGTCAACCTCTTCAACCTTACTCTCAATAGCTTGATTCATCTCCTCATGAATGGAAGATTAAATTATTTACTCTCTTGAGTTGAGGTTGATGCTGCCGAATGAGCCGATAGGACTGAATGAGTGAGTAGTTGTATATGGGAAGCTTACCTTCAGCATCTATTTGGAAGTCTATCTCAAGGGGTTTTGGTTTGTTGATAGCTTTATCGAGGTTAGGAGTTTGGGGCTGGCCTCGTTTACTTGCTTCTTCTTCCAGGCTTATTTGCTCATATAGTTGAAATTTATTCGAGGGAGATTGGAGGATGTCATGCTTCCATAGGTTTTGTTTTAACTTATTTGAGCAATCGAGCAAGGAGAGCTAAGCATTCGAGTAAGCTTCCTCCCCTATTCTTTAGGTTTATCCTCCACTTCATTTTAAAAGTTGACGTTCAATATGTTTTGGGAAGATTCTGTATGTTTGAGAGTTCTCTTTTCGAACCTATTTTCGAAAGCATTTTCTTTGTAATGTGAGTTAAAAAGATTGGAGTACTGTAGAGCTTCGTTTCTCTCAATAAGACTTTCTTTGGAGATGGGCTCACTTAAAAGATTCCTATGATATATATCCTACCCTCGATTTAAAATGTTTAGCAAATTACTTAAATTTCTAGTTTTTCGAAATTACTTTATTTCTTGGAAATTGCCACAGAATGTCTCCTTGAAATCTGCAACAAATATTTCCTCACTTAGCTTACCGTGGTTGATAGGGTATTGGGGCCTATTGGCAAAATAATCTTAGTTGATCCATACAATGATTGAGCCATTGTTTCCAAAGCTGAGCATCTTCTCTGTCAAATAAAAGTAGCCATAGGACTGCACTAAAAATTTAACTCCTTTTATGATGTCAACCAACAATTTGGCTCTTTTGTAGAAAGGTAATTTGATCATATCTCTTGGATCGAACGCCTTCACTTTTTACAACTGCACATTCAAGTAAAAATTAGACGTTTGTGTAAACTAAATTCTTGGAATATTTTAATGATATTGATTATTCCTTAATGAGTATTCTTTGATCTGAGCTTTATCTGCAAGGGGTATCTTTTTGATAGCGTACTAAACAGTTTGATAATGACTTTTGCTATCTGGCTCAATTATGCTGTTGATTAGGGAGTTCTTTGATGCTTTGCCCTCGAAGAGAAGTTGGCTTATGTACATTTATAATTAATTTATTTCATTTTTAGTCAATAATCGAACAATATCATCACCTCAACACCAACAAAGGTATTATATCAGTATCGCCTGGCATTGCCTCTCCCACCCTTCACAAAGGATAATAAATGGATTAAAATAATAGACGATATGAATGCGAGTAGATGATATAAATGAATGAGTGCGATATAATATAATGATCATATTACTATACATCTTTGTATACGACAAATCGAAAATTTACATCATTATAATGATAACTAATTAAATGCAAAAGGGAGAAGATTGCGCCAACTATATCTTTAATAGAATAGGGTTAAAGTACGATACAAATCTGTTATATCAACCTTAACTCATTTTTTCGCAAATATTAATGGGGTAGCTATTCATCAAAGGCTATCGCATGCTCAACAAAAATCCTTAGCATCAGTGTGTAATTCTCTATAAGAGAGATAACTTTCAAACCTATTATCTTTACCTCAAATTCATAGAGACACAATATGAAAAATTAAGAAGCAATCATTTGAGTGATATTGGTTCATCAATAAAGATGATAGATAAAATGAAAAGTTGTTAGCAAAAAGATTATAAAGTAATGATTGGACATCTTAAAGAGCGGAGTTACATACAACTAAATAAATAACAATTTCTTTGCTCTTGCAACAAATAAAAGTATGAGTTCTAGGTCATATTCTTGAACAAGTAGATAACAATAGATGAAGACGTTGAGAAGATGATGGTGACAAGCAAAGATGAGTTGATTCAATTGAAGGATCTTGTTTGGACGTATATCAATACTTTTGCCAGCAAGTACAAAAACAATTACTACTCTGACCTATCAAAGAGAAATCCGACCTCATTCAATATATAGAAGCTCATCAATACCGTCAACTGGATCATTTACTGCTAAACAGTTGACAAGCCCTTCAATCAGATATAAACAGCCAATTGGACTTGCTTCTAAAAGAGGGCAAAGGAGAAGTTAAAGCCAGATAGAAAGGATATCCTTCTGACTGGTAGTGGGAGAAGTATGATGATCCACTTGCTGCTGCTCTAGAAGATCGAGAACTACAAGAAATAGTATGAGACTGAGGTTGGCTAGGTCATCTTCGAATTCCGGAAGAGCTACGTGGAGGGGTAAGTGAAAGCTTACTAAATAAGCGATAAGCTAGATAGTTATAACTTGATCTATAAGTTAAGGAGTGATACTATACAAAAATTCAATACAATCTGATATTTCATAGTTCATCTATTCATCACCTCACTTCTGCTATTATCCGCCTTACGGCTTGTTGAACTTGGGGTTGGGTCTCTTCTTGAATGGCTTTTGTCCTGTATGGAGGGGATTGTGCTGGGACATCAATGATTTCATCATTTGCTGGAAAGGGTCGGCTTCTAAGGTTAAAGAAGAGGGTACTTTTAAAGGGGTGGGCATATCCACAGTTTGGCTTATTGCATTTTTCCTTGAACTTGCATGCTTCGTGCTCGTATAAACAACTATCGCCATACCTACAGTGAGGGAAGTAGGTGCACTAAATGATATAAAAGAAAATCAAATAAAAGCTCATTCAACAAATAATTTTTTATTGTTATTTTTGCACCTTTTATTGAGAGAGTATTTGTTATATTTCTTTTTATTTATTTGTTTAGTTAGATTTTGTTACTCTCTCATGGTGAAATTTTATTTTTTATTTGTTTATTTGTTGAATGAGCATAGATTATGCGTACTCTTTAAGTGGGATGAAAATATTAACAACTTTCAAGATTTTTACAAAATGGATAAAACTTGCATTTCTATTTCCCCTTAGACTGCAATTCGTACTTCAAACTTTTGCTGTCCTGATGAGTGCGTGGCTGATATTGCTGGGATTGACCATCCTGTGCACTTTCAGCCTGTTCATTGCCCTGAGGCTGCTCTCCCTCAACCCTCACACCCTCGCCCTCAGGCTTTTCCTTGATAGTTTTGGTCTTTTTCTTAGGTATATCATCCCCCTTCTACTTTCTCTCCTTCCTCTCTTTCTTATCCTGCTAGGCTTCCTCTCTCAGCTTCTTAGTTCTGCTTGCAACGAACTCTTAGATTTTTTATTTTTAACGCTCTTTTTAATTTTTTTGAGCACTCTCTGCAGCCTTGAGCTCTTCCGCCTTGGCCTGCCACTCCACCACCTCAGAAGCAATGATATTGATAGTCTATTAATTCTCAATACCCGCAGAGATGTATTCCTTGAGTTCATCGGGATTTCCCTGTCCGTTCAGATATGTATCGAACAACACCCGGAAATATCTTCATAAATGTAGAGTTACTCTTCCTTTTCCTTTTAGAAGGTGAGCTTGTGCTTTATCTAGAGTGTGCGGATGAAGAGCTAGACAATAAAATTGGAGTTGTTATTCTCCATCGATTATTTTAAAAGAGTATAGGCAGATATTTAATCAATTAATTCAAATCAAAGCATGATGAATTATTGATTGATAGTTAAATGGGTTATGTGCTACAACTTAGCTAATAAGCACTAATATAGATTAATAAGATTGATGGGATTAATATCATGCGTTGAGATAGCTCTTATATATCTTTTTGAGTATGCTTGAGAGGTCTTTATTATACTTGAACTCCTACTGCAAAATAGCATCAAAGATACTATTGATATACAGCTCCTCAAAGATATACTTGGTCTTCCCGTTGTTTAGCCTTACCACTTCTAAAACCTAGCTACAATAATCATAAAGGATCTGCACTGTTTTCCACACCT
>JACCDV010817335.1_pt1 | contig 12717 bp, 16 predicted proteins | sample 7446131 | NCBI WGS metagenome assembly JACCDV01 (sample SAMN15323448, study PRJNA562643) | freshwater metagenome | isolation source: river surface water | place: USA:Blue River Watershed | collected 2017-08-17 | reverse complement strand
GTCCGAATCCCATGATGCTCAAGTTGCTTGGTTGACTGTGGTCCTACGCCCCATACTTCCCCGACCGGAATTCGCGCAAGCAGCTGTTCCTTTTGGGAGGCGCGGAGCGCGCTGTAGTTGAAGACGCCGCGAGAGCGAGGATGCTTTTTGGCCACGAAGTTGGCCAACTTCGCCAAGGTTTTGGTGGGCCCTATGCCCACACACACTGGGATGCCTGTCCACATGCCCACCCGTTGACGCATCTCGTAGCTTGTCTCCCGCAGTCTGGGCATGCCTGTCATGTCGATGAAGCATTCGTCGATGGAGTAGGCCTCCACTTTTGGGGAGAAGTCTGCGAGGGTTGTCATGACACGGTTGGACATGTCTGCGTAGAGAGCATAGTTGCTGCTCAATGCCAGCACGCCGTGTCGCTCGGCCAGTTCCTCGCATTCGAACCATGGTTGGCCCATCTTCAAGCCTAACGCTTTTGCTTCGTTCGACCGGCTCACAATGCAGCCGTCGTTGTTGCTCAGGACGACCACGGGCCTTCCCCAAAGATCAGGTCGAAAGAGGCGCTCGCAGGAGACATAAAAATTGTTGCAGTCCACGAGCGCGATTTGCCGAGTGGTAGCTGTACTCATAGGAGCTTGTGCAAGTTGTAGGTCACAACCCCCCACACGATGAGTTCCTCGGCGTCTTTGAATGTTATCGGGGGGTAGATCTTGTTTTCCGGCAGCAGCTTGATCACGCCGCCTCGCCTGTACAGACGCTTGACCGTGAAGTCGCCGTTCACCACGGCGAGAACCACATGGTTGTGTTTCGGCTCGATGGATCTATCGACCACCAAAGCGTCGCCTTCATAGATGCCGGCGCCAACCATGCTGTCGCCCTTGACCTTGAAGATGAATGTGGCTTCCCGATTGCGGATGAGGTGATCGTTGAGGTCAATCCGCTTGCGCGCATGGTCGGCCGCAGGGCTTGGGAAGCCTGCAGGCACTTTCCAAGCGCACATCTCCAGCAGCACTTTTTCGTCGGATGGACGAAGTGGTATCGGGCGATCATCGGTGACGGACCATTTCAAACGCATGGCGCAATATTACTGGATAAAACAACAGTGCTGCAACATAACCGTCAGAACCTACAGCCAGAGCAATGGTGGAGGGCGAAAGGTGCGGGCCTTGGTTGGGCGCCCGCTGGAAATCAAGAACTCGGGACAACGCCCAGTGCGGCCATGAGCTTTTGCTCCGAGGCTGATACATCGACCGATTTGATAGGGCTCGATGACGTCAAGTAGAGGTGCCTACAGGCGCGACTATCGAGCTTGATGGCCTTTGTGACCCAGCATGCGATGGCAGCCAGAACTGGGCAATCATCCAAAGCATGCATAGAGCGCAGCACGACTGGGTCCTGAGTGTCGAGCGTCACATCAGAACTCACCACATCGGTATTGGTGATCGTCTTGTTCATTGCACCCCCATTGCTCTGGGCGGGCGGCTCCATCGGTTGCGGAGCCAGCTCAATAGTGGGCCTGATGGCTCAGGCTGCCAGCGGTCGTTCGAGATCCGAAAAGTTGCTGATCTTGACCGCTCCATCGGGAAATCGCGCTACCACCTCCAGCTCACCGCCCATGGCTTCGATGTGGCTGCGCAAGGTGGACAGGTACATGTCTGTGCGCTTTTCGAGCTTGGCCACGGCGGGCTGCTGGATGTGCAGCACTTCGGCCAGCATTTTTTGGGACAGGCCTCGTGCCTGACGCAGTTCGTTCAAAGGCATTTCAGCCAGCATCGCGCGCGCTTTCTCGTCTGCGCGGGCTTGGGATTCGGGCGTCATCCGAGCCCGCAAGTTGGCAAATTTTTTAGTCATCAATCAGCCCTTCCTTTCGCAGTTCCTCAAGATGTTCGTCGTACAACCGGTCGGCGATGGGCACATTGGTCGTGTACCAGCGGTCATCGCCTGTTTTGTCGCCGCCAATCAGCAAGATTGCGGCGCGTCGAGGGTCAAAGGCATACAGCGTGCGCAGAGGGTTCCCGCCGTGCTGGGTTCGAAGCTCGCGCATGTGTCCATGCTTGGAGCCGTTGATCCCACTGCTGTGCGGAAAACCCAGTGCGGGGCCACGCTCTTCCAGTAGCTGGACGGACGCGGCCAGCGAGACCTGTTCGTCCTCTGTCAAGCTCGACCACCACTCCTCGAACTCGTCCGTGTATTCAACTTCCCACATGGATTGAATATACCTTCCATGGAATATTCTGTCAAAGGAATGTTTGGGGGCGGTCTGCCACGGGCCAGCAGGCGGATTTGGAATTCCGGGCGTGATCTCCAGCCTCTTTGCCCAACCATCGCAAGCCTTAGGCTCTTGGGGCGGGCAGGGCGCTGAGTTCTGGCATGTGTGCCCATGTCATCAATTCTTGGGCTGTTTGGACATCGGCCGAGAGCCAGTGTTCGTGCAGTTCGGGCTTGATGATGACCGGGGTGCGCTTTTCGTCACCGGGTTTGTGGAACTGCCGCATCACTGGGTGCTGGTCGGCGTTCACGGTGAGCATGCTGAAGCTGACCACATTGGTGGCGGTTTGGGGATCAGTCCATTTGTCCCAAAGGCAAGCAATGGCAAAGGGTTGGGCGGAGGGTAGGGCGATGCGCCATCGAACGGCCTTGCCCGTCTGGTAGCTTGGTTCGAAGAAGTCATCAACCAGCAGCAACCCGAACTGTCGATTGCGCCAAGCGGTGCGGTAGCTGGGCTTTTCATCAACCGTTTCCGAGCGGGCGTTGTAAGTATGGCGGGCGATGGAGCCATCCTTGGCCCAGTGCGGGATCAGTCCGAACTGTGCGTTGCCACACACAACGCGTCCAGAGTGCTGCCCCTTGACGACGAGCGGCGCGGTGTAGCCGGGGTAGCACTCGTCAGGATAGCCCACTGGCAGGTCCACGCCCAGCGTGGCTTTGGCCCATTCGGCCTTGCGGGTTGGAGTGAAATTGGTGCACACGACCCGAATTTACCAGTCGCGCGCCATGACCTTTAAATCCCTCAAGACAGGATAGATTAAAGCGCGCTGCACGATTTTCCAATTGCTTTTAATCTATCAATATCGATTATTGATTTTGAGGTTTTGGCGGTGGGTAATAAATATTCGGTTTTTTCAGGGCCAGTTATTCTGGATGAGCATGCCCGTGATTTGTATGGCGAGATGGTCAAGGCCGAAAAAAGGATGCTTAATGATTTGATTCAACTTGGCGCTCGGGTTTGGGTATGGGACAACTCGGTCGATTGGTTTGTGAGGACCTTCAAACTCAATATCGATGAATACAAGCCTGTGAAGGCGGTTGTCCTGCTCAGTGCTGAGCTGCGGGAACAAGCCAGTGCCATGGTGGCAGGGCTTGCGGTAACAAGAGACGCATTTCGAGTTGCTGCGCAACAGTGCGCTGAGAGTTTGGGGCGTTCAATGAACATCGCTGCGCGCAGCGCCGCCGAACCCACCTTGCATTTTGATGCGCCGAGCGAGGGGGTTTTATTCAGTACCCCATATGCATTCAGGTCGGCTGATTCGAGTGTGGCGGATATTCGAAATTTTCTTGAGGGCAAGTTGCGCAAGGCGCAATACGAATTTGAGAGTCGCCTAATAAGGGGGGATGCCCACAACTCTGATTTAGAAATCAAATTATTGCAAGAGAATATCGAGAATTTCGACGACTTGACCGGTGAAACGGACTGCGAGTCGTTCCGGGTCAGGTATCTGAGTGGCAACGCCATTCGCGTGCGCCTGCTGATTCCGAGGCAAGCCACCCGTAATTTCACCTTCCAGCGTTTGCTGTTGGTCTGCGCCAAGGATGGGGCCGAGGTGATGGCAGGGCCCTCGCGCAAAACGCACCGGCGGCTGGGGCCGCCTTTGCGGTCATACCTAGGCGCAAGGCTCCAAATCTATCCTGCCAGACATTGATGGCCTGCGACGGGCAATGAAAAAGCCACAGCACTGGCTGTGGCCTCTGGTAGGGGTAGGTGTAGGGGCGGCGCTCAGACGGCGAATTGGGCGCGGTCTTTGCCGGCGATCCACAGGGGCGGCTTGCCGCGTCCGGACCATGTGTTGCCAGTGGCTGGGTCGCGGTACTTGGCGGCGACCGGGTTCTTTGCACCTGCCTTGGGGGCGCGCTTGCCGCCAAAGACATCCTGAGCGGTGAGGCCATATTCGGCCACAATGTCGCGAGCTTTGGCGATGGCGGCATTCACCTCCGATTGGCGAGCTTGGGCGATTTGCGCTTCAAGCGCTTCTTTTTGTTTGATGAGGTCGGCCAGAGTGGTCATGTCGAGGATTTTCGAAAATGGTTGATCGCGGCTGGATATTAAGCCGCCGCAGAGGATTCTTGCTCAATCTCGGCCAGTTTTTTCTGAGCCGCCTTCAGGCCCTTGCGCTCGTAAGTCTCGTACAGCTGAACATAACCCATGAATGCTGCCATGGTTTTGTGGCCCGTCATTCGCATGATCTGAACAAGCGACATTTCATGCTTCACACAAAGGCGTGAGATGGCCTCGTGCCTAAGATCGTGGAATGTCAGATCCTCGATTTTCACTCGTGCAACAAGGTCAGAAAACGCACTGCCTAGGGCGTCCTCCGATGGGAACTGATGAAAAATCCGCTTCTCACCTTTTGGCGCTGCTTGCTTCTGAAGTTGAATGATCACCTTGGCGCGCTCGGACAGCGGCACGAACCTGCCGACCTGAGTTTTACTGTTGTCCGCGAAGACCTTTAAGAGTTCCCCATCCGGGTCGACATCGTTGAATTCGGCGCGGATGATTTCCTGTGTTCGCATGGCCGACTCCAGCGCGAAGCCAATGACCGCCTCCCAGTCTTGGCGGGTGTAGCAGCCTTTACGGGTGAGTCCACCTTCGTAGAGCCTTTGCTCCTCTCCATCGCGCAGCCTGCGTTCGCGTTGCCCCGCCCATGCGCGTGGCATGGAGCCATCCTCCAGCTTGAAAAGTGTGGCGTCTAGGTTGATGCCATTTTTTGGGGCAAACCATTCGACGGCCTTCTTGAGGGCAAAGTAGAGCCTCCTAGCGCTGGCTTCTGCATAGGGCTCCATGGGGGTGCCATTGGTGTAGTAGCCCTTGGGCTCCTCTTGGATCATGGCGATCCACACTTCAAGCTCTTGGGTTGAGAGCGATGTGATGGGGCGGTCGCCCAGCTGATTTTTGACGGTCTCGAACTCGGTCAATTGGTTGGCCGACAACTTTTTCTTCGTTGTCTTGCGATGTGCGGTGTAGGCATCGATGGCATTCTCCACAGTCAGCTTGCCTTGCTTTGCTTTTGGTACGGGTGTGCCGGTGTGGATGAGCGCAAGCGTTTTTGTTCGCCACTCAGTGGCTTCGGCTTTGGTCCTGAAGGTCTTGGAGACGGGGTCATGTCCAGCATTGATTCGCGCCTCGTACCTGACGCCCCCGCTCTTGAGCGTGATCTTTCGAATGCCGTTGCTGGAGTTGCTGCGCTTGGCGGTGGCCATTCCGGAGTCCTTTGTGGGGTGGGTTTGTGGCCATTGTGGGATTTTGGTGGGTTTTTGTCAATTCATGGGCAATTTTTTGATGGTGCGTTTAAGTAAAATCTCAATAAAATCAATGTCTTATAATTGACTTGGTGCGTTAAAATCCATATCTAATAACTCCCCTGCTAAGGGAGTATGGGGTGTAGAGCCTCATCGAGGGTTCGAATCCCTCCGTTTCCGCCAAGACTGAACCCCAAGTAATTCAATTGCTTGGGGTTTTTTCATTTTTGTACTGCATCAAAAATGTGCGGGTGATTTGTTTTATAGTCCATGTAGTTGTATTTAAGAGTCAAGTTCTGAAAACTTTTTTCTAGAAAATCTTGCTTCGCTGTACCACCTCTGTTGGGTCTTTGAATCCGTTGGATTGAACTGTGCGAACCCTGCTGGGCTTATTCTCATTGAAGTCTTGCTTTGTTGGACTGGCCTTGGGGTGCCCGTTGATATCGTATGCAGACCCATTGCTCGATTTCACATTGTTCCGTCCACCCGCTGCTGACCAGCGCAAAATTGTGGAGCCCACGGTCAGCTGGCTGGTCAGGCCCGATGCGCAAACTTATTGTGCACAGGCGCAGCCCAAAGATGGGTTTCATGCCCGACCCGAAGGCTGTGTTTACTGGCATCGGCCTTCTGCCTCTTGCCACATCGTCACCACGAACAACACCACCCACTCACAGTTGGGCCATTTGTTCGTGCACTGCATGCAAGGACAGTGAGCATGCTTGACCGATCACGTTTCTTCCGCCAAAGCCATGGTCTGTGGCACTTGCTTGTTTTGGCCGGCGCATGTGTTTTGACGGCTTGCCAGACCTTGCAGCCTCCGGCTGTGGATCAGGTGCGTTTCACGCCGCAGGCGGTTGCGCAACGGACCATTGCAGAACCTAAAATCAAATATTTGGTACGACAAGACGGTTATGACTACTGCGCACGCATCACGGGGATTCCGGTGACGCCCACATCACGGGCGATGGCCTGCGCTTTCTGGAACGTCCGGCGCAAGGAATGCACGATCGTCACACCGTTGGAGACGGGCTACAACTATCTGGGGCATGAGTTGAGACATTGTTTTGAGGGGAGCTTTCATGACTGATCGTGAGAACGAGCCTTTGACTTGGCCCACGACCCGGCGCACCTGGTTGGCGCAGACCGCATTGGCGCTGGTGCCCGCTTGGCCTGTTTCGCAGAGTTTGGCGCAGTCCACGCCTTCGGTGTTGGTGGGTTTTTTGAGTCACTATCCGCCGTTCAGTTTCCGCGATCGCGATGGCATCCTGAAAGGATTTGACTTGGATGTGACGCAGCGTCTGTGCGCCATCATGGGTGCCCATTTGGTTCAAGTGCCAGAAGGCATGGCCACGCTGTCCAAAAAGCTGCGTTCAGGCGAGATTGCATGGATCGGCAACCAGTTGCTGGCCACGCCTGAAAACCGCCGAGAATTTGATTTTGTGCGGCCTGCTTATGCCTCGATCCAGTTGACCTGTGTGCAGCATGAGCAGGATGACCGTGACTTTTTGAGTCTGGATGATCTGGTGGGCAAAAGGTTGGGGGTCTTGGCCCAAACGGGCGTTGAAGAGCAAGCCCGTGGTGCTTTGGGCAAGTCGGTTGTGGCTTACCCTCGGATTGAAGATGCCTTCAAGGACCTCGCAGCCAAGAAGCTCGATGCGGTGCTTGAAGAGAACCTGATTGCCGAGTACCACATTGAACGAGACACCTTGCCCTTGAAGGTGACGGCACCGTTTGCTTCACCCCTTCCGGTGGGGTTGGCGGTTCGCAAGGGCCACCGCGATACGCAAGACAAGCTGGCCGATGCCGTCAAAACCATGCTCAAGGATGGTTCTTTCAAGGCAATTTCTGAGAAATGGTTTGGCTACGATGTGAGCCGTGCCCGCATCGGGCATGCGATGTCTAGCTGAAAACGTCAAAGACCCGGCGTTTGTCGTCCAAGGTCAATTCAATCAATTCAGGCAGGGTTTCACAGCCCATTTTGTCGAGCACGCGGCTGCGGTGCAGCTTGACGGTGGCAGGTGCCGAGCCGTTGAGTTCGGCAATCTCCTTGTTCCCGTAACCCTTGATCATCAGGCGGCAGATTTCTTGTTCTTTTTCCGTCAGGCGGTTGAAGCGTTGGCGGATATCCATGTCGCGGATCAAATCGTTTTGGCGCGCACGGTCCTTGTGAAGGCCATTTTCAATCGCTTTCATCAACGACTCCATGCCGAAGGGTTTGAGCAAGAAGTCGATGGCCCCTTGTTTCATGGCCTCGATGATTTCTGCTGGCTGGCTTTCTCCGCTGATGAAAACGATGGGGGTTTCGCGGCCGCTTTTGAGCAAGCTGCTTTGCAGTTCGGTGCCACTCATTTCAGGCATGCGCATGTCCAGCAAGATCACGGCCGGTGAAATGGGCAAAGAGTCTTTCAAAAAAGCGCGGGGCCCATCGAAAGTTTGCACCGAATATTGCGAGGAGCTGAGTGTGAAGGCAAGGCTTCTGCAGATCGACGGATCATCGTCAATCAGATACACATGGCCCCTGAAATCATCAAAATTCATAAAACAATGGTAGTTGCTTTTTGTTGCATTGAAATACGCCAGTTGGCGTACTCCAAGAAGGTTTTTTGATTTTAATTAATAAAAAATAATTATATTAAAGGAAATTTTGTATCAGGCATTGTCGGTTGAGGTGGCCCCCTGCGCATTAAGATGCCAACATGCTTTCTACCCCCACTGAGTTGATGGACGATTTGCCCAAAGATGCGCAAAGCATCTTGAATTTGGCGGCGCGCTCGCTGTTCGATGTTTTTGCCAATGCCAGTGAAGGCATGCTGCTGGTCGATCGGACGGGGCGTGTGGTGTGGATCAACGACCAATACCGCCGCTACTTACCGGCCTTGGGTTTTGCGCGGGAAGAGGAGTTCGTCGGGCAGCCCGTGTCTTCGGTGGTGCAAAACACCCAGATGCACCAGGTGCTGGAGACGGGCAAACCCATATTGATCGACTTGCTGGTCAACAAGGCCGGCACTTTTGTGGTCAGCCGCTACCCCTTGCGAGACGGCGCTGGGCAGGTGATTGGTGCCTTGGGGGTGGTGTTGTTTGACCAACCCCAGTCCAACCTTCAGCCTCTGCTGGCCAAGTTCGCCTTGATGCAGCGAGAGCTCGACGAGGCCCGTGACGCCTTGGCTGTTCAACGCCGGGTGGGGGCTGGTTTGCGCCAGGCCAAGCACAGTTTTGCCAGTTTCGTGGGCTCCAGCGCGATCGTGGCGGACCTCAAACGTCAGGCGCGGCGTGCCGCGCAGTCCAGCAGCCCGGTTTTGTTGCTGGGCGAAACTGGCACCGGCAAAGAGTTGTTGGCCCACGCGATCCATGCGGCATCGCCTCGGGCTCGGGGGCCTTTGGTGAGCGTCAACATTGCGGCAGTTCCGGAGACCTTGCTGGAGGCCGAATTCTTTGGCGTGGCCCCAGGGGCTTACACCGGTGCAGACCGCAGAGGGCGAGAGGGTAAATTCAAATTGGCCGATGGCGGCACCTTGTTTCTGGATGAAATTGGTGACATGCCCATGGGCCTGCAAGCCAAATTGCTGAGGGCTTTGCAAGAGGGTGAAATCGAAGCGCTGGGCTCGAACCGACTGGAACACTTTGATGCCCGTGTGATCGCGGCCACTTCGCGCGATTTGGCCGCCTTGGTCAGGGAAGGGCGCTTCCGTGAAGACTTGTACTACCGTTTGAATGTGCTTCCTTTGCGTGTGCCGCCTTTGCGGGAACGCGCCAGTGACATTCCTGCCTTGCTGGAAGTCTTGACCGAAGAGCTGGCCTTGCGCAGCAACCTGCCACACCCGGAGTTCACAGCGCAGGCGGTGGCCTTGCTCTGTGCGCAGCACTGGCGTGGCAATGTGCGTGAGTTGCGCAATGTGATCGAGCAATTGCTGTTGCGGGGAGACAGCGCTGCCGTGGACGAGAAGGCCGTGGCTTGGGTGCTGCAGGACTCTGGACTGAGTCAAATTGCAGTGCCGGCACCCACGGCGGTGGCTCATCAGACGGGAAGCAGCGGCGCGGATTCGTCACAGTTGCTGCGCCCGCTGGGGGTACAGGTGTCCGAGCTGGAGAACCAGGCCATTCGAGCGGCCTTGCAAGCGACGGGTGGCAATAAATTGGCGGCCGCCAAACTCCTGGGCATGTCCAGGGCTAAGCTGTACCAATGTTTGGCATGAGGCGTCTTTATTTTAGGCAGGTGTATTTTTAATGGGCAATTGCCTGTTCGAATTTTAGGCATACTTCATGGGTTGCGGCCCAATTCTCAAAAAACGCCAGTTGTGACAAGGACTTGCGAGCGAGCCCAGGCGACATGGTCTTGGCACGGCTTGTGCAACCATGCACAGGTACACCATTTTTAAGGAGACCCGCATGTTTCGTCGACACCTCATCTCTTTGGCCGCGTTGAGCGCATCCGCTTTGTTGGCTCCAGCCGTCCTGGCCCAAGGCAAAGACATCAAGATCGCCCACATCTACAGCAAGACCGGTCCACTGGAAGCCTACGGCAAGCAGACCCAGGTTGGCTTGATGATGGGCCTGAACTACGCCACCGGCGGCTCCATGGAAGTGGCAGGTCGCAAAATCGTGGTGATTGAAAAAGACGACCAGGGTAAGCCTGACCTGGGCAAGAACCTGTTGGCCGCCGCGTATGGCGATGACAAGGTGGACTTGGCCGTGGGCCCGACCGCTTCGCCCGTGGCGCTCGCCATGCTGCCAGTGGCCGAAGAATACAAAAAGATTTTGCTGGTCGAGCCCGCTGTGGCCGACTCCATCACCGGTGACAAGTGGAACAAATACATCTTCCGCACGGGCCGCAACAGCAGCCAGGACGCGATTGCCAACGCCGTGGCGGTGGACAAGGAAGGCGTGAGCATCGTCACCATGGCGCAAGACTCGGCTTTTGGCCGTGACGGTGTCAAAGCTTTTAAGGACTCGGTCAAGAAAGCCAAGCTGGTGCACGAAGAGTACCTGCCGCCCGCCACCACCGACTTCACCGCCGGTGCGCAGCGCATGATCGACAAGCTCAAGGGACAGCCTGGCCGCAAGATCATTTTCATCATCTGGGCCAGAGGCAACCCCTTCAAGATCGCCGACATAGACTTGAAGCGTTACGGCATCGAGATCGCCACGGGCGGCAACATCTTGCCCGCCATGGTGGCCTACAAGCAGTTCCCCGGCATGGAAGGTGCTGCCTACTACTATTTCGGCATGCCCAAGAACCCGGTGAATGACGCCATGGTCGCCTCGCACTACCAGCAGTTCAAGACGCCACCAGACTTCTTCACCGCAGGCGGCTTCTCCTCGGCCATGGCTTTGGTCACCGCGCTGAAAAAGACCAACGGCGACACCAGCGCCAACAAGCTGATCAGCACCATGGAAGGCATGAGCTTTGACACGCCCAAGGGCAAGATGACCTTCCGCAAAGAAGACCACCAGGCCATGCAGAGCATGTACCACTTCAAGATCAAGGTCGACCCGGCATTCGCCTGGGGCGTGCCCGAGCTGATCCGCGAAATCAAGCCCGAAGAAATGAACGTGCCGATCCGCAACAAACGCTGATCGGATTCGTTGTGTTGTCGTGGCGGTTCTCTGGATCGCCATGCTTCGCTCGCGATGACGGTGGTGATCGTTTGGGCGCGTAGGTCGGTGGCTTTAGCCCCGACGTGGTGGTGAAGCGAAGGCACTCGTTGGGGCTAAAGCCTCCGACCTGCAACATCACCTTCTGGTGAACTGGCGGATTCGCCATTTATTTGATTTGAACTGTTTTCATGCTTGAAACCCAAAACTTGACCGTGCGTTTCGGCGGCCATGTGGCGGTCAATGCGGTCTCGTGCCGCTTTGCCCCCGGCACGCTGACCGCCATCGTTGGCCCCAACGGGGCGGGCAAGACCACCTACTTCAACCTGATCTCGGGGCAGTTGCCTGCCACCGATGGCTCGGTGCACCTGAACGGGCGCGAGCTCACCGGTTTGCCCGCATCGGCACGCACCCGCGCTGGCTTGGGCCGGGCGTTTCAGCTCACCAACCTGTTCCCGAATCTGTCGGTGCTGGAGAACGTGCGCCTGGCCGTGCAGGCCACGAAGGAGGGGGCACACCGCCGGGGCCTGAACCTGTGGAGCATCTGGAGCGACCACACCGCTTTGACGAACCGGGCTCTGGAAATTCTGGCTTCGGTGTCGATGACCGCGCAGCAAGACGCGCCGGTGGCCAGCCTGCCGCATGGCGATCAGCGCAAGCTGGAAGTGGCGCTCTTGATGGCGCTGGAACCGGCGGTCTACATGTTCGACGAGCCCACAGCGGGCATGAGCCATGACGAAGCGCCGGTGATCCTGGACCTGATCCGGCAGCTCAAAAAAGACAAGACCAAAACCATCTTGCTGGTCGAACACAAGATGGACGTGGTGCGCGAGTTGGCCGACCGCATCATCGTGCTGCACAACGGCACGCTGGTGGCCGATGGCGAGCCGAACGAGGTGATCGCGTCGCCCATCGTGCAAGAGGCTTACCTCGGCAAAGCCAAGGAGGCTGCATGAACAAGCCAGAGATGAGCGTTAACCTGCTGACCCTCGAAGACGTGCACACGCACATCGGGGCGTACCACATCTTGCACGGCGTGGACTTGGTGGTGCCGCGTGGCGAACTGACCATGCTGCTGGGTCGCAACGGCGCAGGCAAAACCACCACGCTGCGCACCATCATGGGCCTGTGGTCCGCCTCGCATGGGCGCATCACCTTTGGCGGTGAAGACATCACGGCGCTGAACACGCCCGCGATGGCGCAAAAGAACATCGCCTATGTGCCGGAAAACATGGGCATCTTCTCGGACCTGACCGTGAAGTAAAACATGCTGCTGGCCGCCCGCGGTGCCAAAAACGCAACTCAAATGGACGAAGCGCGCTTGCAGTGGATTTTCAAACTCTTCCCGGCCGTGGAGAAATTCTGGAACCACCCGGCGGGCAAGCTCTCGGGCGGGCAAAAGCAGATGCTGGCGGTCTCGCGGGCCATTGTGGAGCCGCGTGATTTGCTCATCATCGACGAGCCCAGCAAGGGCCTGGCCCCGGCCATCATCCAGAATATGATCGACGCCTTCCAGCAACTCAAGCAGAGTGGCGTGACGATTTTGCTGGTGGAACAGAGCATCCACTTCGCCCAGCAGCTGGGCGACACCGTGGCCGTGATGGACAACGGCCGCGTGGT
>JACCDV010181139.1_pt1 | contig 12718 bp, 14 predicted proteins | sample 7446131 | NCBI WGS metagenome assembly JACCDV01 (sample SAMN15323448, study PRJNA562643) | freshwater metagenome | isolation source: river surface water | place: USA:Blue River Watershed | collected 2017-08-17 | reverse complement strand
TAAATTCCCTTTCATATAAAGCGTTTATAAAAAAATATTTGCTTTTTTCTTGCGATCTATGGGATGAATAGCCACTAATAATTTAAATTTTTAAAATTACGGTGTGAAATATGAAACAATTTAAGATTTTAATTGTTGTGATAGCAATTATTTTTCCAAATTTTTTATTTGCTGCTGCTCAATTACCTGCTGTTAGTGTAGAAGCTGCAAATGGTCTGCTTTTGCGGGCTGTTGTACAAGCTAATGACACACTGATCAGGATAGCTTTGATGGGTGGAGCTAATATTAATGCAGAAAATGGGGAAGGTGAAAAAGCGATTCACCTTGCTGCTGCTAGTGGAAATTTAGGAGTTTTAGGATTTTTGATTGGCCGTGGCGCAAATATAAATGATCTTACTAATAATGAGTTTCAGAGAAGTCCTCTTCATATAGCAGTTGAAAATACAAATTTAAGGGTTGTTCAACGTTTAATTAGTCATGGTGCTAATCTTAATGTTTTTGATGCTCGTCGGAATACTCCTCTTCATATTGCTGCTGCTCATGGGCTGCTAGATATTACAAAAGCTTTGCTCACAGGTGATCCTAATCATCGTTCAACCGCTAATCCTTATTTAAAAAATTTAAAGAGAAAAACATCTTTTGATTTTGCTGTTGAGTATCAAAGGATTGATATAAAAGATCTTTTCCTCAGGTATATTGAAGCTAAGGCTGTAGATAGCAATCCGCAATCACAACATGGTGATCCAATCTAATCTTAGAGTATAAAAAACAAATTATTTTTTTTTAGCAAGAGCCCTATCGAGAGCGTTAGCAAAATTCATTTTGTCTCTCGGGCTATAAGCTTTTGGGCCTCCTGTTATAAGACCTGAAGAGCGCAAATCATGCATAAGATCTCTTGTGGAGAGTCTGTCTCTAATATTATTTTCTGTGAAAGTTTCACCTTTTGAGTTCATGACATAAGCTTTTTTCTGGAGAGCTTCATAAGCTAAAGGAATATCACTTGTGATCACAATGTCTTCTGCCTTTAAATTTTCTACAATATAATCATCAGCTGCATCAGGAGAACGATTCACCAGTACAAAACTAAATAGAGAGTTTGCTGGGATTTTTCGGTAAGAATTTGCAATATAGTTTAAAGAAGTCTTTGTTCTTATAGCTGCGCTATAGACAAGCTCTGTCACTTCTCTTGGACAAGCATCTCCATCAATCCAAATAACCATTCATCTTCCTTTTTGAAATAAAAAAAGAGGAAGAAAAAATTTTTCTCCCTCTTTTGTAAAATGAGTATAAAAGCAAAACTCTTTTTTTAAGCTTCTTTAACAGCAGCTAAGGGAGTTTGTCCTCTATAAACAACTCTTAAGTTGTGGCTTTCAGGCTGTAGAACTTCAATCAACCGATCAGCGATTTTACGAGGGTCACAAGTTTCACCACAAGTAAAGGCATCAAAAAACAAAGAGCCAAAATCAGGGTACGTATGAATAGAAGCATGGGACTCCGATAGCAAAGCTAAGGAAGTCACTCCAAAGGGTTCAAAAACTTTTGTTTGTAAACTGCAGAGACTTGCTCCGCTATTTACAATCCCTTCTTTCAAAGCAGATTCTAAAAGTTCTTTATCGTTTAGTTTATCAAAGTCCACACCGTACATTTCACCAAGGATGTGAACCCCCATAAAGATATGTTCTGTTCCGTTTGACATAGCTTTAGGCCTCTTTCTTTCTGAGCACACTCGTCACTAAAAAGATTAATCATCATCTTATCTCTGCAAAAACAAGATAAAATAAGCGATCCCTTACCTCAAAAAAAGGATATAGAAAGCTCAAGCTATTTTGCACCTGTGAAACAAGACACTAAAAAAAGCAGTTATTATAGAAGCTTACTGGAAGAAAAATCAGTTTCAAAAAGAAACAGCTTACTTGGGAAACAAGCGTTTGTAATTAGAATAAACAACATCCTTAGCTTTGCTAAGGTTCCAAGCTCTAAGTTCTGCCAAAAGAATTATTGTTCTTACCACATTTGAGGGCTCATTTCTAGTGTTTTTTTCAGGGGCCAAATAAGGGGAGTCCGTTTCTGTGAGCAGGCTTTCTGGGGGTAACTCCTTTAAAAGCTTGGCAAATGCTTCATTTCTATCTGCTGTAGCAGGGATAGAAAAGCACCAAGGAAATTTGGAAGCATAGTCGAGAGCCCATTTTGTTTTGCCGCCATAACAGTGAAATACAACCTTTTCGTTTCCATGGCTTGCAACCATTTCAAAAGCTCTTTTCTCCATTTTACGACTATGAATGATGACAGGTATTTTGTTTTCTCGAGCAACTTCAAGGAGATAGGAAAAAACATCTTCTTGATGAGAGTAGGTTTCTTCTCCAAGCCAATGCCCATCAAGACCACACTCACCCACAGCAGCAAGATGCCCAAGCTCTGCTTGTTTCTTAATGAACTCAAGCTCTTTTTGGACATCAAATTTTTCTACAGGAAAAGGAAAATCTTTTGGGAGCAAGTGGTGCGCAGCATTGACTGGGTAAATTCCAAGAGCTGCTTTCACAAGAGGTTCCTTAGAAGCCCAATCTAAAATAGTTCGATTAGACTGAGGGTCTAAGCCATTTACAACAAGAGCCCCTAAACCAGCTTCTCTTGCACGCTGAATGACCTCACTCGAGTCGTGTTCAAAACTCTTGTCAGTTAAATGACAATGCACATCCACATAGTAAGTCATTTTTTTAAAAACTTTCTCAAAAAATCTTAATCAAGAAAATAACGAATAGCTTCTTTGAAGCCTGAGGCAGATCCACAATCAAAACGTTTTCCATGAAACGGAACAGCAAAAATAGGCTTATCCTTTAGCATGAGAGAAATCCCATCTGTAAGTTGAATTTCTCCTGCGCGACCAGGTTTTAGTTGTTCTAAGTAGAAAAAAATTTCAGGACTAAAAATATAACGTCCAAGAAGAGCCCAACGAGAAGGTGCTTCTAGAGCAGATGGTTTTTCTATAAGAGAGCTCACAGAACAGCTTTCTTCATCAAAAGAAGCTATTCCATACTTGTGTACTTCTGAAAGAAGGACCTCGTCCAAAGCTAAAGAAACTGTGCGACATTCAGAAAACTGTCTTATCATAGAAGAAAGAAGACTTGAGCTCTCTTCTGAAGCGATAAGATCATCTGCTAGGAGAACAGCAAAGTTTTCATTCCCTACAAGCCTTTTTGCTTTGAGCACAGCATCTCCAAGGCCTTTTGGTTCTTCTTGCCTCACATAACTCACAGACACAGAACGAGGAATAATATTTTGTACTTGCTGAAGAGCTTTTGTATTACCGTTTTTTTGGAGACGATCTTCTAACTCATAATTTTTGTCAAAATATTCTTCGATTGCTTTTTTAGAGTTGCTTGTCACAAAAATAAGATGATCAATACCAGCTTGAATAGCTTCTTCCACAGCGTATTGGATAAGAGGTTTTGTGACAATTGGAAGCATTTCTTTTGGAGTTGATTTTGTCAAAGGAAGAAACCTAGTACCAAGACCAGCAACAGGAAAAACAGCTGTTTTGACTAGACCCACAAAAAGCTCCTAAGTTTTTTTCATAAAGACATTTCTAAAGACAAAAAAAGCAAGGAAAGAAAAACTTAAAAACAAAAGAAAAGACGGTGTATCTACTAAAAATTTTAGGACATGAAGCCCTATAGCAAAAGGCCAAAGAATGGTTCGCACTGAAAATTTTAAGACTTCAGAAGTTGCAATGAAGTTTGCTACTGGCTCGCTGTTATTGTAGTAGAAATCCATGAATTTTTCACCTAAGCTTGTTTTTAAAATCACCTGATCCCTGAACCAACGAAAAGTATCGACCTGTGGCTCGAAAGCTGAGCCGTAAGCTGCTGAAACAATAAAACAACGAGGATCTCCTTTTTCAGTATCATTTCCAGAATTTAAATAATCGGTTAGTGTATAATTGTCTTCTGGAGAAAAAATTTCACACATGATTTTGCTGTCTGAATTCGAAGTTGGATCCTTGGCTATTTTGTAATTAATCATTGTCTTGCCAGAAAAAAGAGGAAGAACAGCGTAGCGTCTTCCATTTTCTAAATCTTGGAAGCTTTGGCCTTTACTGACGTCTCGAGAAGTAAATTTTTTTACAACGTGATTAGTTCCTTCAGAAAAAGATGAACTCTCTATGAGATAAGCTTGATCGGTAGAGGTTTGTGTAGAAGTATTAAAGTTACAACGAATACACTCATAGGATTTGTTGTCCGCAAGACTTGCAGGAGGGAAAATAAAATAGCACTCGGTCTTTTGAGAAGATTGAAGTCTAGGTGGTATAGTTTTTAACCACTCCTCAGTTGGTGCTTTTTCTATTCTTTTGTTGGTAGTCACATCCAAAAGATCAAAAAATCGAGAAGATATCTCAAAACCTTTTTTTAGATCATTTGGTTTAGTGGAAGTTGCATCATAAGTATCTTGATTATCAATCCCCTCTAAATCAAAAAGAATAAGATCCATAGGTTGAGATGAGAGTGTTTGTGTCTCTTCTGTGTTTTTAACTGTATTATCTTTGTCATTAAAAAGAAGAATCTTGTCCTTTGAGCCAAGCGTCTTAAGTAGAGCTTCTTTGAAAGTAGGTGCTACAACTAAATTTTTTACATAGGACTCATTGCCTAAGTTGTACTTAACATTCTTATCAACTTCGAAAGTGATATTATTAGCTCCATCTAAAGGGTTATTCTCATGAAGAACTTTAATAGTAAGCTCTGTTATATCGGTTAGTTTTTTAGGGAATGGACTTCCCCCTGAATTATAACCTGGGTTTAAACGTATGATCACATTATAAGGACCAGAAGGCGTCTGAAGAGTGGTTCCGTTATAAATGTAAAAAGGTTGCGAAGTCTCTGCTTGTGGTGGTTTTGTGGAGTCTTTTAGAGTCTTCTGTTCATTAGTAGAATTAAATTTATAATTGAGTTGAAAAGAAAACTTATTCCTAGAGTTAACATCTAGTTTCCCATCGGTTGTGGTAAAATTGAGAGTAAACTTAATTTCAGTCTCCGTCATGCTTTTAACAGTCACTGGCGACATGCTTAAAGATCCTGTTGCCTTAAGGCTCAAAGAAGACAAAAAAGATAAAAATAAGAGACAAGTCCAAAGAAAAACTACTTGTCGTTTCATAGCGTATCCTTACTTAAATGAGAGAAAAGGCTTTCTGAGCGCGGCCCGTAAAGAAGATGTTCACTGCTCTTATTCTACCTTCTTTTTTTGCTTGATTTCAAGGTGTTAAAGCAAGCGGTCTAGTTCTTTCAAGGAGGATTATCAGGTTTTTCAGGAATATCTCCTTATTTCTGCTAGATTTTCTAAGATAGCTGTGGTATCACGCTACATCATTTAATTTTTTGGCTTTTAAGCGCAGGGCCTCTCTTCCTAAGAAAAGACCACCCTCGCTCAACTGTTAAAGTTGACACTTTAAAGAATCTTTAGATTTTAAGGACTTATAACAAATGGCAGTCAGTATCAGATTACAAAGACGCGGATCAACTCATAACCCTTTCTACCATCTTGTAGCTGCAGATAGTCGCGCCCCAAGAGACGGACGCTACATTGAAAGACTTGGCTACTATGATCCAAAAGCTGAGCCTTCCGTAATTGAAATCAAAGAAGAAAGACTTCAGCACTGGTTTGAAAGAGGAGCACAACTCTCAGAAACAGCAGAGAAGCTTGTAAAGCACAAGAAAATCACACTTTCTCGCAAGAAGTAGTTTTTCTTTCTTTATGGTTCCACTAAAAAACTCCAAGAATTTAAATAAGCTCGGAAAGGTCACTAAACCCCATGGCCTTGAAGGCTTTTTTTATTTTAAGCTGAAAGATTCGCTTAAAGAAGGCGAGACTCTTTTTATTGGAAAAAATGAACACGAGACAACTCCTGCCATAATTAAATCTTTAAAACTCCACAAAGGTAAAACCCTTGTGAAACTTTCAGCGGCACTTGACCGAACAGCTCTTGAACCTTATGTCGGTTCTTATCTTTGGGAAGAAGTTCTTGAGGGAAAAGGTTTGCCAGAAGAAGAGTTTAAAGGAAAAATGGCTAAAACCTCTGATGATCTTGAGCTAGGAATCTGCCAAGGTTCTTATAACTGTGGAGCTGGTGATGTCATTGTTTTAGAGAGAGAAGATGGCTTTCTGCTTGAACTTCCTTTTAACAATACCTATTTTGAAAAAAAAGCTATACTCTTAACAAAATTTCCAAAAAGTTTTTTTGACGAGCTTTGGCAAAAACCTTAAATACCCTAACAAACTTAAAAAACTATGCTGAAACAAGTTACCATCGCAAGTATTCACCCTGATTTTGTCAGCTCTTACTTAGAGTTTGGTCCTCTAGCAAATGCGATCAAACAAAAAATACTAAAAGTAACTGTGATTAACCTAAGAGACTTTGCTGTTGATAAACACGGGACTGTCGATGGTAAGCCTTATGGTGGTGATGATGGTATGGTTCTTCGTCCTGAACCAGTAGCAAAAGCGATTCAGTCAGTAGAAAAAGCTCATGTGATCTTAACAAGCCCAAGTGGAACGCCTTGGCACCAAAAAAAAGCAGAGTCTCTTACGGCTCAACATGAGCATCTTTTTTTTCTTTGTGGACGTTTCTCTGGTGTAGATGAACGTATCAAGGAACTCTATATTGATGAAGAAATTTCTTGTGGTGATTTTATACTATCTGGAGGAGAGCTCCCAGCTCTTCTTTACTTAGATACTATCTCTCGTTTAATTCCAGGAGCTCTTGGAAACGAAAAAAGTGCTCACTGCGATTCATTCTCTTCTGAGTATGATGGTCTTCTTGAGCATCCCCTCTACACAAAACCACGTATATTCGAAGGCCTAGAAGTCCCAGAGGTTCTTCTCTCTGGTGATCACGCTAAAATTAAAGCTTGGCAAGAAGAAGAACGCAAAAAGCAAACTCTAAAAAAACGAAAAGATCTCTTAAAAAGCAAACTTTCTTAAATCAAAGAACTAAGAGGAAAGGTGGTTTTTGTATGAGTCAGTCTAAAGAAAAGCTAATAGAAAAGCTTGCTTGTGAGATTCTTCGTCACAAAGCTCTTTACTATGAAGGTTTTCCAGAAATATCTGATTTTGAGTATGACGCTCTAGAAGAGAAATTAAAAGCTCTTGATCCTGGTCACAAAGTCCTTAATCTTGTTGGCTTTGAAACTAAGAATATTTCAAAAAATAAAAGACAGCATAAAACCCCTATGCTTTCTCTTGCTAAAACCTATGATGTGAAAGAGCTTCTTTCTTGGCAAAAAGAAAAAGAAATCGTAGCTACTCATAAAATAGATGGAAATAGCCTCAGTTTAATCTACAAAAAAGGTGAGCTTGCTTTAGCTAAAACAAGAGGAAATGGGGAAGAAGGAGAAGATGTCACTGGAAAAATTCTTTGGGTGAAGGAGTGCCCAAAGAAGCTTCAAGAAAAAAGCCTTGATACTCTCTCTATTCTTGATCTTGCAGACGATGATGAGATTGAAGTAAGAGGAGAACTCTATTGTCTTGAAGAAGAATTCCCAAGACTTGCTGAGAAGATGATAGCTCTTGGGCTTCATGAGGCTTCAAGTCCGCGAAATATTGTAGCAGGTATTCTTTCGAGAAAAAATCATATTCACCTTGCTCGGTATTTTAATTTTTTTGCATTCGAAGTTATTTTTAAAGGATCTTCTCAGTTTTTTAAGACAGAGATGGCAAAGATTTCTTGGCTAAAAGATGCAGGTTTTTCTTATCCTCCCTATAAACTTCTTTTAAAAGAAAATGATATTAAAGAATATTTATTTGCCCTCAAAGAAGAAATCGATTCTCACTCTTATGGTATTGACGGTGCTGTTTTTAATTTTAATGATCTTAATTCCCATGAGAATCTAGGAGAAACAGCTCATCACCCACGCTATAAAATTTCTTTTAAATGGCAAGGAGAAACAGGAAAAACTAAAATACAAAAAATACTTTGGAGCACTTCTCGTTTCGGAACAGTGACTCCTGTAGCTCAAGTGGATCCTACTTACCTAAGTGATGCTACTATCACAAATGTTACACTTCACAACTTAGCTCATGTAAAACTTTTTAAACTGAAAGCTCATGATGAAATTGAAATTGTTCGTTCAGGAGAAGTGATCCCAAAGTTTCTAAGAGTGATTAAGCAACTCCCTGGAGAACCTCTTATTCCAGAAGAATGTCCTTCATGCGGTTCTAAGCTCAAAGAGGAAAGTATCCGTCTGCTTTGTGAAAATAATCTGTGTGGAGCTAGAGTCATTTTTAAAATTCTTAATTGGATCAAACAAGCTCAAATTGATGATTTAAGCGAGAAAAGACTTATTGGTCTTATAGAGGCTCGCAAAGTTTCTCACATAGAAGATCTTTATAAGCTGACAAAAGAAGATTTTCTTGAGCTTCCCATGACAAAAGAAAAACTTGCTACAAAACTTATGCATAATATTGAGGGTTCTAAAAAGATTTCACTCGTAAATTTTCTTTGTGCACTTGGTATTGAAGGAGCTGGGAAGACTACGTGGCTTCACCTCACAAAAGTTTTTTCTACCCTCGAAGATCTCTTAAAAGCAACTCCTGAAGATTTGATAAGTCTTGATGGTTTTGCTGAAAAAACATCAGAGCAAATCACAAAAGGTTTAAAAGAAAATAAGAATCTTATGGAAAAACTTTTTGCCCTTGGGATTGAAGTTGAAAAGCGAGAAGTCACGGATGGTCAAGTTCCTCTTGAAGGTCTTGTTTTTGTTCTTACAGGTGCTCTATTGCGCCCAAGAGAAGAAATCATAGAAGATTTACAAACACTAGGAGCTAAGGTGAGTTCTTCTGTTACAAAAAAAACGACAGCTCTTGTGAGTGATGATTTTTCAAAAAAATCCTCTAAAACTACTAAAGCAGAATCTCTTGGTGTACCTATGTGGTCAGGAGATGAATTAAATAATTTTATCGAAAAAAAATTGAAAGAGAAAAAATAACATGAAAAAAACATTAAGTTTTAAAGAACAAATTGATCTCATTGAAACAGGAGAAGCTTATGCAGAAGCTAGTGGAATCTTTGGTCTTGATACAATAGAAGAAGAATCCTCTCTTGTTATTATCCCTGTACCTTGGGATGCAACCGCTTCCTACAAAACAGGAACAGCCTCAGCACCAGAAAAAATATTAGAAGCAAGTAAACAAATCGATCACTACGATGTGGCTTTTGATAAGCCTTATGCTAAAGGGATTCATCTTCTAGAAATTTCGCAAGAAATAAAAAATCTTAACGATAAAGCTCACGCATTAAAAAAAGAAATAAATGATGATAAAATGAGAGCTGCAAGTTTGAACCCTCTTAGCTTTAGGGTGAATAAAATTGTAGAAGAAGAATCAGACAAGTTTTTAAAACAAGGAAAGACTGTTGCTGTTCTTGGTGGAGAGCACTCAGCTCCTTATGGTCTTATCAAAGCTCTTTCAAAAATTCACAAAGAATTTGGAATCCTTCACGTGGATGCTCACTTTGATTTGAGAGCAGCTTACGAGGGGTATGCTCACTCACATGCTTCCATTATGCATAATGTTCTTAGTGACTTTAAAGAAGTTTCAAAAATTGTGTCTCTTGGCATAAGAGACTTCTGCTCTGCAGAATTTCAGTTCAGTAAGAAACAAGAAGAGAAGGGACGATCTCTTGTCTTTTTTGATAGAGATATTTATCGCGAAAAACTAAAAACAGGAGGTTTTTCCGATCTTGTGAAGAAGGTTATCCAGTTTCTTCCAGAAAAAGTTTACATCTCTTTTGATATTGATGGTCTTGAAACTCAATTTTGTCCTTCCACAGGAACTCCTGTGCCAGGAGGGATTCATTACAATGAAGCTTGCTATCTTCTTGAAGAGTTAGCTTTTGCAGGAAAAACAATAATAGGTTTTGATTTGTGTGAAGTAGCTCCTGATAAGACGGGTGCTGAGTGGGATGAAAATGTAGGAATGCGTATTCTTTATAAGCTTTGTGGAGCAGCTCTTCACAAAAAATAATGACGGATAGTGATAAATTGTCCTTGAAACTTTTTCAAAAAAATGAAAGAATCCCCGTTTCTTTTTCTGGAGAGTTGGCTGAGTGGCCGAAAGCGCTCGCTTGGAAAGCGGGTAACTGGGGAACCGGTTCGGGAGTTCGAATCTCCCACTCTCCGCCAGATAATGAAAAACTTTTAAACCAAAACCATTTGGACAAAAAGAATGAACAAAAACGAACTGCTAAAAAATCTATTAAATCGTAACAACATAGATATCTCTACATCTGCTTGTCTCTTTACTTCTTTTTTCTTCTTTCGATTTAGCGCATTCTTTAGCTGCTAAACTGTTTCTTTGCATTAATTTTTTTAAAACTATTAAACAAAATAAAGACATTGCAGTTCTTATTACTAGATCTAACTGTTTGGTTAAGCTCTGTATCAGTATGTATTTGCTATCATAATATAAAAAGGAGAGAAAAATGAATAAACAAACTGGATCAATTTTACTAGTAGCAGGAACTTGCATAGGTAGTGGGATGATTGCTTTACCTATGGTTCTTGCTAAACTTGGGCTAATACCTAGCCTCTTTTTGATGCTTCTAACATGGTTATTGATGTACTATACATCTTTGATCAACTTAGAACTTAACTTGCAAGCTGGAAAAGGCATGAGTCTTGGTTCCCTTGGCGCTCGTCTCTCAGGACCTGCTGCTGGATTCATCGGTAACGCTGCGCTTAAGCTGTTATCCTATTCATTACTAGCTGTGTTTCTATATGGAGCTTCATCTATAATAGAAAAAATGACATCAAATAGTGCTAGTTTACTTCAAATAGAAAGTATCTGCGCATTATTCAGTGTGTTGATTTTGTTGTTACCTTTAAAAATAATAGACTACATAAACAGGTTCTTATTTATTGCTTTATTAGCAATCGTGATTTTGTTGATATTTGGATCGTTATCTTCAATAAATTGGAGTAATCTACCATTATATTCAAGTAATTATACAGATCTAAAAGTATTAATGAGTGTGATTCCAGTTGTTTTCACATCATTTGGATTTCAAGTCATATTTCATACTTTAACAGACTATTGTGATAAAGAACCAATGGTTCTTAAAAAGGCTTTCTTCTGGGGAAGTCTAATTCCAGCAATCGTCTATATAACTTGGACTTGTAGTATATTGGGGACAATTTTTAATCATAATCCTCAGTTCTATTCCCAAATGCTAGATGGAAAAGCAGAAGTTGGGGATTTGGTCTATCATCTGAGTGCCATAACTGAACGGCAATCCCTGCAATTGTTAATATGGTGCGTTTCCTTGTTAGCTATTGGTACATCTATCATTGGTGTGGGGAGAGGTTTATATGATACATTATCATTTTATTTAAAAAGCAAAATCTCCAACAAAAAAATGCTAAGCCTTGGTGCTTCTGTATTAACAATACTTCCTGCTTACTTGGTTGCGGCCCTTGTGCCGAATGCCTTTATTCAGGTATTGGGATTTGCTGGTATGATTCTAGCTATTATTGCTATTATCCTACCTATTTTTCTTTTGAAGTGTATTAAGATTAAAAAATTATATTATGGTGAATTATCTAATAATTACTGGGTATATCTCTCTTTATTAGCTGGGGTTGCTGTTATACTAGCTCAAGCTGCTAATATACTTTTGTCATAGACATTTTGCACAATTAAATTTTTGTTTTGACACGGTGCATATCAGAGATAATGAGGTGCTCGAAAAAAGAGGCTCACTCAAGCCATGCTTTGAGCGAAAAATTTTCGTCATCTTGAGCGTAGGGAAAGATCTGCAAAAAACAAAAAAAGAAGATTCTTCGGGTAAAAAAACCTTCAGAAACAAAAAGGCCTTGCTGAAATATTTTTTCTTGTTCTATCAAACTCTATTACTAGAGTAACTAGAGGAGGTTCAAAGAACTCTTTTTAAAACTGAAGCAAAAAAAGAAAAACATTTTTAAAAAAGGGAAGAGGCGCATGAAATATAAAATGAAAGTACATTGTTTAGTTTTTGAAGGATTTTCTGACTGGGAACCAGCGTTTGCTCTTCCTGAACTAAGAAAGAACTCTGTTGAAATCATAAGTGTGGGTTTTTCTAAGAAAGAAGTCACTTCTCTAGGTGGGCTTAAAGTTAGGCCTGATGAAGATCTTTTCAAGCTTAACCTAGCTGACATTAAAACATTAATTATACCAGGTGGATCTTTCTGGGAAAATGAAGCTCCTAATGAATTCATATCACTAGTTAAAGAGCTTCATTTTGGTAGGACATTAGTAGCTGCTATTTGTGGGGCAACAATCCTTCTAGCTAGAGCAGGGTTGCTGGATTCATGTAAACACACAAGTAATTTCTTAGGCTACTTAAAAAAACAGGCTCCTTCGTATAAAGGAGAGTCTTATTATGTTTCTTCTGAGCTAGCAGTAGCTGATAAAAATATTATTACTGCTTCTGGATTGGGAGCTATTGAATTTGCTAAAGTATTATTAACTACCCTCGGAGTGTTTGATGAAGAAAGAGCAACAGCTTGGTTGAATTTCTTTAAATATGCAAAATTCTAATAGGTATTTGATTCTTCAATGCTGCTTATTTCTAGTTTTAAATTATTGAGTTCAAAGATTTCGAGTTCAGGTTAGTTATAAATTCAGATCATCTATGCTCTAGCTGCTAATGTTCTACAAATGAAAGACTTCATATGAAAAAAATAAACATTTTAAAAAC
>JACCDV010004516.1_pt1 | contig 12722 bp, 11 predicted proteins | sample 7446131 | NCBI WGS metagenome assembly JACCDV01 (sample SAMN15323448, study PRJNA562643) | freshwater metagenome | isolation source: river surface water | place: USA:Blue River Watershed | collected 2017-08-17 | reverse complement strand
CCTTGCATCCCGAGGGCCGAGGAGACAACTCGACACCCCAAGAACTCCAACATGAACCAACATCCGAACGAGATGTGACTTCTCAGGCGCCGCGCAAGCGGCGCTTTTTTTTCGTCCGTCGCTGGCCTGACAGGCGTGTGCAGCTGGCAATGACACAATCGAAACAATGGAATTGCTGATTGTTTCGCTGGCCTCGCTGCTGGCTGGCCTGGTGGACTCGATCGTGGGCGGCGGCGGCCTGATCTTGCTGCCCGCGCTGTTTGCCACCTACCCCGGCGCGGCACCGGCCACCTTGTTTGGCACCAACAAAAGCGCTTCGATCTGGGGCACCGCCTTTGCCACCGTGCAGTACAGCCGCCAGGTGGTCATGCCCTGGCGCGCCTTGCTGCCTGCCGCGGGCCTGGGCCTGCTGGGCTCTCTGGCCGGCGCCTGGGTCGTCACCCAGGTGGACCCCGCCCTGTTTCGCAAAGCCCTACCAGTGCTGCTGGGCCTGCTGCTGATCTACACCTTGGTCAAAAAAGACATGGGGCGCCGCCATGCCCCCCGCTTTGCGGAACGTCAGGAGGCCTGGGTGGCGGCTGGCATTGGTCTGCTGATCGGTTTTTACGACGGTTTCTTTGGCCCCGGCACCGGCAGTTTTCTGGTGTTTGCCTATGTCCGCTGGCTGGGTTATGACTTTTTGCACGCCTCGGCCTCGGCCAAATTCATCAACCTGTTCACCAACCTGGCGGCCTTGGTGTTGTTCACATTCAAGGGCCATGTCTGGTGGCACCTGGCGCTGGCCATGGCCGTGGCCAATGTGGTGGGCAGCCTGATCGGCACCCGCCTGGCCCTCAAGCACGGCGCGGGCTTTGTGCGCCATGTTTTCATCCTGGTGGTGCTGGCCTTGATCGTGAAAACAGCTTACGACACCTGGCTGCGTTGAGCCCTCAACGCAGGCGCCACTTGATCTGACCGGCGTACTGCGCCAACGCCACCCCCGACAGGATGACGCCCGCCCCGGCGATCTTGATCCAGGTGTAATGCTCACCCGACCAGGCCCAGGCAAACAGGCCGGTCATGGGCGGCATGAGGTACATCAGGGGGGCAGTGCGGGCCACGCCGCGCACGATGTTGATCCAGCCCCAGATCAACCAGCCCATGAACGCGGACACCAGGACCGACCAGAACAAACCGGCCCAGGCCAGCACATCCAGCGTGGCCCAGGGCGCCTGCATCCCCAGCGGCACCGACACGACCAGGATCGGAATGCCCCCCAACAAGGTGGTGTAGCCCATGGTCAGCACCGGCCCGTGCCGTTCCATGAGCGGCTTGGCCGCCACGGTGTAATAGGAAAACAGGCTGGCCGCCACCAACAGCACCAGGTCACCTCCACCAGCTCGCCACTGCCCACCCAGCAGCTTGTCGGACAGAAACATCAAAACACCCACCAGCGCCAGCGCAACCCCCAGGATCTGGGCCAGGCTCAGGCGCTCCAACCCTTTGTAACGCAGGATCAACAAGGTGAACACCGGCCCGCAAGCCAGGATGACAGCGCTGGAAAAAGCCGTGGACCAATGGATGCCGTAGGTCACCAGACCCACATGCAGGGTGTGCCCCGCAAAGCCCAGCCAGGCCATGTGCAACAGATCTTGGCGGGGCAAGGCGGGCAACCAGCGGCCCAGACGCCAACGCATCAACAACAAGGCACACGTGGGCATGATGAGGTAACGCGCCATCAAAAAGCCAGCGGGAGCGACCAGCTCGAACAGGTACTTTTGCAGCGTGAAGTTGGCCCCCCAGATCACGATCAGGGCCAGCGCAGCCATCAAGGCGGTGTGGTCATGTCGGTGCGTGGGCGATCGGTGGGGCATGAACCATTGTCGCCGCACACCCCGCACAGGCTTGTCACACGTGCATCAAGCAGGCGGTGTCTCAGTCGGCCACCACCGGCACGCGCTGGGACAGGGCGCACATCAACTCGTAGCCTACGGTGCCTGCAGCCTGGGCGATTTCGTCGATGCCCAGCACATGGCCATTGGCCGCCCGCCCCCACAAGGTGACGGCGCTGCCCATGCCGGCCTGTGGCAAGTCGCTCAGGTCCACCATCAACATGTCCATGCTGACGCGGCCCAGCGTGCGGCTGCGCACGCCGTCCACCAGCACCGGGGTGCCCGTGGGGCAGATGCGCGGGTAACCGTCGGCATAGCCGCAGGCCACCACGCCGATGCGCATGGCCCGGTCGGCCACAAAACTGGAGCCATAGCCCACACTGTCACCGGCTTGCAGATGCTGCACCGCAATGATCTTGGCCTGCAGACTCATGGCGGGCTGCAAATCCCAATCGGCCGCCGAATGGACGGGGAAATCCGGCGAGCTGCCATACAGGGCAATGCCCGGACGGATCCAGTCGGCCTTGACGCCGGCCTGCTGCGCATGGCGCAAGGTGGCCGCGCTGTTGCTCAAACTGCGCTCACCGGGCAGGTCGCGGGTGGCCTCTTCAAACCGGGCCATCTGTGCCGCGATGCCCTTGTCCCCATCGGCGTCACTGAAATGGGTCATCAGCGAAATCTCGTCCACCTGGGGCAAGGCATTGAGCCGCGTCCAGGCCGAGCGAAAACGCTGGGGTGAAAACCCCAGGCGGTTCATGCCCGAGTTCATCTTCAGGAAAACGCGGTGCGGTTCGTGCGTCTTGTGCAGCGCCAGCATGTCGATCTGTTCATCGCAATGCACCGTGTGCCACAGGTGCAGGCGCGAGCACAGCTCCAGATCGCGGGCCTCAAAAGCCCCTTCGAGCAACAAGATGGGGCCGCGCCAACCCAATGCGCGGACCCGTTCAGCCTCGCCCAGATCCAGCAAGGCCAGGCCGTCGGCGCCGCGCAGACCTTCAAACACCCGTTCGATGCCATGCCCATAGGCATTGGCCTTGACCACCGCCCAGACCTGAGCATCGGGTGCAGCTTGCCTGGCGCGGGCCAGGTTGTGGCGCAGGGCATCGGTGTGGATGGTGGCGTGGATGGGGCGGGGCATGGGCTAAACCGTGAAAACAGCCAATGAAGTATGCCAGCTTCAACCCGCCCCGGAACCGGCCGACAGACGCACGCCAAAACCATGGGAAAACCCCGCCAGACCCTGCCCCAAAAGGGACTTGCAAATGAATTACACTGGCCCGCTGCCTACCGCGCACCGAGCATTTCGCTCCCCCGCCAGGGCGCTGGTTGAACTTTGATACTCGATGGAAGTTTTTCAATTCCTGATGCCCATCTTCACCGAATACGGCTACCTGGCCGTGTTTGTGATGTTGCTGATTTGTGGCTTCGGCGTGCCTGTGCCCGAAGACGTGACGCTGGTGACCGGCGGCGTGATCGCCGGTCTGGGCCATGCCAATGTGCACACCATGTTTGCCGTGGGCATGGCAGGGGTGCTGATCGGTGATGGTTTGATGTTCATGCTGGGCCGTCTGTATGGCCAACGCATCTCGAAACTGCCCGCTTTCCGTCGCATCCTGACCCCCGAGCGCTTTGCCAGCGCCCAGGATGCGTTTCACAAATACGGCAAATGGGTCATGTTTGTGGCCCGCTTCCTGCCGGGCCTGCGCACACCGGTGTTTTTCTCGGCCGGCATGAGCCACCGCGTCAGCTTCGCCACCTGGTTCCTGATGGACGGCTTTGCCGCCCTGATCAGCGTGCCCATCTGGGTCTATTTGGGCTATTTCGGGGCCCAGAACTGGGACTGGATGTTTGGCGTGCTGCGCCAGTTCCAGCATGGCATCTTCGCCCTGCTGGCAGTGGGTGTGGGCTGGCTGGGCTGGCGCTGGTGGCGCAAGCACAAGGCCGCACGGGCCCAAACCCACGACCCCTCCTGAGCCGCCTCCACATGGCCGTCGTTTCCGACAAAAGCCTGGCCGTGACCGGGCTGCTGTTCAATGCCCTGGTCTGGGGTCTGTGCTGGTGGCCTTTCAAGCAACTCGAAACCTTGGGCCTGCACCCTTTGTGGGCCACCGCACTGGTCTACGGCTTTGTCTTCGTGTCGATGGCCTTGTGGCTGGCCCTGCGGGGGCAACTGGTCAGCTGGCGCGCACACCCCGGACTGTGGTTGCTGTTGCTGGCCTCCGGCCTGACCAATGTGGGCTTCAACTGGGCCGTCACCGTGGGCGATGTGGTGCGTGTGGTCCTGCTGTTTTACCTGATGCCCGCCTGGTCGGTGCTGGTGGCCTGGTGGTTGCTGGGTGAAAGGCCCAGTGGCATGGCGCTGTTGCGTCTGGTCCTGGCGCTGACGGGTTTGTTCATCGTGCTCAAGACCCCCGAAACGCCCTGGCCCGTGCCAGAAAGCCTGGCGGACGTGCTGGCGCTCATGGGCGGTCTGAGTTTTGCCATCACCAATGCGCTGCTGCTCAAACTCAAGGACAGCCCGGGATCGTCGCGCACGCTGGCCATGTTTGGTGGTGGCGCGGTCATGGCCACCCTGGCTGCCCTGACCGGCCTGGCCATTGGTGTGGTCGGCCAGGGCCTGCCGCCCAGCTGGGCCTGGATGCCCCTGGTGGCTTTGCTGGGGATCTCGTTTTTGTTGGGCAACCTGGCCCTGCAATACGGTGCCGCCCGCCTGGCTGCCCACACCACGGCACTGGTCATGTTGTCAGAGGTCCTGTTCGCCAGCGTGTCTTCTGTCATGCTGGGGGCATCCAGCTGGGAAAACCGCACCCTGGTGGGCGGCGCGCTGATCTTGCTGGCTTCGCTGATGTCCCTGCGTGGTGCCGACCCGCATGATGGACACTGACCGCTGACCCCTGGAGAAAACCATGAGCCTTGACAAGTTTGAAGCCCTGAGCATCGATGGCCAGACCGTGCCCCTGTCCCGCTACAAAGGGCAGGTCCTGTTGATCGTGAACACCGCCAGCGCCTGCGGCTTCACACCGCAATTGAGCGGACTGGAAAAGCTGCACCAGACCTATGGCCCCCGGGGTCTGGCCGTGATCGGCTTTCCGTGCAACCAGTTCGCCAACCAAGACCCCGGCGACAACGCGCAAATCGCCAACTTCTGCCAGAAAAACTACGGCGTCAGCTTCCAGATGATGGGCAAGATCAAGGTCAATGGTGAGGGCGCACACCCGTTGTACCAGTGGCTGACGGCCGAGGCACCGGGCATTCTGGGCAGCAAGGCGATCAAGTGGAACTTCACCAAATTTCTGGTGGGCAAGGACGGACGCGTGATCCGGCGCTATGCACCGCAAGACGCACCGGAAAAAATCGCCCGGGACATCGAAGCCGCACTGGCCACCTGATATTCAGTTTTTTACGAACTCAAGCTCCTTCTCAATCTGCTTTTTACAGGAGTTTTTGCGCGTATCCTTGTGTCAATTTTGTTGAATCATGGGATTTCGTATGCGCCACACAAGTTCCTTCATCAGGCCGACCGTCGGCCTTGGCTGGTGCCTGGCCTTGCTCACGCACAGCGTCAGCGCACAAACACCGGCAGCCAGCCCGCCCACAAGCCAGACCGCTGCCATAGCGGCCCACACAGCGCCGTCCTCGGCCGCAGCGCCCGAGCTGGGCCCCGAGCAGATCATTCCCATCATCCTCGCGCACAACCCCCAGCTGCAGGCAGCACGAAGTGCGCGAACAGCCGCCAGGTCGGGCATCACGGCGGCGCAGGCCTTGCCCAACCCCCGCCTTGACTGGCTCCAAGGGCGCAACACCGCTCGTCTGCCCGGGGTGACCGGCGGATCCGCTCAACAATGGGCCATCAGCCAGCCGATCGAAAACCCTGCCGCACGCACAGCCCGCATCGAGGCGGCCAACGCCACAGAACAAGAAAGTACGCACCTGATCGGTCTGACCCGAAACGCCCTGGTCAGCCAGGCCCGTTTGCGGATTTACCAAGGGTTGCTGCACAAGGCACAGGCTGCCGCCAGCGCAGAAGACGTGCAGCTGCTGGAGCAGGTGGGTGAACGCGTGCGCCTTCGGGTCGCCACTGGCGAGGCCGCACGTTACGAGATCATCAAGGCCGATGCGGAAATCATCACCGCCCGGGAGCGGCTGCAAACAGCGCGGCTGATGGTGGAACAAAGCAAGATCCAGCTCAACCAATTGGCCGCGGGCCAACTGCCTGAACAGTGGGTGCTGTTGGGGGACCTGAGAGGCGTCCCCGAGCTGCTGAGCCTGAGCCAACTCCATCAACTGATGGAAAAACACAACCCCGAATTGAATTTGCTGCAAGCCGAAGTCAACAAGGCACAGGCCCTCCTGCGCAGCGCCGAAGCCAGCCGTTGGCCGGGCCTGGAGCTGCGTTACAGCCAAGGCCAGGATCCGGAATTGCGTCAAGGTCAGTGGGGTGTGGGCTTTCAAATCCCCTTGCTGGACAACCGCAGCGGCCCCATCGCCAAAGCAAGTGCCGAATTGGAACGGGCACAAATCCGCCTGGACGGTCGCCGCGCAGAACTGAAACAGGAAGTGCTGCTGACCTGGAAGTCGATGGAAATGGCACGTCTGCGCATTGAGGCCCTGAGCCAGGGCTCGGTCCGTGAAGCAGAGGCGGCACTGCGTGTGGCGCAAGCGGCATACCGTTTTGGCGAACGCGGCATTCTGGACGTGCTGGACGCACAACGCGTGCTGCGCAGCGTGCGCGCCGATCTGATTCAGGCGCGCTACCAGCTGCAAGAGGCCCGCGTCATGCTGGACCAGCTGATCGGCCAGAACATTGAACATTCACCTTCTTGAACTTTGCAGGATCACGCGATGAAACTTTCTACCCTGAATTTGCAGCACACGATGCTGTCGGTGCTGGTGGGCTCCAGCGCCCTGCTGTTGTCCGCCTGTGGCGATCAAAAACCCAAGCCCGCCCCTGCAACGCAATCGGCCACGGTCGACCCGATGGAGGTCACGATCAAGCCGGAAATGGCCAGCCAGTTCCAGTTCAGCAAACTGGCGCTGCAAGAGATCACGCCCTGGCTGGAGATCGCTGGCCGCATCGAAGCGAATGACCGCCAGGTCACACGCATTGGCGCAGCCGTGACCGGCCGGGTCACCGAAGTGCTGGCCGAAGTCGGTGACCGGGTACAACGAGGACAAGCCCTCGCCCGGATGGCCAGCGGCGAGCTGACCACCGCGCAAATGGGTTACCTCAAGGCGCACTCGGCCGCATCGCAAGCAGAGCGTGCTGTCGACCGCGCACGCCAACTCATCCAGGCGGACGTGATCGGCTCCGCCGAGCTGCAACGCCGAGAGTCCGAACTCGCTGTGGCACGCGCCGAATTGCGCGCTGCGGGTGATCAGCTGCGGCTCATGGGACTGCCATCCGAAGCCATTGAACGTCTGAAGGATCAGGGCACTTTGCACCCCGTGGCCTCCATCAGTGCCACGCTCGCCGGCGTGGTGATTGAGCGCAATGTCAGCCAGGGACAGGTGGCTCAACCGGGAGACCCCCTGTTCACTGTGGCCGATCTGAGCACCGTCTGGGTCGTCGGCGCCTTGCCCGAGCAAACCGCACGCTCGGTTCAGGCCGGACAAACCGTCAACATCGAAGTGCCCGCACTGGGCAACCGGTCCCTGTCCGGCAAGATTGTCTTTGTGGGCGACACCGTCTCACCCGAAACGCGCAGCGTCACCGTCCGCACACAAGTGGACAACCTCAAACGTGATTTGAAACCACAGATGCTGGCCACCATGCGCGTGCGGGGCACGACGCAACAAACGCTCGCATTGCCTGCACAGGCCGTTGTGCGCGAGAACGACCGGGACCATGTGTTTGTGCGCATCGCAGAGCGGCGCTACCGGCTCACACCGGTGGAACTGGGCCCCGCCCAGGACGAACTGCGCCCGGTGCTCAAGGGACTGACCCAGGGCACGGAAGTGGTGACCGAAGGGGCGTTCCACTTGAACAACGAGCGCAAACGCGCAGCACAGGAGTAAGCCATGGTGTCCTCCATGATCCGGGCGGCGCTGAGCCAGCGCCTCATCGTTGTGGTGCTGGCGCTGGTGCTGTGTGCTTTCGGTTTGCGTGAAGCCACCCGCTTGTCCGTGGACGCTTTTCCGGACGTGACCAACGTCATGGTGCAAGTGGCCACCGAGGCGCCCGGGCAGTCGCCCGAAGAGATCGAGCGCTTTGTGACTGTGCCGCTGGAAATTGCCATGACCGGCTTGCCCGGCCTGGTGGAAATGCGCTCCCTCAACAAAAGCGGCCTGTCCATCATCACCCTGGTCTTCACCGACAAGACCGATGTCTACTTCGCCAGACAACTGGTGACCGAACGCCTGATTGAAGTGGCCAACCGCATGCCCGAGGGGATTGTGCCGATCCTGGGGCCAGCCACCACCGGCCTGGGCGAGGTGTACCAGTACACCCTCGAGAAACCGGACGACGGTCAGCGCGCCCTGACGCCCGAAGAACTCACCGAGCGCCGCACCATCCAGGACTGGGTCGTGCGCCCCTTGCTGCGCTCCATCCCGGGCGTGGCCGAAATCAATTCGCAAGGCGGTTACGTCAAGCAGTACCAGGCCCTGGTCGACCCGGGTCGCCTGCGCCACTACAACCTGTCGGTTCGCCAGGTGGTGCAAGCCATTGCCGCCAACAACTCCAACGCCAGCGGCGGCATCCTGCCACAGGTCAACGAGCAATACCTGATCCGCGGCGTGGGCCTGATCCGCTCGATCGAAGACATCGGCAATATCGTGATCAAGGAGCAGGCCGGTGTGCCCGTGTTTGTGCGGGATGTGGCCCAGGTCCAGATCGGCAGCGAAGTGCGCCAGGGCGCCATCATCAAGGGCGGTTACACCGAAAGTGTTTCCGGCATTGTGCTGATGCTGCGCGGTGGCAACGCCAAGGAAATCGTCTCTCGCGTCAAGAAACGTGTGGATCAGATCAACAGCCAGAACATGTTGCCCGATGGCTTGAAGATCGTGCCTTACTACGACCGTACCGAGCTGGTCGACTCCGCGCTGTGGACTGTGGGCAAGGTGCTGATCGAGGGCATCTTCCTGGTGGTGGTGGTGCTCTTTGTGTTCCTGGGGGATGTGCGCTCCAGCCTGATCGTGGTCGCCACCCTGATCATCGCGCCGCTGACCACCTTCATCCTGATGAACCGCTATGGCATCTCCGCCAACCTGATGTCCCTGGGTGGTCTGGCAATCGCGATCGGCCTGATGGTGGACGCCACCGTGGTGGTGGTCGAGAACGTCTACCACCGCCTTGGCCAAGCGGGCAAAAGCATTGGCGAGCGGGTGCGCACGGTGCTGGCCGCCACCACCGAGGTGGCCACACCCACCATCTTTGGCATTGCCATCATCATTTTGGTGTTCCTGCCGCTGATGACCTTGCAAGGCATCGAGGGCAAGATGTTCGCGCCTCTGGCCCTGACCATCGCCATCTCGCTGGCGGTGTCGCTGCTGGTCTCGCTGTTCCTGTCGCCGGTGCTGTGCTCTTATTTCCTCAAGGGCGGGGCTGACCACGACACGCGCCTGATTGCCTTCCTCAAGAGCCGTTACCTGCGCTTGCTGGATGCGGCCACGGCAAAAAGTCGCCTGACCTTGATGGTGGCTGTGGGCTTGCTGCTGGGCTCGTTGGCCTTGTTCCCGCTGCTGGGCAAATCGTTCATGCCCATCATGAAGGAAGGCGCGCTGACGCCACAGATCAACCGCGTGCCGAGCATTTCCCTGGACGAGTCCATCCGCATGGAAATGGCCGCCATGAAAACCATCTCCGAAATTCCTGGCGTGCGCATGGTGGTGTCCAAACTGGGGCGTGGCGAATCGCCAGCCGACCCCGCAGGTCCAAACGAGTCCTCGCCCATCGTGTTGCTCGATCCCGAATCGGACATCACCCAGGACGAAGTGGATGCATCCATTCGTCAACGGCTGTCGAGCCTCCCGGGTGTGCAGATCGTGTTGTCCCAACCCATCGCTGAACGTGTGGACGAGATGGTGACCGGTGTGCGCTCGCAGGTGGCGGTGAAAATTTTCGGCGACGAACTGAACGAACTCAAGGAGGTTTCGGAAAAAGTCGTACGCATCATGAAAAGCGTGCAGGGCAGCCGAGACATCCGCATCGAGCGCTTGTCGGGTCAGCAGGCCCTGACGATCGACATCGACCGCAAGGCCATTGCACGCCACGGCCTGAATGTGGCCGATGTGCAAAGCATCATCGAAACCGCCATCGGCGGCAAGGATGTGACCACGCTCTACGAAGGCGAGCGCCGTTACAGCGTGGTGGTGCGCTTTCCACCGCAGGTGCGCCAATCGGCCGAAGCCATCGGCAACACCTTGCTGCCCACGCCAGGCGGTGCCCAGGTGCCCTTGTCGAGTCTGGCCAGCATCCAGCTGATGGACGGGCCTGCCCAGATCAGCCGGGAAAGCGGCAAACGCCGGGTGGTGGTGGGCGCCAACGTGGAGGGCCGCGATCTGGGCGGCTTTGTGAGCGAAGTCCAGCAACGCATCGACCAGGAAGTGGACTTGAAGGAAGGCTATTACTTCGTCTACGGCGGTCAGTTTGAAAACATGCAACGCGCCATGGGCACCTTGGCCATCATCGTGCCCCTGACCATCGTTGCCATTTTCTTCCTGCTGTTCATCCTGTTCCGTTCGGTGAAGTTGGCCGGCCTGATCATTTTGGTCTTGCCTTTCGCCTCGATTGGCGGCCTGGTGGGCCTGTTCGTGTCGGGTGAATACGTGAGCGTGCCCGCCTCGGTCGGCTTCATTGCGCTGTGGGGCATTGCCGTGCTCAACGGGGTGGTGCTGGTGACCTGCATCCGCCGCCTGCGCGAAGACGGCATGGCGGTGGCCGAAGCCGTGCGGGAAGGTTGTGTGCAACGTTTCCGTCCGGTGATGATGACCGCCACCGTGGCCCTGCTCGGTCTAGTGCCTTTCCTGTTTGCTTCAGGGCCAGGCTCTGAAGTGCAGCGTCCGCTGGCCATCGTGGTCATTGGCGGTCTGATTTCATCGACCTTGCTGACGCTGGTTGTGTTGCCCACCCTTTACCGCTGGTTTGACGAGAAACCCAGCGAAGCCTGATTCCGGAGAATGAACCATGAAAGAAATCAGAGCCATTGTTCGCCCCAACCGCCTGCAACGTTTGCGCGATGCCTTGCGGTCCATTCCCAATTTCCCCGGCGTGACGATTTTCAAGGCCGAGGGTTTCACCGCCCCCGCTGCAGTGAACAAGCGGTCCGTCAAGGACGAGTTGACCGACTTCACCGACAAATTGATGGTTTGCGTGCTGGTGGACACCGACATGGTGGAGCCCATTCGCCGGGCCATCATCGAGGCCTGCTACACCGGCCAGATCGGTGATGGGCTGGTCTGGGTCGTGGACATTGAAAGCATGCACCGCATCCGGGACCAGCAGCCCATGAACTGAGGCCAGCGTCGCGCAGGGCTCAGCCCTGCGCGGCTTGCATCACCTTCTCCACCAAGGGATGGTGGCGGCTGCGGCGGGTGTACAAGGCATGGATGTCTTCCTTGACCTCGGTCTGCCCCAACAGCTTCAGGCCCTTCATGAGCGACAGGTCGTCGCGGCCGATCAGGCTGGCCGGAAAAACCCCAAGCCCGCCGGCACCAAACACCGACATCAAGGCACTGTCTTCGAACTCGCCCACCACCCGCGGTTGGATCTGCAACTCGTCAAACCAGCGCTCCAAGGACCCCCGCAAGGGTGAGTGCGCGGTCGGCAAAAGCAACGGCAAGCGGTTCAAACTGCGGGGGAAATCGTCCACATCGCTCTTGTGGACCAGCTGGCCGGGGCCGAACCAACCCACCTCGGACGAGGAAAGCAAGCGGCTGGACAAGCGCAAGTTGCTGTTGTGGGCCGCCGGTTGTCCCGCCAGCACCAGGTCCAGATGGTGCAAAGCCAGCTCGGCCATCAAATGCGCGATCTCGCCTTCATGGCAGACCAGCTTGAGTTGGGCCGCTTGCAAAGCCGGGCCCAGCAATTTGTGCGCAGCCAGTTTGGAAATCCCGTCGGACAAACCCACCGACAAACGGATCGACGGCGCCGTGGCGGCCTGCATGACCTCTTGCGGGATGCGCTGACCGATCTGGAAAATTTCTTCGGCCCGGGCATACGCCACTTCGCCCGCCTCGGTCAGTGTCACCCCGCGCCCCAAGGGCTTGAGCAGCTGATGGCCCAGCGATTTTTCCAGCTCGCGCACCTGCGCGCTGATGGTCTGGATGGCCATGTCCAGCCGCTCGGCAGCACGGGCAAAACCGCCCTCTTTGGCGACCACCCAGAAGTAGTACAGATGTCGGTAATTGAATGCGGCCACGTTATCTCCTGGGCATTCATTGTGCAGCAAGCGCTGCCATGCGATCGGCTATGACAAGGCCTCGTCCAGCAACTCCACCCAATGCCGCACCGGCAGGCCGCTGCCGCTTTGCAGGTGGGTGATGCAGCCGATGTTGGCGCTCAGCACGCCCTGCGGTTGCAGCGCGTTCAGGTGGCCCAGCTTGCGGTCGCGCAGTTGCTTGGACAGCTCGGGGTTGAGCACGCTGTAAGTGCCCGCCGAGCCGCAGCACAGGTGGGACTCGTTGGCCGTGACCTTGATCTGGAAGCCCAGATCGCCCAAGTGCTTTTCAACGCCGCCTTTGAGTTGCTGGCCGTGTTGCAGCGTGCAAGGCGGGTGATAAGCCTGCAGGCCTGCGGCTTGCAGGGCTTGGGGCTTGAGCCTGTCTTTGAGCAGCGGCACCAGCTCGGGCAGCAGCTCGCTCAGGTCTTTCGTCAGCGCGCCGATGCGGGCAGCTTTGTCGGCATACACCGGG
>JACCDV010786090.1_pt1 | contig 12726 bp, 11 predicted proteins | sample 7446131 | NCBI WGS metagenome assembly JACCDV01 (sample SAMN15323448, study PRJNA562643) | freshwater metagenome | isolation source: river surface water | place: USA:Blue River Watershed | collected 2017-08-17 | reverse complement strand
CATTTGTGAGATCGCTTCATAATCACGCCGATCGTGCGATTTTAATCCCAGTTCTTCCTTAAGACCATGTACCCTCGCGATGTACGAACGAACATCTGTTCTCGTTACCGCTCTTTTTGGTGTACTTAGTTTTTCAGCGAGTGCAGGCATGGTAACGGTTTGTGCTTCTGCGTGTATGATTTCTGCTGCGCGCAGTATTTCAGCCACAGGGATTTTCATGACAACCGCTCTTGTAATTGACTTCTTTCGTTTCTTAACATTATTGACTCGTCTGATACTACGCGTGTGCAGTGAGTATCGCAAGCGCTTCTTCCGCAGTCTCCGTTTCCATCAATGTTACGCGCAATTCTTTCGCGTTATCCCAGCCCGAAATATACGCTTTGAAATGCTTTTTCATGGTCGCAAAGTGCGTCGTATCACCCAATAATGAATTAAAAAGCGCAATATGCTCTCTCAGAGCTTGAACGCGCTCTTGGGGTGTAGGTTCTGTTGTGCGCTCAGTATAGAGCCACGGATTTCCATAGATTGCGCGACCGAGCATGACTCCATCAGCACCGCTTTCTGCCGCTTTTATCCGCGCATCATCCAAATCCGTCACGTCACCATTTCCCACAATCAGTGCAGAGGATGAAAGCGTATTTCGAATGCGCACCGCATAGGCGACACGATCCCACCGCGCGGGCACATCCGACATTTCTTTTCTCGTGCGCGCATGAATCGTGACGCACGCCGGATTTTCCGCGAGTAATTCAGGAAGCCATGTATCAAGCTCATCCACGTTGTAGCCAATGCGAGTTTTGACGGACACGGGAATACATTTTCCTGTGGGGCAGGTCTCGCTTGCACAACCACAATTTCCACCGCGCTTCGCTGCTCGAATGAGCTCGCGCGCGAGGGGTGGATTCTTAATTAACGCCGCGCCACATCCTGATTTCTCTACTGATTTATCAGGGCACCCCATATTGATGTCAATCCCATCGAAACCAAGTGCAGCGCTTATGTTCGCCGCTTTTTCCATACGCTCCGGCGTTGCTGAAAATAATTGCGCAACTATCGGCCGTTCACTGTCTGAGAAGAGAAGTTTTTTGAGAAGCACGCGCTTACCGTCGTGAGGAGCAAGAATAAGTCCGTCCGCTGAAGTAAATTCAGTGTACATCACGTGAGGCTTGCCAGTTTGGGCAATAAGTGTTCTAAATGCAGCATCCGTCACGTCCTCCATCGGAGCCTGTATAAAAAACGGCTTAGGTAAGCCTTCCCAGAAGCTTTTCATGTTGGGCACAATACCATAGGCTACGCTCGATTGCGCTTTTTTACGCCCTCCTTCACCATTGTGCTAGTTTGATCTTGGAGGTTGCAATGCCAACACCACTCAGCGGAAACACTATCGACACACTCACGAGATCGATCGAGTCGCTCTGCGCAGATAGCGAAGGAAGTATGGGGCACCTTCCGACAGTCGAGGGACTCATTGTGAGCGCAGGACTGGTATGCTACGGTCATCCCATATCTGATGCGCTGAGAGCACGCCTCAGAAAGGCATTGAAAAAAGAAACGTACGGACAACTCGCGAATGAACTTTTGGGTCCGCCCTAGTACGAGGTTGCCGCGATGCGCGCTGCATCGCGGCACTTTTTTACTTGTAATACACCCGATTTCCAAAGCGTAAATCAATGTACTCTAATTCCGGGAGTCGCGTCCGCAATGAATCGGATTGCAGCGCAGTTTCAAGGTTATGCATGACCTCCGATTCTTTAGAATCAAATGCCATAAGGATGCGTTGCCCACTTAAAAGCGTAACCGTAAAATCTTCTTCAGATTCAACCATCATTCCGCGCGAGTGAAATCCTGCTTCTTCGAGTTTCTCCATAAGTGAAAGTATTTGAGAGAGTCGTCCCTCCAAAAAAATCTGTCCAATTATTTCAGTATGCGGAAGGAGTCCTCCACGAAAGACGTAGGGGCTTTGCGGCGAATCTCCCGCAACGTCAAAAAGATACCCTTTTTCATCCATCACATAACACGCATCGTCCTTCGCACACCATGTCGCAAAAGGCACGCGTTCTTCGACGGTCACAATGACCGCCTGCGCGAGGAGCGATTCTCGTCCGACGGTTACCTTTTTTATGCGGGGAAATTTCTCCGGCAATTGCTCTTCGATTTGGTCGTGTGGATACAGAAAAATATTATTCGGGGAAAAAAGTGAGAATCCCGATCCAGTGAGCGTTTCTTGAACTACTGCACTCACGCTCTCCGGGGAAAGCCGTTCCGCACCACGTACAATAACCTCACGCACGGATACAACCTCTAGATGCGTGAGACCGCCAAGTGCAGCAACGGAGAGCATGAATCCAAGCATGCCGACAAGCGCCATAAGTGCGCGCTTCTTTTGCCTGCGGGTTCGCAATCGTTCTTTGCGCTGCACTTCTTTGGGGGGCGACGCGCGCTCTCTTGCGCGCACGAGAGCGCGCTTCGCCGGTTTTGTCTTTATGCGAATGTCCAAGGTATTCCGTTCACTTCGAGGACGAGGTTTCTGCATAGAACTAGAAGTATAGTATACGCTCTCGACCTTCATGAAAGCGGACAAATCCACTTGGCTGTGGATCACAAAAGAGTACGGGTAAGGTTAGGCGCGTGAAATGACGTCTTTCCCCATGGCGGCGCGCAAGACTTCAGGAACAACAATGGAGCCATCTTCTTGTTGGTAATTCTCAACAATGTGACAAAGAATGCGTGGAAGCGCGAGCGCCGTATTATTTAATGAGTGTACAAATTTAAGTGATCCGTCATCGTCTCTATAACGAATATTGAGGCGACGCGTCTGAAAGTCATGGAAATACGAAGCCGAGTGTGTTTCGCGATATTTTTTCTCTGAGGGCATCCACGCCTCAATGTCGTACTTCTTCACTTGCCCGAGGCCGATATCGGCACCGCAATTCAAAACGACATGGTACGGAAGTTGTAATTCTTGGAGCAGCTTCTCCGAATTCTCCGTAATTTCCTCGTGATGTTTTACCGATTCATCATGGCGCGCCTCGCACATGACGATTTGTTCGTATTTTACAAATTCATGGACGCGAAACACGCCGCGCTCGTCTTTTCCATGAGAACCCGCTTCGCGGCGAAAGCACGGTGAAAACGCAAAAAACTTTATGGGCAATTCTTTTTTTTCAATAACTTCGTTCATGTAATACCCCATGCCCGCAACTTCCGCCGTACCTGCAAGATAGTCACCATCTTGTGTTTTATACAAATCATCTTCGCTCTGCGGTAAATAGCCGGTTCCGATAAAGGGCTCCTTACGCACGAGCGACGGAACAATAAGTGGCTGAAACCCCTCTCGGTGCATAAAGCGATCTTGTACGTATCGCTCGAGTGCCCACACCAGTCGGACGCCGTCATTTTTCAAAAAGTATCCACGAAAGCCCGCAACTTTTGCACCACGTTCGAAATCGGCCATGCCATGCAGGAGCATTAAATCTGATGCACTTTTGGGGGTAAAAGAAAATGTCGGCACATCTCCCCAGGTCTTTACTTCTTGGTTGTCAGCGTCACTCTCGCCATCAGGAACCGTCATATCGGGTACATTCGGGACACGCACCATAAGTGCGCGCCACTCCTTCATTACCTCTTCGAGTGCTGCTTCATCCACTTTCATTTCTTCTTTCACTTGCGACATACGGCGAATGAGTGCGTCGCGCTGTACAGCATCGGTCATAGATGCAATTGATTGCGAGGCGACATTTTGCTCAGCGCGTTTGTTGTCAAAGGCGAGTTGGAGCTCTTTGCGCTTATCATCAAGTGCAAGTAACCGATCGAGGTCAATTGAGATATGCTTTTTCTGCGCACCCAAAGCGACGATATCCTTATTCTCGCGGATGAATTTAATATCTAACATCACCGCAATATAGCACCGTGCTGCACCTCTGAAAAGGAGTGAAATAAAAAGAGGGCGGGGGCTACCAGTCCCCACCCTCGATACCGCAGTACCACGTACTCAATTACTACGCACAATGATGCGAGCCCGTATTCGTATCGTACACGGCGACGCAGACACGATCACTAGGATCGAAGGCATTCACCAATTCGATTACCGGATCGAGTGTTCGCGAATCCTGCATCAAAGTGTGCTTGTACGCCGATGTGCTGATGCCAACATTCTTCAACCGTTCCTTCACCTCGTATGCACGAGCATACACTAACTTCTCCAGCGGCATGGATACGGGATCACTCAGCGAAATTTCAGAAGTAACCCACCGCGCTTTTGAGAGAACGAATCGCCGCGCGCCGATCATTGAATCTACGACGAATACCGCGGTAATGAGAAAAGCGCCGAAGAAAAACACAGGCGCACCGCGTGGCACACTTTCATGCAATGAAAGCACACTTGCAAATACAAGAAGAACGCCACCAAACAAGCACACATTCATTGCAATGAAAAAGAAAGCGTAGAGCGTGTGAGCAAACGGAATCGGCTTCGGTGCCCTTTCGAGCTCGGCCGCCATATGCGCATCCATTTCGCTTCGTGCAATTGGATTGAATCCGTGCGATTGGACGATATCTTCAAGACGAGCAGGGCGATCGATGACGATCATCGCGCGAGAAATCTGATGCATGGGGAGCTCCTTATACAATCGCCTGTCCCGATATGAGAACAGGTCTGTGATGAATATCCCACATTCACCCATTTGAGTCTACTTATATAAAGTACTTCCAAAAGAACGCTACACTATCGGTATGGATACTCTGCGCATCCTAGAGCCAGACGCCTTTCCTCCTCTTCTTTCTGAAATTCCTGATCCGCCGAACCAACTCTACGTACGAGGGAAGCTTCCTTCGTATGATATGAAATGGCTCGCCGTCGTCGGCTCGCGCGCGCTCACATCATATGGGAAACAAGCATGCGAATACTTGATAGAAGGATTGCGCGGATACCCAGTTGTGATCGTAAGCGGACTTGCCTACGGCGCGGACGCTTGTGCGCATAAAGCCGCTCTCAGCGCGGGACTGCCCACTGTTGCCGTTCCCGGCTCGGGCCTGAATTACGATGTGCTCTATCCGCGTGCCAATGTCGCGCTTGCGCGAGAAATCATCAAAGCAGGCGGCGCACATCTTTCAGAATTCGATCCCGACCAAAAAGCTGCTGATTACACCTTTCCACAGCGGAACCGCATTATGGTCGGCATTACGCATACAACGCTCGTGATTGAAGCACAGGAACGCTCGGGCTCGCTTATCACGGCGCGCCTCGCGACAGAATACAACCGCGAACTCCTCGTCGTTCCCGGATCTATATTCAGCGCAACCTCAAAAGGCACGCATCAATTTTTAAAATTAGGTGCCACCCCCGCAACGGAACCAGGAGATATTCTGAAAGCCCTCGGTCTCGATGTACAAGCCAAGCCTGCACATGCACACCATGAAAATCTATCCGAGCAAGAGATACGAGTTTTGGAGATAGTGCAGGATCCGTGCTCGCGAGACGATCTCTTTTTTGCACTTGCGCTTCCCATATCTGAAGCAAATATTCTGCTTTCGATGATGGAAATTAAGGGACTTATTGTAGAAGAGCTTGGGGTGATTCGCGCACGTTAAAAGAAAAGCTCGACGCAGGGCGCCGAGCTTGAGTGATCTGGTAACGATCGATCAGTATTGATCGTACCAATACTGGAAACGTGAGCTTTTCTTACAGTCGCCGAATGCCCAAACGATGGCACCGACGAGAAGAGTAACAAAACCTACGACCGCCACTGCAGTCAAGAGCGAAATTCCCATTCCCCGTTCCCTTCTATGTTACCGCACGAATGTGCTCCCCGTATTAGAGCACATTGAGGGAGATTATGCAATATCTACTCTGAAAAAGCTATGAAATGCAGTACTTATCAAGGCTTATCTGTCGCTTTCAGGGGTTGCGGAATCTTGACACATGGTAGGCTTGTAGTGTATCTACTACACCTTGTAGCTACGCTGCACATATTAAATGTATGAAATTAGTTATTGTTGAATCGCCGGCAAAAGCGAAGACCATCGAGAAGTACCTCGGAAAAGGCTTTACCGTGAAGGCCTCCGTCGGACACATTCGTGATTTGCCGAAGTCGAACAAAGACGCCGTCGACATCGCAGGCGGCTTTGTGCCGCGCTATATGATTGTGAAGGAGAAGCAGGCGGTCATCGATGGCCTCGAATCGCTCGCCAAAAAATCAACGGAAGTCATTCTCGCAACCGACCCCGACCGTGAAGGCGAAGCCATTGCGTGGCACCTCGCGGAGTCTCTCAAACTCAAAAAACCAAAGCGAATCGTCTTTCATGAAATAACCGAAAAAGCGGTGCAAGAAGCTCTCGCGCATCCGCGTCTCATTGACCAAAATTTACGCAAGGCTCAGGAGGCGCGCCGTGTCCTCGACAGACTCTTCGGCTACGATCTCTCAGGCTTAGTGTGGAAAAAAGTACGCTACGGTCTCTCTGCTGGTCGCGTTCAATCCCCTGCCCTTCGCATCATCATGGAGCGCGAGCGCGAGATCCGCGCATTTATACCTGAAAAGTTCTGGGTGCTTTCTGCCGATGTCAAAACTAAAAAGGGAGAATCGTTTACGGTGTTCTGCATAGAAGAGCCGCGTGACGAGAAAGAAGCACAGCGCATTTACGCTGCTGCGGAATCTGGTTCATGGGTAGTTGAGGGCGTTGAAGAAAGTGAGCAGAAACGATCTCCGCGCGCACCTTTCACTACATCGACATTGCAACAGACAGCTTCAACGCGTCTCGGTTTCTCCCCTTCGCGCACCATGCGCGCTGCACAAAAGTTGTACGAAGCAGGTCACATCACCTACATGCGTACCGACTCGACCAATCTCTCAAAAGACGCCGTCCTCACGATGCTCTCCGTAATTGAAAAAGAGTATGGCAAGGAATATGTGGAAGCGCGCGAATACAAAACGAAAAGTAAATCGGCTCAAGAAGCGCACGAAGCAATTCGCCCCACCAATCCCTCAAAGCTTTTTGCAGGAGCCGTGGATGATCAAAAGAAACTCTACGACCTCATCTGGGCGCGCGCAATTGCAAGTCAGATGACGGATGCAAAACTCCTACGCACCAAAATCAGTGCAAATGTCGCAGGCGCGAACATTCCTTCGTTCACCGCCAACGGTTCGCGCGTCGTGTTTGATGGGTGGCTGAAGGGCGATCCGGGCGCGCGCGGTGAAGATGTTGAACTTCCAAAAGTTGCTACAGGCGAAGCTCTCACCCTTGTACAAGCGCATATCGAAGGCAAAGAAACGCAGCCGCCACCCCGCTATTCAGAAGCAGGGCTCGTGAAGGAGCTCGAAAAGCGCGGTATTGGCCGCCCGTCCACCTACGCTGCCATCATTCGCACACTGGAGACGCGTTTCTATGTCGAAAAACAAGGACGCACTCTTATTCCGACATACACGGGTGATGTCGTATCTTCTTTCATCGAAGAACATTTCGGCGAATATATTTCAGATACCTTTACTTCCGAAATGGAAAACGAACTCGATGAAATCGCAGAAGGAACACGCGGCTACGAAAAGACGCTCAAAGATTTCTACACGCCATTTAACAAGGCGGTGAAGAGTAAAAACAAAATCGACAAGATAACCAACATGGGTGATGCACCCGCAGAATTCCCCTGCCCTACCTGCGGTGGCGCGATGGTCTACAAGCTCTCCAAAAACGGACGCTTCATGAGCTGTGCAAAATTCCCCGAATGCCTCGGCGCACGAAAAGAAGATGGCTCGATCATTGAACCCCCGAAAGACATCGGCGAAGCATGTCCTGAATGTAAAGATGGAAAACTCATGCTCAGAGAAGGTCGCTTCGGACAATTTATTGCGTGCAGTAACTACCCTAAATGTAAATTTGTGAAAAAAGATCCTGCTGAAGAAGCGCGCTCAAAGACCGGTGTTGCGTGCCCAATGTGTAAAAAAGGAGAAATGGTGGAGCGGCGCGGACGATTTGGTATCTTTTTCTCCTGCTCAAGCTACCCTGAGTGTAAAAACGCGATAAAAGCCCGCCCCACAGGACGTCTGTGCAAAGAATGTGGCAGTCTCATGATGGAAGGCACTAAGACGATTCCCGAGCGTTGCTCTAATAAGGTCTGTAAAATGCATAACCCCCATAAGCTCGAGAAGTAACGCAGAAAGCACACGACCTTCGTCGTGTGCGATGATCGTCTTAGTGAGACGCAGGTATATTTCTGTCAGCAGACAGAAATACCGAGTCGGGGTCGCGAGCGATTTTGTTCGACGGAACAAAATCGACTTGTGACCCAAAACAATTCCAGAACGTTGCAGCAGTAAAATCTGTCCCAACCATAACCCCCATAAACTTGCAAAGTAAAACGGGGAGCACACGACCTTCGTCGTGTGCGCAGCTCGTTTTGGTGAGACGGAGCGATGTTTCGCGAGCACGCGAAACCGCGAGTCGGGTGAGAAGCGAGCGAAGCGCAGCTTCGCAAGGCCGGAGCGGCTAGGCCGCGAGGCGGGGTCGCGCAATTCGCCAGCAGGCGAATATGCGTGATCGCGAAATTTTTCGAGCGACGGCGAGAAAATTATTCCTGACCGAAGACCATACCTGAGCTGCAAAAAAATAGTCTCGACGCGCAATGCATCGAGACCATCAGAGTGCTCTATTCCTTCACGCGCCGCAGTATCCGGTCGGGAATGTTTGAATGTCGTCATATGACCGAAACGGCTTCTGGGGAACCGGCACTAAATCATCTGTTCTCATGAGATGATCGAATGCGCCGACCTGATCTTGCCAGTGAAAGAGCGCGACCGAGATGCACTCATGATCCGAGATCGGCTCGTCTCCTCTATAATCGTATTGTCCCTGAATCAGATGAGAAAGTGGTATCGGTCCGAGGCGCACATGCTCGTCGAAATCTTCAGGATACATGGCCACTCCTTGTGACTGAGTTGAACAAATCCCCCACGCGGGAGTATGATACACACCATGACTACCGTCAAACCCCTTTCCGACATTGTGAGTGCTATGGCAGCAAAAGATGAGGCGAGCATTGCCCTCGTCTCAAAAGCCTACGCATTCTCAGAAAAAGCCCATGAGGGTCAAAAACGCTTCTCCGGTGATCCCTATTTCTCTCACACCTCACAAGTCGGATTCATGCTCGCCGATATCGGCATGGACGCCTCCACCATCGCGGCAGGATTTCTCCACGACACCATGGAAGACTGCGGCGTCACCGCGGAAACAATGCAAGCGGAATTCGGCGAAGAAATACTTTCTCTCGTGCGCGGTGTAACGAAGCTCGGTGCCATTCGCTATCACGGCATGGAGAGGCATACTGAATCGCTCCGCAAACTTTTCGCTGCAACCGCAGAAGACATCCGCGTACTCATCATTAAGCTCCTCGATAGGCTTCACAATGCTCGCACACTCGAGCACGTCCCCGCGCATAAGCGCGCTCGAATAGCGCTTGAGACACTTGAAATTTACGCTCCCATTGCCGATAGACTCGGTATGAGTGTGGTTAAAACGGAGCTCGAAGATGCAGCTTTCCCCTACGCATACCCCGAAGAATACAAAAAGACCCACGAACTCTTGCGCGAGCGCAAAAACGAAAACGAAAAGAGACTCGAAAAAATAGAAAAAGATGCAAAGCGCGAACTCGCGGAGGCTGGTCTTCTTACCTTCCGCATGGAGGCGCGCGTCAAAGGTGTGTATTCACTCTTTCGAAAGCTCGAGCGCAAAGACTGGGACATCACGAAAATTTACGACATTCTCGCGCTGCGTATTGTCGTCCCTTCCGTTGCTGATTGCTATAGCGTCTTAGGAGTCGTCCACCGCCACTGGCGCCCTGTTCCCGGGAAAATAAAAGACTACATCGCGTTTCCAAAACCGAATGGGTATCAGTCTATTCACACAACCGTCTATACCGGAGATGGAAGCGCAATGGAAATACAAATCCGCACCGAAGCGCAACACCGCGAAGCTCAAATCGGTATCGCCTCACACCTTACCTATAAAGAAGTACTAGGCTATTCAGATGGGAAAAAAGGTGGTGCACTCGAATGGATTCGACAGTTCATTCCAATTGTCCGCCGCACCGCTACACCAGCCCCCATTATCGAACCCACGCGAAACGGTGCCGTCCCCAATTGGGTAAAAGAGCTTGCGCACGCACACACCGATACTGATGCACCAGAATCGACCGAATACCTCGAATCTCTGAAGTCTGATTTCTTCTCGCATCGCGTCTTCGTCTTTACCCCAAAGGCCGATGTTATCGATCTCCCCCTCGGCGCTACCCCTATCGATTTTGCGTACAACATTCACTCAGAAATTGCGAACAAAATGTCAGGCGCAAAGGTAAACGGCAAAATGGTCTCGCTTGATACCGCACTTCGCAACGGCGACATTGTCGAAATTATTACCAAGCCGTCAGGAAAACCGACGCGCAAATGGTACGACATTGCAAAAACAACGATGGCAAAAAAAATGATACGCACCGCGCTCGCCGATTTAGCAAAAAAATAACTTCGTTTCAAACGAAGTTATTTTTCTCTTACACGGTAAAGTTATTCACTGAATACAAATTAGGCTCTGACTCTGCTTGAGGCAGAGGAACAGGAGTCGGCTCTGGCTCCGGTGGAATTTCTGGAGTATCTTCCATAGTTGCGTGCGCTTCTGCCGCCGGCATCATGTCGGTATTTGCATCCGAGGGGAGTGCAGGCAATTCGGACACCACCACTGCAGCAGCCGCAAGCGGCGCAGCTCTCGATGCTTCAAATGCTTTTTTTGCTATGACTTCGCGAATGTGCGTTAAGTCTTCATAGGTGAAAAATTCAATTAAAACTTTTCCACCACTATTTCCCTTTTCGATGCGTACGCGTGTGCCGAGTTCATCGGAGAGCTCGCGCTCAAACTGCATCATCTCTGGCGTGAGGTCTGCTTTGCGTGTCTTTTCGAGTGCGATGCGACGCGCAATCTGCTCTGCGGTGCGCACATTGAGACGCTTCGCCATGATCTCGTGGAAAAGCGTATTTTGCTCTTCGGGGCGATCAATGAGCATCAAAAGTGGACGCGTGTGTCCCTCGACGATTTCCCCTTGAGAGAGCGCATCAAGCATTTCTTGGGTGAGATTTAATATACGCAGTGTATTTGAGACGTACTCACGACTCTTTCCCACCTTTTTTCCTATGTCGCCGTGCTTGAGCCCAAATGCGTCCACGAGCTGCTGAAACGCCTTTGCGCGATCAACCGGATTCAAATCTTCGCGTTGCAAGTTTTCGATTATCGCAAGCTCGAGCTTCATGCGATCACTGTCTTCCGCGGTGCGAATCACCACAGGAACAAGTGAGAGACCCGCAATTTTCGACGCACGTAGACGGCGCTCGCCAGCGATCAATTCATACTCAACCGAGATTCCCTCATCGGGCTTGATTGTCTCTTTTTTCGTAACGGTCAGGGGCTGTAAGACACCGTACTGGCGAATACTCTCCGCGAGGGACGCAAGCGCCATTTCATCAAATTGCTTACGAGGCTGGAAGGGATTTGGCTTGATTCGGTCCACTTCGACCCAGAAAATCGAGTTATAAAATTGTTTGCCAGGATCCATAGCGTGAGTATATCACGCGATAAAAAACGCTCTATATTGTGCCGGATGAGACTTGGTCAGGCGTTTCTTTATTTTGTGCCGGAAGAGAGCTTGCCTAAGAGCTCGTTCGTCGCCGTCGCTCCTCACTCCTCTCAGGCCTGCTCGCGTGACCCGTCCTACTGGACGGGTGCCCACACTCGCTTTAAAGTCTCTCTTCCGCCTACAAAATAATAGTCGACCGACACCATGTGTCGATCTCGTTTATTTTGTGCCGGAAGAGAGACTTGAACTCTCAAGGGGTTGCCCCCGAACGATTTTGAGTCGTTTGCGTATACCATTCCGCCATTCCGGCAATGTGAGGATTCTAGCGCCTTTCGCTTCCTGCGGCAATTTGCTAGTCTTCGCGAAGCCAATAAGGGCACAGAGGAGATTTCCGATGAATCGCAATTTCATGTCACTGCTTCAGGCGAAGTGGGACGAGGGTAAATTTGTGTGTGTAGGACTCGACTCAAAAATCGAAAATCTGCCACGAGATACTGAAGGTACGCATTTTGCGCGCGCTCAATTCAATCGAGCAATTATCGATGCGACGCTCGACTACGCCTGCGCATATAAACCAAACCTAGCGTTCTATCGCGGAAATAGGGGAAGAATTGAACTGTCCGCGACAATTCTGTATGGATTTACCGTTGCACCAAGTGTGCCTTGGATACTCGATGCAAAGTGGGGGGATATCGGTACAACAAATGACGAGTATGCACTCGATTTGGATTCGTTTTACGGAGCTGATGCGGTGACCATTCAGTCGTACATGGGAAAAGAGGCAAATCTTCCCTTCTTGCGCATGAAAGATAAGGGAATATTCATTCTCTGCAAGACTTCAAATCCGGGATCGGGTGAATTTCAGGATCTCACGATCGACCGCACGAACTTCCGAAAACTGTACGAGGTAGTTGCGCATAATGTGAAGCATGATTGGAACGATAACGGAAATTGCGGCCTTGTCGTCGGAGCTACCCATCCGCGTGAGCTTTCCAGAGTGCGCGAACTGGTGGGCGACATGCCACTTCTCATCCCCGGCATTGGTGCACAAGGCGGCGATCTTGAAGCTACTGTCAAAGCGGGTAAAAACAGTAAAAACCAAGGCATGATCATTAACT
>JACCDV011172295.1_pt1 | contig 12728 bp, 9 predicted proteins | sample 7446131 | NCBI WGS metagenome assembly JACCDV01 (sample SAMN15323448, study PRJNA562643) | freshwater metagenome | isolation source: river surface water | place: USA:Blue River Watershed | collected 2017-08-17 | reverse complement strand
TTAACTAACAAGAAAGGGGAGAGGCGATGACAACATTTGTAGACCGCGTAACCCTTTTCGCAACCGCTGGAAATGGTGGAGATGGTTGCGTCTCTGTAAAGCGCGAGAAATTTAAACCACTCGGTGGCCCAGATGGCGGTAACGGTGGACGCGGTGGCGATGTCATTCTCGTTGTAGATTCAAGCGTTACAACTCTTCTTGATTTCCACCACTCACCACATCGCAAGGCGACATCTGGCCATCAAGGTTATGGCGATCGTAAAGATGGTCATTACGGCGAAGATCTCATCCTGTCTGTTCCTAACGGCACAGTTGTCTACGATAAAGAGGGAAATCTTCTTGCAGATCTGGTCGGTATCGGCACAACTTTTATGGCAGCTCAAGGCGGACATGGTGGCCTTGGAAACTTAGCGCTCTCTTCATCTAAGCGCCGTGCACCAGGTTTTGCCCTCCTTGGCGAACCAGGTGAATCACGCACTCTCTATCTTGAATTAAAGTCAGTTGCAGATATCGCACTCGTTGGATTTCCAAGTGCTGGAAAGTCTTCACTGATTGCTGCAATTTCAGCTGCTCGTCCAAAGATTGCCGATTATCCATTTACAACCTTGGTTCCAAACCTTGGTGTTGTCCAAGCTGGCGAGACACGATTTACCGTGGCAGATGTTCCAGGACTTATTCCAGGTGCTTCACAAGGTAAAGGTCTTGGCCTTGAATTCTTGCGTCACGTAGAGCGATGCGTCGCCCTTGTCCATGTTCTCGATTGCGGAACACTTGAGACAGATCGCAACCCTGTACAAGATCTAGAGATCATCGAAGAAGAGCTCGCTCTCTACGGTGGCCTCGAAGATCGCGTACGCATCGTTGCCTTAAATAAAATTGACCTTCCAGATGGATCTGCAATGGCAGATATGGTCGAAGATTCACTGCGCGAAAAGGGTTATGACGTCTATAAGGTCTCTGCCGCAAGTCGTGAAGGTCTGCAAGAGCTTATCTACGCCATGGGTCGCCTTGTTCATAAGGCGCGTGCAGAGGCTGCAACTGATGAGCGCACCCGCATTATCTTGCGCCCAACTGCAGTCGATGATTCAGGATTTAAGGTTCGTGCAAATGCCGATGGCTCATTTACTGTGCGCGGCAAGAAGGTAGAACGTTGGGTTCGCCAGACAAACTTTAAGAATGCAGAAGCAATTGGCTACCTTGCAGATCGCCTTGCTCAACTCGGTGTTGAGAAGGAGCTCTACAAGAAGGGCGCAGTTGCCGGAAGTGAAGTCCGTATTGGCGATGGCGATAACGAGATCATCTTTGATTGGGAGCCAACAATTGAGGCAGGAGCAGAACAACTTGCCGGCCATCTGCATCGTCGTGGTGAGGATTCTCGCCTTGATTCAACATGGATTGTTCCTGAGCGCGAAGTGAATGAACTTACCGATGAAGAGATTGCCCAGCAGTGGGAGTACAACGTAGAAGATCCACATACGCCGCGGGTGAAAGAGTAGCCATATGGACCGCACTGCAATCACCTCTGCAAAGCGCATCGTTATCAAGATTGGCTCTTCTTCACTGACAGGAACAGCTGGATCACAGCTAGATTCATCAGCTGTCGAAAAGATCGTAAGTGTCATCGCAACTCTCAAGGCACGCGGGGCTGAAGTCGCTCTCGTCTCATCTGGTGCAATCGCAGCTGGCCTTGCTCCGCTGAAGCTAACCTCGCGTCCTAAGGATTTAGCCACGCAGCAAGCCGCAGCATCTGTCGGCCAAGGTCTACTTATCGCTCGCTATAACGAAGCATTCTCATCGCATTCGATTCTCTCGTCGCAGGTTCTACTGACAACTGAAGATGTTGTGCGTAGATCTCACTACCAAAATGCACATCAGACGCTCTCTAAGCTGCTCTCACTCGGTGTAGTTCCAATCATCAACGAGAATGACTCAGTTGGAACGCAAGAGATTCGCTTTGGCGATAACGATCGTTTGGCAGCACTCGTTGCCCTTCTCATCGGTGCAGATCTTTTAGTTCTTGTCTCTGATATCGACGCACTCTATGACGCTCCACCTACTCAGGCTGGTGCAAAGGCAATCCACGAAGTCGTAGCAATGTCAGATATTGAATCGATTGCACTCGGTGGCGCAGGTTCTGCCGGCGTAGGTAGCGGGGGAATGGTGACAAAGGTTGAGGCAGCACGTATCTCAACAAGTGCGGGAATTGCGATGCTTCTGACATCTCTTTCGCAGGCAGCCGCTGCCCTTGCCGGTGATCAAGTCGGAACTTTCTTTCACGCCCAAGGCCACCGAACAACATCACGTCTCTTGTGGCTAGCCCACGCATCAACTCCACAAGGCCGCTTAGTTTTAGATGATGGCGCAGTTACTGCAATCCGCGAACGCGGCGTCTCACTTCTTCCAGCAGGGGTCACCAGCGTTAGTGGAGATTTCATTTCAGGAGATACCGTTGAACTCGTCTCTCAAAGTGGCGAAGTTATTGCACGCGGACTTGTGGCTTTTGATGCCGCAGAGATTCCACAGATGCTTGGGCGTTCAACAAAAGAACTTGCTGCAACACTTGGCGCAGAGTACGAGCGCGAACTCGTACATAGAGATGATCTAGTTCTTCTCTGAAATCTGCCTTAAGACATCTGCAACATCGACGCTAATTCCATCTGAGCTCGTTGGCATATCGCTGAGCTTTACGATGACGGTATTCCACGCCTTATCTTGGTAGATGTACTGGCCGTGTAGTCCCATCATGAGATTGACTCCAGGATATGGATGCCACATCTGTGCGCCATAACCCCAGCCGTAATCTAATTTCACAACTGGAGTCGATAGACGCTGCGTCCATGAAGGGCTAGCGATATCTGGGGCACCGCTCATGATCGCCTGTCCCACGCGTGCATAGTCACGGGCAGTTGCATTAAAGCAACAGAACGCCTTCTCATGGCCGCCAACCTTGTCGACGTTCCATGTTGCATCGTAATCAGCGCGAACACGCTTCCAGATTCGATCACTGAATTCATCGGCTAATGTATTGCCAGTTACCTCTTGAATAATCATGCCGAGCATCTGAGTGTTTACGCTGCGATACTCAGGATACGTTCCTGGCTCTTCGCGCATCTTGCGATTGTTATCCAAGAAGAAATTCATATCGGTGGTGGCATACATCTGGGCAATAGCTACGCCCCACCCTGATGGGCCAGATGGATAGTTATCTGAGACTCCAATACCTGAATTCATATCCAGGAGATCTCGAATGGTGACGCTATCAAAAGAGGTTCCAGCCTTGAATCTCGGAAGATACTTCACAAAGGTATCGCTCTCATTGAGAGTGCCTTCATCCACGAGCTGACCAATCACAAGAGATGTCATCGTCTTTGCTACAGAGTAAGAAGGAAGAACCGTGGATTCACTCTTTCCGTTGAGATAACGCTCGTAGGTAATCTTTCCATCGCGTATTACTAAGAAGGCATTTGTCTGGGTTGCGTTAAGAAATTCCTCGAATGGCACTCTCTTGCCTTGCCACATCACTTCAGTAATTTTCTCTTCTTCTCCTATTACCCATGCAGATTCATCGGAAGGAGCGCCTTTGATCACGTGAAATGGCATGAGATCAGGAGTCTTGGAGGCAGGGGCTAATCCCAGCCTGATTGCTGCTATCGGCTCTGGATATCGAATCGCCTTTGTTAAGCCAAAGAGGGCGAGGTAGAGAACGAAGAGAGAAAGGAGGGTGTTACGAATTATTTTGCGCACGAGATTAGGGTATCGGCCGCTAGGCTTATTCCTATGGATGCACGAGAGATAGTTGAGGGGCTAGCGCTCACAGCGCGAACAGCTGCTCGCACCCTTGTCGCAACAACCGGCGAAGAACGTCGAGCAGCGCTACGTGCGATCGCAGATGAGATCGATGCACGCACAGATGAGATTGCTGCCGCCAACAACCTCGATATCGAGAGAGCTAAAGCAGAGTCGATGCATCCACAGATGCAAGATCGCCTTTTGCTTACTCACGAACGTATTGCGGGCATTGCACGCGGAGCCAGGCAGGTTGCCGATCTTGACGATCCACTCGGACGCATTCTCAAAAAATCAACGCTGCCTAATGGGCTAGAACTCGAGCAGATCACAGTTCCCTTCGGTGTAATTGGTATGGTCTATGAGGCGCGTCCCAATGTAACCGTTGATGCCGCTGTTATTTTGTTGATGTCAGGAAATGCCGCTCTCTTGCGCGGCTCATCAACTGCTGATGCCAGCAACAAAGTTCTGATCGATGTCATGAGATCAGCTCTTTCCAAGACTTCAATCTCACCAGATGTGATTCAACTAGTTCCATCAAATGATCGCGCGACTGTTAAGGCGCTTCTTACTGCACGTGGAAAAGTCGATCTTGTTATTCCCCGGGGGAGCGCAGCACTCATTCGCATGGTTGTAGATGAAGCGACAGTCCCAACAATTGAAACCGGTGCGGGAGTCTGCCACGTCTATGTAGATGCGGCCGCTGATCTACAGAAGGCGCTACCAATTGTCATGAATTCAAAGACGCATCGACCAAGTGTCTGTAATGCCGCTGAAACTGTACTTGTACATAGAAGCGTTGCAGATACATTCTTGCCAACTCTCTTGCAATCACTTCATGGCGCAGGAGTTCTCTTGCACTGTGATGAAGCGACAGAGAAAGTTGCACAATCGCTCTCCATCGATACGACCCGAGCAACAGCTCAAAACTGGGGGACTGAGTACGGGGTTCTTGAGATGAATGTGGGAGTTGTAGATTCACTGGAAAGTGCGATCGACCACATTGCAAACTTTGGCACGCAACATACCGAAGCGATTGTGACCGAGGATAAAGAGAGCGCCCGTAAATTTATTGCAATGTCAGATTGCGCAGCTGTCATGGTTAACGCCTCGACTCGCTTTACAGATGGCGAGCAGATGGGATTTGGCGCAGAGATCGGTATCTCAAATCAGAAACTTCACGCCCGTGGCCCGATGGGGTTAGAGGCGATGACAACTACTACCTGGGTAGTCACCGGTACGGGGCAGATTCGCTCATAATCACTTCTTTTTATAGACTGCACTCATGAGCAGCCTGTCACGAGATGATGTCGCAAAGTTGGCAGGGCTAGCCCGCATCGAGATGAGCGAAGAAGAGCTTGTCAGCCTGGCATCACAATTTGGAATGATTCTTGATGCAGTAGCACGCGTACAAGATGTCGATCTTGAAGGCGTAGCCCCGACTTCACACCCACAACCAATTCGCAATGTTTTTCGCGAAGATGTTGTCCACCCAAGCCTGACTCCCGAGCAAGCACTCTCTGGAGCGCCAGCGCAAGAAGAGCAACGTTTTAGAGTTCCGCAGATTCTTGGTGAAGCAGAGTGATTACCCAGAGCGCAGCATCAATGTCAGAAGCCCTCACAAAGGGCGAGGTGACATCTACTCAATTAACGCAGGCACATCTAGATCGAATCAAAGATGTCGATCCAGCAGTTAAAGCATTTCTCCACGTCGATACCGATGGCGCACTCGAACAAGCAGCGCGCGTGGATGCAGATCGCAGCGCAGGAAAAACTCTCCATCCACTTGCAGGTATTCCACTTGCTCTCAAAGATGTTCTGACGCAAGAAGGTGTTCCAACAACTGCGGGTTCAAAGATTCTGCAGGGATGGAAGCCACAGTACGACTCAACGGTTGTCTCCAAGATTAAAGACGCTGGCATTGTCATTGTTGGTAAGACCAACATGGATGAATTTGCAATGGGATCTTCAACTGAAAACTCTGCATACGGACCAACATTTAATCCGTGGGATCTCACGCGAACACCTGGCGGTTCAAGTGGTGGATCAGCTGCTGCAGTAAGCGCATTTGAAGCCCCTCTTGCCATCGGTTCAGATACAGGTGGATCTATTCGCCAGCCTGCCGCACTTACTGGAATTGTCGGAGTTCGACCAACATATGGCGCTGTCTCTCGTTATGGCCTTATTGCTTACTCATCAAGTCTTGATCAGGCAGGACCATTTGGACGCACAGTTCTAGATACAGCGCTCTTGCACGATGTGATGGCAGGACATGATCCAAAGGATGCAACAAGCATCAATGGCGCATTCCCAGATGTAGTTGCAGCAGCACGTAAGTGCGATGTTAAGGGATTGAAGATTGGCGTTATCAAGCAGCTTCAAGGTGAGGGTTATCAAAGTGGCGTGCAGGCGCGTTTTGATGAATCTCTTCAGGTATTGGCGTCCCTTGGCGCGCAGATCGTTGAAGTAGATTGCCCAAGTTTTGAGTACGCACTTGCCGCCTACTATCTGATCGCACCATCTGAATGCTCTTCAAACCTAGCTCGCTTTGATGCAATGCGTTATGGCTTACGAGTAGGCGATAGCGATGGAGCATCAGCAGAGTCAGTGATGAACGCTACCCGTAACGCAGGTTTTGGCCACGAGGTAAAGCGCCGCATCATCCTTGGTACTTATGCTCTCTCTTCAGGTTATTACGATGCCTACTATGGAAGTGCGCAGAAGATTCGCACACTGATCATCCAAGATTATGCAAAGGCCTTTGCTCAAGCAGATGTATTGGTCTCACCAACTGCTCCAACAACGGCATTTAAAATCGGTGAGAAATCAGATGATCCAATAGCTATGTACCTTGGCGATGTTGCAACCATCCCAGTCAACCTTGCCGGTATCTGCGGCATGAGCCTTCCTGCCGGTCTTGCAGATGAAGATAACCTTCCAGTTGGATTCCAAATCATGGCACCAGCTATGCAAGATGCGCGTCTCTACCAAGTGGGCTCAGCACTTGAAGCAGCACTCGTATCACAATGGGGCGGACATTTAATTTCAAAGGCTCCAGCGTTGGGAGGTAGCAAGTAATGGCTATCTCATACGATGACGTTGTAGCAAAGTACGATCCAGTCTTGGGTCTTGAAGTACACGTTGAACTCAATACAGAATCAAAGATGTTCTGCTCATGCAGTACAACATTTGGTGCGCAACCAAATACGCAGACATGTCCTGTCTGTTTGGCGCTCCCTGGAGCACTGCCCGTAGTCAATGCAACGGCTATCGAATCAACAATCAAAATTGGTCTAGCCCTTAACTGTTCGATTGCGCCATATAGTCGCTTTGCTCGTAAGAATTACTTCTATCCAGATATGCCAAAGAACTTTCAGATTTCTCAATATGACGAGCCAATCTGCTTTGATGGCTATGTCGATGTGGAGATTGAGACGGATGAAGGTCCTCGCCAATTCCGTATCGAGATCGAGCGCGTACATATGGAAGAGGACACTGGAAAATCACTTCACGTAGGTGGTGCAACAGGTCGTATTCACGGCGCTGATTACTCACTCCTTGATTACAACCGTGCAGGTATTCCTTTAGTTGAGATCGTCACAAAGATTGTTCCTGGAACAGGTAAGTACGCACCTGAGGTCGCACGTGCCTACGTCGCAGAACTTCGCGACATCTTGCGCGGACTCGGAGTCTCTGATGTGAAGATGGAGCAGGGCTCGCTTCGTTGCGATGCCAACGTTTCGCTTAAGCCAATGGGATCAGATGTTCTTGGTACTCGCTCTGAGACAAAGAATGTGAACTCACTTCGCTCAGTAGAGCGCGCAATTCGCGGTGAGATGATCCGCCATGCAGAACTTCTCGATGCCGGACAGAAGGTTAAGCAAGAGACACGTCACTTCCAGGAAGATACTGGCCTGACACGTTCTGGTCGTTCAAAAGAGCAGGCAGAGGATTACCGTTACTTCCCAGAGCCAGATCTTGTTCCAGTTGCACCAGATGCTGCATGGATTGAAGAGCTTCGCGCAGCACTTCCAGAGCGACCATCACTTCGCCGTAAGCGTTTGAAGGAAGAGTGGAGCGTTCCTGATAAAGAGATGGCAGCGATGGTCAACGCTGATGTCTTGGATATCGTTGAAGCCACAGTAATTCTTGGCGCAGATCCAACGAAGGCGCGTTCATGGTGGCTTGGTGAAATTTCACGTATTGCAAATGACAAGGAAGTTGCTGTTACAGAACTTTCAATTACACCAGCAGATGTTGCAGAGATTGTTGCTCTCGTAAATAAGGGAGAGCTGACAGATAAGTTGGCCCGCCAAGTTGTTGAGGGTGTGATTGCGGGGGAGGGAAGCCCTGCAGAAGTTGTTGCAAAGCGCGGTATTAAAGTTGTAAACGATGATGGCGCACTAATGGCTGCAATCGAGAAGGTCTGTAACGATCAACCAGATACTGCGCAGAAAGTTCGCGATGGACACCTTCCTGCAGCTGGCGCTTTGATCGGTGCAGTCATGAAAGAGACAAAGGGCCAAGCAGATGCTGCACGCGTACGTGAGCTCCTACTTGGCCACTTAGGTCAATAGTTTTGGGTCAATCCGCTAATTAATGAAAGCCAGCGCCTTCTGTCTCCACTAGTGACTCTTTACCGATATTGATAAAGAAGTAGAGAACGATCGCTCCCACAAAGAGCAACGCTGCACTGAACTTAAATGCCACAGTGAAGCCATGTGTCATGGCGTATGGCATCACCTTTTCACCAAGCTGAGTATTGGCCACAGCAAATGTTGTCGTGGCTGTTGCGGCAACGGTGTTAAGAAGTGCCGTTCCAAGTGATCCACCAATCTGCTGGCTGGTGTTGACCATCGCACTTGCTACGCCGGTGTCATGGTTTGAGACAGCGTGGAGCGAAGTTGATGTCAGCGGGATAAAGACCAGGGCCATACCGCTAGACATGATGAGAAGCGATGGCAGTACATGGGTCACATATGAAGTCTCAGGAGTGATCTGAGTCAGCATCAGTAGACCAACGCTTGCTGCAAGTAAACCTGGAACCATCAAAGGCTTAGGTCCAACCTTAGGAAGAAGCGTTGATGCAATTCCGGCAAAGACAATAATTCCTGCGGTAAAGGGCAAGAATGCAAAGCCTGATTTAAGCGGGCTATATCCCAAGATCACCTGAAGGTAGATACCAAGGAATAGGAACATCGAGAACAATCCTGCGCCAACAACTAGTGAGCCAAGGTATGAACCACCACGGTTGCGCTCTGTGACAACGCGAAGTGGCATCAATGGATTCTTCACGCGCATTTCGATCGCAACGAAGATGGTCAAGAGAACGACTGCAACGACAAGGAAGGTGATTGTCAGAGGATCTGACCAACCCTTGAGCGCTGCTTCGTTAAATCCGTAGGTGAGTGAGAAGAGACCGGCAGTTGCAGTGACAACACCAGGGATGTCATAGGTGTTATCTCCAGGAGCCTTTGACTCCTTGACAAACTTAATCGCCAGAATCGCAACCAAAATCGCGATCGGTGTGTTTACACCAAGGCACCAGCGCCATGAGAAGAACTCAGTAAGTGCGCCACCGAGGATCAGACCGATCGCTGCGCCACCACCTGAGATTGCACCAATTACTCCGAAAGCCTTTGCGCGCTCTTGCGGAACTGTAAAAGTTACAGAGATGATCGAAAGTGCTGCAGGAGCAAGGAGTGCACCGAAGACACCTTGCAGCGCACGAGATGCAAAGAGCAACCCTTGGTTTGAAGCGATTCCGCCAAGTGCTGATGCTGCAGCAAATCCAATCAATCCAATTAGGAAAATCTTACGACGACCCATGTAATCACCGATGCGTCCACCAAGGAGCAGGAGTGAACCAAAGGCCAAGGTGTAGGCGGTGATTACCCAATGCTGGTTTGCATCTGATATTCCAAGTTCAAGCTTTGCGCTTGGGATCGCGATATTCATAATCGAACCATCGAGAACGATCATCAATTGTGCGGTGGCAACGACAAAGAGCGTGCGCCATCTCGTTGGATCTAAGCCTGCTGGGTTTTCAGTTGAGTGTGGTTTTGACATAGAAAAGCGCTCCTTAAAGAGATAAGACATATATTGGATTAAGGCTAGAATTATCTCATGTCGAAGATGAAGCCGCGTTCTGGCGTTGTAACTGATGGACTTGAGCGTGCACCTGCGCGTGGAATGTTACGTGCAGTTGGAATGGGCGATGACGATTGGGTAAAGCCGCAGATCGGTATCGCATCTTCCTGGAATGAGATCACCCCCTGCAACCTTTCACTTGATCGTTTAGCAAAGGCATCGAAGGAAGGCGTCATTGCTGCAGGTGGATTCCCGATGCAATTTGGCACAATCTCAGTCTCTGACGGAATCTCCATGGGCCACGAAGGAATGCACTTCTCACTCGTTTCTCGCGAAATCATCGCCGACTCTGTTGAGACAGTAATGAATGCGGAACGTCTTGATGGAATGGTGACATTTGCCGGATGCGATAAATCCCTTCCTGGAATGATGATGGCGGCAGCTCGCCTTGATGTTGCATCAGTCTTTGTCTACGCCGGTTCAACTCTTCCAGGCCAAGTAGATGGCAAAGATGTCACCATCATCGATGCCTTCGAGGCAGTCGGTGCGTGTGCACGTGGGCTCATAACTAGAGAGCGCGTTGACCAAATCGAGAAGGCGATCTGTCCGGGTGAAGGCGCTTGTGGCGGTATGTACACCGCAAACACGATGGCAAGTATTGCCGAAGCTATTGGACTCTCACTTCCAGGATCTGCAGCACCTCCTGCAGTTGATCGCCGCCGCGACGCATATGCAATTAAATCTGGAGAAGCAGTTGTCAATCTCATCAGACTCGGAATCACAACCCGCGATATCTTGACCAAGAAGGCATTTGAAAATGCCATTACGATCTTGATGGCACTCGGTGGCTCTACCAACGCTGTTCTTCACCTTCTTGCGATTGCTTATGAAGCAGAGGTAGATCTGACACTCGAAGATTTCCATCGCATTGGTTCTAAGGTTCCTCTACTTGGAGACCTCAAGCCTTTCGGTAAGTACGTCATGACAGATGTCGATCGCGTAGGCGGAATCCCTGTTGTACTTCGCATCCTTCTTGATGCGGGATACCTGCATGGCGATTGCATGACAGTGACAGGAAAGACGATGGCCGAGAATTTGGCCGATATCAATCCACCATTTCCTGATAGCGATGTTCTCTTCCCAGCAGATAAGCCAATCTCTACCGATATTGGAATCACAATTCTCGGCGGATCTCTTGCTCCCGATGGCGCAGTCTGTAAGACAGCTGGTATCGGCATCGATACTTTTGAAGGTCCAGCGCGCGTCTTTGAACGTGAACAAGCTGCAATGGATGCAGTCGAAAATGGAACAATCAAAGAAGGCGATGTAGTCGTTATCCGCTACGAGGGCCCTAAGGGTGGACCAGGTATGCGCGAGATGTTGATGGTGACCGGTGCGATTAAGGGTGCAGGTCTTGGAAAGAAGACGCTACTTCTGACCGATGGTCGCTTCTCTGGTGGCTCAACCGGACTTTGCGTCGGACATATTTCACCTGAAGCAGTCGATGGTGGACCAATTGCATTTATTAAAGATGGCGATCGCATTCGTATCGACGTCGTCAATCGCACTCTCGATCTCCTTGTCGACCCAGCCGAACTCGAAGCTCGCAAGGTGGGATGGAAGCCAATCCCGCACAAGTTCACTCGGGGAGTGCTCGCCAAGTTTTCAAAGGGCGTCAGTTCAGCCTCTGAAGGCGCAGTCTGGAAGTAAGGCCTGCAGCCGTCCCAATTATTGAGACGGCCATCTCATCTCTTGACGCATAGCCTTTGGCGTTGGAGAATATGCATATGACAACAACTCGCGCTCTCGCTTCATCAGTGGTGGTGATTCGATAGCGCGTGCCTGCTTGTCACGCGCGCCCTCAGGTATCTGAGGGTTTTTTCATTTAACGGTAAAGAGATCGAAAACGGATACGAGGATAGAAAGGAGTACGAAGAGATGGCACATGTACCAACAGCAAACGGCACGGCAATGAATGGAGCTACTTCATTGGTGAAGAGCCTTGAAGCAGCAGGCGTCGATGTGATGTTTGGTCTTCCTGGTGGAGCAATTCTTCCCGCCTACGATCCCATCTACGACTCCACTATCCGCCACATCTTGGTCCGCCATGAACAAGGCGCAGGACATGCAGCAACTGGTTATGCCCAAGTCACAGGTCGCGCCGGCGTATGTATCGCTACGTCTGGTCCAGGCGCTACAAACTTAGTTACACCTTTAGCCGATGCTGCAATGGATTCTGTTCCAATGGTTGCAATTACAGGCCAGGTTCCATCTGTTGCTATCGGAACAGATGCGTTCCAAGAAGCAGATATTCGCGGCATCACCATGCCATTTACAAAACATAACTTTCTAGTCACCAACCCGCTTGATATTCCTCGCGTAGTTGCAGAAGCTTTCCATATCGCAACGACTGGGCGTCCTGGTCCAGTTCTTGTCGATATCGCAAAAGATGCTCTTCAGAAAGAGACCGTTTTTAATTGGCCGACCTCCATTGAGTTAGCTGGTTACAAGCCACAAGTCATTCCTAACCAAAGTGCAATTAACGACGCTGCAGCGCTCATCGCCACATCAAAGAAGCCAGTCTTCTACGTTGGTGGCGGAGTCATTAAAGCTAATGCATCTCGCGAACTTCTAGAACTTGCAGAACTTCTCGGCGCGCCAGTTGTGACAACTCTTATGGCACGCGGTGCCTTCCCAGATTCACATCCATTGCATATGGGTATGCCTGGCATGCATGGCACAGTGGCTGCAGTTACTGCACTGCAGAAGGCTGATCTCCTCATTACTTTGGGCGCACGCTTTGATGATCGCGTGACTGGAAAGCTCTCAACATTTGCAGTCAATGCCAAGGT
>JACCDV011002730.1_pt1 | contig 12730 bp, 8 predicted proteins | sample 7446131 | NCBI WGS metagenome assembly JACCDV01 (sample SAMN15323448, study PRJNA562643) | freshwater metagenome | isolation source: river surface water | place: USA:Blue River Watershed | collected 2017-08-17 | reverse complement strand
TGACTATGTGCTAATTGTATGGAAATAAACAAAATATATCAAATATTATAGGATTTAAAGTATTCACTCTTATGGGCAACACCATCGATTTCATAACTATGACATTTATGCTTCAAACATTTTACACTCTTAGACCCCATCCTGTTATATTTCATTCGAATATTATCACTACTGTCATCCTCATTCCTTTTTATTCTGAGATCGTCTCTCCACTTATTAAGTCGATTGCAAAATTAATGAAGATGATCATCATCACAAAAGGGGCATTTGATGCCAAATTATTATATATTGCGCTTGTTAACTAAAATCGAGTCCAAAATTTATCGATATTTGGCATAAACTTTATGATATTTCTTCACACATTCTATGAACTATACTCTATCTATGAGCAACCCTGATAAAGGCTATTAGGCAATAACATTGTATATGGGTATTCTTTAGAAATAAAACTATCGTTTCCCTATTATTGTCCATTAGCTTTCTTTTTTACGATATCCAAGCTAATTATTCTAAATCAGATATGTCCCTCTTTCAATCAAGAAGATCTTAGGAACTTAGATGGATTTGGATTAAACAAGCATTTCTCCTTTGAAATAGTGCTTATGCCTGATTATCTTGGCAATATCAATTTTGAAGGGAGATTAATTTTTTTAAGAAATAAGTGAAATAATTTAATGAAATGTTGTCTGAAAGTATACCTGAATTATTTTTTTAAGTCTTAAGATAGTTAGCTTTACAAATATTCCTCAAGCTATTAATTTTATTAATTTTTAAACTCTATCTCCTCAATCAACTTATTTTTTGTCTATCTAGCTATTTAGAATTCCTTAGCAATCTCCATTAATTTATTAATAGCACCTAACTTCTTCCTCCTTCCCTCCCCGTGAGTAATAATGATATTGATCACTCCATTAGCAAAGTATACAAAGATAACAATAAGATTGAGCATTACAAAGTTGACATAGAAAACAGAAACATAGTTTTTAGGAGTGGCCACGCCATAACCACACGTTCTGGCTGTCTGTAAAGACCAATATAGGGCATAGACATAAGCTCCAAAGTGGCCAAATGATTACAAAAGATCAATATTATCCACACTGAATGAGCCATTAATCCATAAGTAACCGTTTTCATAGAAATAACCCTTTTTCATATAGTAGTAATAGTCTATTGCGAAGTATATGCAGGAATAAGTATTTGTTACAAATATTATGAAGAAAACCAACTTTAAAAATCCATAAATTGCTATGGAATGCCGACGGATAAATAATTTAAACTTTATCTACCGATCTATTTCTTTGAGGGAAACCAGTTTAAAGACGAATAAGCACTTGAAATAATCGATTACTTCTATTGGAAAAGAAGAGAGGATAAGGCCACTGATAGCTAATAAGTCATAGACAAAGAGGTTATTAAGATAATACTTCAATATATCTAAGGGATTATCGAGATTCCTCCCATTTTCTTCATAGCTAATCCTCGTTCGTACCACAATCATATCCAGAATAAAAATGGCCAAATTGCAGTAGTAATAGATTGAGAAATTAACATCTTCATAAATCTAATAATCTGAGTCTTTAATGATTAGGAGAATAAAGGGTATTTCTATTAAATTGACAAACGTCATGAAAAATATGAAGATGTTCCACCAGAAAAGACACCAGGACTAAGCATGGATGATAACTTAGTATTTATTTGTGAGTCGGGCATAGAGATGGAGGAACTGAGTGAATAAATTTGGTATTTACTTAGGTTTGTAGTCATTGGTAATATTGTGAATTTGATTAGAGTAATCGGTTGATTAAAGAGGTTGTGAGAGCTGCCGAAGAAGAGGAAGTTCCATGTTGAGGGGAACTTTGATTTAGGTTGGCCGTAAGATCCAAAAGGAAATATTAGATGAATTACGACGCATCACCTTATCAATTTATATTAATAATAAGCATTTACTCAAAGAATAACTATATTTCAACAATGGTAAGTTTATATCAATAATACTTTACCACCTTATTCATATAAAAGGCTATTTATTGATGAATATCCTAATAAGGATTTATCCTCAATCATTATACAGAGTACAAGTTCAATAAACCGTTTTATCCTCCAGCCAAAAGATGCTTTCCTTTTGATTTTATATCCCATAAAGGACTTGCAGTGACAGTTGTACCAACACAACTCTTCATTCTCAAGTCCCAACTCTTAATTGTCTTATCGAAGGAACAACTAAACACTATCCTTGGGTCACTCTGCTGTGGAATAATGCTCGAAACTGCCTGCTTATGTCCTTCGAGGACGGATACAACTTTCTCACTAGAAATATCTACAATTTTGATTGAGCAATCATCACTAGCAGTGAGAAGCTTACTACTATCTTCTAGGAATGCGAGTTCCCTGATAAGTTTATAGTGCGGTTTTAGTGCTGCGACTTTCTATTTCTTATTTTCCTTTGCTTCTTGAAACTTAGCAATATAGAGGTCTCCATTATTATTGCCAGCGGCCACGAATTCCTCATCTTTATTAACAGTGACTGCAGTGAGGAAGATATCGCCCACCTCCAGCTTCCTTTTGGCGCTGGTTGGTTCAAAATCATAGATGTTAATCCTGCCTATTTCTCCACAAGTGACAAAGTTTTTCTAAAGGGTGTGTACTTTCCAGTTTTCCATGACGCTACATTCGAAGTTCTTGGGTTGCCCTGCATAGATATGGAGTTACACGAGTCAATAGGGTATAGCTTTATGGTGGAATCCATATGACTGACTGTAAGAATGGTTGAATTTCTATTCAAACTAACATCTATTATACCCATTGACCCTCCCTCGTTGGTAAAGACCGGCTATTTTTTTATACTGACCTCACTTGACGACCTGAGATAGAACCATCAGTTACCAGACATAGAGGTTGTCGTCCAGACAACCCACTGCGATTGTGTTTACACTTGTGTCGATGCAGGTTATGCAGTCGCTTAGCTGCGTTGATTCGATTTAGCGAAGGGTTCTTGAGGATGCCTACATTCAATTAAAGATATTAATTAAATTCAATTCCACTTTACATATGGAGAAGTATTTCTATAAATTAATGCAGCAGCTATATCAGTTGTTGGATATAACCACACCTTTTGTTCAACAAAAAGTCGGGAATGCTAACGACCCAATCCTTACTCTTATGTTATCATGCTATGAATGGATAATGAAGATGGATGTTCTGGATGGGTTAGGCTAGTGGAAGATGATATGAATGGCAATTTGTGCTTACAAGGATCATTCTCATTACATGATTTTGCTGAGATCAAGAGGGAGTTCCTCGATCTGGGTATTGTAAAACTGTCTCAGGTTGGCCAGGAAGGCAGCATCTCCAGGAGTGACGAAATTGATGGCAACTCCTTTTCTTCCGAATCGACCTGAACGACCAATTCTGTGGATGTACTTGGCTGTGTCGGTGGGGAGATCATAGTTGATGATGAGGTTGACCTGCTGAATATCGATACCTCTTCCCAGGAGATCAGTGGAGATCAAGATCCTGGATGAGCCAGACCTGAACTCCTTCATGACGTTGACACGTTCTGACATCTCCATATCTCCTGAGATGCAAGACACCACGAACTTGTTCTCTGCCAGCTTGTCAGCAAGCTATTTGACCCTCTCCTTGCGGTTGGTGAACACCATGCATTGGGAAATGACCATGTTCTTGTACAATTGGATCAGAGTTCCGAACTTCTGACTGTCCTCTTGCAGGGAAATGTAGAACTGTTTGATACCGTCAAGGGTGAGCTGCTGGTTCTTGACCAGGATCTTAACTGGGTCCTTCATGAACTTGTCAGTCATCTCAACGATCTCAGGAGGCATGGTTGCCGAGAAAAGGCAGACTTGAATATCAGCTGGTAAGTTTTCGAAAATTTCGCGGACTTCATCAACAAAGCCCCGGCCCAACATCTCATCAGCCTCATCAAGAACAACGATCTTAAGGTGCTCAGTGGATAGGTTTTTCCTGTTGATGAGATCTTTTATTCTTCCGGGGGTGCCAACAACAACCTGAATGCCGCCATTCCTCAGAGCAATCCTGTCCTCCTTGGGGTCAGTTCCTCCGATGCAGCATCGAGTGTTGATATTGATAAACTCACTAAAGCAGAAAATAACTTTGTTTATCTGCTGGGCGAGCTCACGGGTTGGGGCAAGAATGATGGCCTGGCATAGAGGCGAGGTGGCATCGATTACTTGCAGCACTCCAATAGAAAAAGTGGCAGTTTTACCTGTTCCGGACTGTGCTTGGGCTATTGTGTCTTTCTTGCTGACAACTGGCAAAATTCCCTTTTGTTGAATGATGGATGGCTTCTCAAAACCGAAAGCTAAATAAGACGAAAGCTACCGTATATGCCTCTTAGGAGGTCAGGATTCAGGTTGAGTTCTTAGAAACTGTCGATTGCCTTTAGACCTGTGGTCTACTCAATTTCAATTTATTTTATTACCTCTTACTTCTTTTACATGCAATTGTTGTTATTTTAATATTATCTATGAATCAAAGAATTATCACCGACCTATTAAACTATAAAACGCTCAGAAATATTCAGAACGTTAATGTGGCAAACGAACATATTATGGACATTTATCGAGGGACTTTTCGTTTTGGAGGCTTGGTGGTGAATTTTCTATGAGTTCTAAGGAATACCGATATATAATTGATTAAACTATCATAGAAAAGTGCTTGATAACTTCTTGGCCTGAAGCCTCATCACTTGCATTCTGTCATTTATTTGACAGGTTGATTCCTTTTTTAGTCTTAAGTCCAAATGCATCTACATAATCTTATCCTTCTATAGCTCATCTTTCTAGATTATTGAGGCCTTCTTCTACTGTACCTTTGCCGTTCTTTGTTAAGCTGTCTATCTCAAGGATGATGAAGTTTTTATGAAACTTGCTCTTGCTGTCTTTTACTAACTCAAGGCATAATTACCAGGATATTGGTGCATCTCTATGAGATTTGTTCCTTGGCTTAGTCTACCCTCTTCTTATCAGTTGACCATCTCTCCAACCTCTTCTTGAAGAACTCCCCAAGTCTTTTTTTAGTTTTGCCACATTCCTAATCAATATGTTTCCAAGCCTTCAAAGAGGCATCTTAATTGTTTGCATATTTTTGAATAAAGTGCAGCTACTGTGTTTAAAATATCTCCATACTGTGTCGATAAGTATTCAGTTTCTAACTAAACCATATCTTACTCTTCTGTTGCATGAAGAAAGTGATCTTCTTCTTTCTCTGATCCTTTATTAGAAGTGATTATTTTTGCTCAGCTATAAGTTCAGTGATTTTTCTGCCTTTTGAGCATATTCTTCGTTCTTTTTATGGATGTTATTAATTCGATCGACAGCTGCTTGATAGCAAGTGCCAACGTGGATTTGACTATGCTCTGCTTTCTTCTTTCTTTCCTGCTACTTTTGGTAAAATTAGCCTAGCTCTTTACGTAATTTCTATGCTTATTATTTCTCCTGTTCTCTATGCTTCTTCTATCCCTAGTCGTATTTAGTATAGACCTATTTCAAATGCTTCTCATATCTCTCTGCATTCTTCATGAGTTTCTTCTCGATTTACTTTCCATTAGCTGAATTCTTCTCTAGCGAATGTTGTATTTTTTTCTCATACTTTTCTCGAGTGGCGAGATCTTACTTTTCCTTCCTTCGAAAGAGATCATTCTGATACTGGGATTGCTGTATGGAATACTCGATATTATTCCTATGCTCTAAATTGGGATGCGTGTTACATTGTGCTTTCCTGCGTACGAGGTTGGATTTGTTGGTTGCGAGTGGAAGCTGATGGAAGTTATCAAGAGCTAAATAAGTGAGGAGAGTACTTTTTGAGTAGATATCAGCTTTTTCCAAAATTTTGTTAGGGGATTGCACGAAAAACTAATTCTCCAAAGTGCTCATCAATAAAATTATTATTACTATACAACCATTCACCCTTTTTATTGCCCAAACATCAATACATATACTTATAGTCATCTAAAATCATTATGAGGTCAGTTATAAGCTATAGTCTTGAGTTAAGCTAGGATTTAGTCTGCTGATTATCGACTATTTGCATCAGTATGCAGGGCCAAATTTATTATTTCTCTCATTTTATTGTCGCATTTCTTGAAGGGGAAGTCTCCTGCGCAAATATTACGGCTAAGCTATTTCTAGTTATATCCTCGAAAAGGATAGCACCCTTCATGAAGGTAGTACAGTAATATACCTAAAGCCCATACGTCGACTTTGAAAGGATTATAAATAATCTTTTTGCAAAATAGCTAAGGAGCCATATAATTGGGTGTTCCACAATGAGTCTCACCCTTTACAACAGTGGTCGCAAAGCCAAAATCAATCAGCTTGACAACACCATCCTATCCAATCATCACATTGTCGGTTTTTATATCCCTATGGGATATACCGTTATTGTGAAGATAGGTAAGGGCTTCAACTATTTTGAGAGAAATATGATTTTTAAGGGATGAGGACACTTCATGAAGATTGTTTCTTAGGTAATCTTGTAAAGTCTGCGCATTCGGGATGAATTAAAATAATATATGGATCTAAATAGATGCTTCCTTACTTGTCTCTTATCCTCATAGCAGTTGCATATCTTAATAATGTTCTCGTGACTGATCTTACTCAAAATCTATATTTCCCTAAGAACGCGCTTCTTCTTCACTGGCTCAATCAGCTTATACTTCTAGTAGATCTTCACTGCGAAGAGTTTATCAGTCTTTTTTTATCTGCCTACGCGAACTATTGCATTTGCACCGCATCCTAAGGTTTAGTCAAGCTAAACAGTCCCATTTTCAAGATTATCGTTGGTGTATATAGCTGTTAGTTTTGAATAATTTATTGTCTACTTTTTAAGCTATTTGAATTTAGGAACAAGCGAAACAATATTCTTAATGTTTTGTTATTGGATCTAGCATTGAGTATGCGCTTTCTGATGTGTCTTAGATGTATATTCTATGTCGTTTGGCTTCTTTAACTTGCTTGAAACAGTCTCTATTCTTTGACCATTTTAAATTTTGGGCCTGCTTTTGCCATTCATCGATTTAGATCTTTATTTGTACCTTTCACTCGTATCTATTTTCTTCTTCTAACTAACATATAGCAAACATAATAATTGGCAGTTTTTTAATTGTTCAAACAATTGAGGTAATTATTCCATTTATCGTTCTGTTGGCCCTATGAGTGCTTGCTGTATTCTTATACATCCATCTATATGTCGTTATTTTTCTAATTTCTTCTAAGGGTTTTTATTTCCCCTCCTTTGTTAAGCATGGCTTTTAACTTGCTAAGTTATATATGGTGTTACTCGAAATATGAAAGGTTTTGATTGTTATTTTAGCATTTGACTGGTTTTTCGTTAATGTATTGTGAGAGTGGCACTCTTCCTTGATCTGCAATGAAAATTAGTGTACTTAGTATTGCCTTAAGACTGCTGATGTTTGATTTAGTCTGTCCTCCACTAATTTTATCAGCTATGTTTGCAGTAATATGATTATGCATCAAGTTACGACTTTCTTTCATCCTTTAGAAATTATAACAGTTACCTCGAAATAAATTAAGCTATATTATACGTATATCGTTATTGAAGCTATCCTTATTTGCCTAATTGATTAATAAAGTAATTATAAGGAAATTTGGATCATTTATGTGTATCACTTTTAATGTTCTTTTCTAAATATCTTAGATGTCTATGCTAATTGAAGCTTTTTCACTCGTCCCAATGCTCCTATTCCTATTTGTTGTGAGTATTTTGAATAAAGAGTAGTTCTATGCGAATTCAAGGCATTTTTTTGATTATTTTATTTATTCTATAATCTTTTCAGTTATATTACTGGGTTTCGCTTCCAATTTAATGCCATAAAATAGCTATTTTATTCAAAGTTCCGATTCATCAGAAATTCATGCAACCTTTTAAGTTACTCTTATTATAAGTTATTCGAATGTTTGTTGAAATTGTAACTTTGTTCATAATAATAATCCATGTTTTTATATTCTCTTTATTCTCTTTATTCTCTTTCAATTTATTGGAAGATTTTTTGGATTAAAGCCTAAGGACTAGGATCTTGGATTTACTCACTAATTTCTTTAATGCTTTTAAGAGAAGATTCAGTAAAATTAATAGCATTTACCGTGTTTTATGTTTTGATATGAATGTTCTTTTAATTAACAAATCGATTAGATAATGAATTTCTTCTTATGTTCGCGCTACCACTTCTCCTTTTAAATTATTTTGAATTCGGTTAAGATTTCATTCGAATGTTTTTAATTCCTGTGTTAATTTTGGCCCTTATGATTGGCTTAGGTATATTTGCTTAAATGGAACTAAATAGTAAAAGTCCTTAAGCAATATCTTCGCCAATCTATAATAAGTCCTTTTTCATAAATGAGGTGATTTTTCCTTTACTTTTATTATTAATCCCCTTTGAAATATTGAATGTGTAGCAATAAGGAATCCTTAATCCTCTGAATAATTCGTTATTTTCCTCAGTTGTAAAAGTAGATTGACGGTAGTTAAAAAGCTAGCATTTATCTTGAATGCATTTCGCTAATACCTTACATTTAAGGAATTAATATGATCCCAACAGATAATTTGAACCATAGCAAAATACTCCTTTGGTTGAGGGATGTCCTTTAAGGTTAAAGTAAAACTGAAATCTTGAGGAATTCATTCTCTTAATCTGATTTATCAGATCTATCAAAGCTGTCGTTTCAGGATAAACTTATTTGTTGTGATTATTATACTGTTAGTTTAAATCTTGACCAGAAAAACTTGTGCTAGAATTCCCAGCAACCACCCCATCGGGATTCATCATAGGTATAATGTAACAGATGAAAGTTTTACGTAATGTGTGGCTGCTTTTCATATCAGATATTAGATGCCTTATTAATCCCTCTATAGCGAAGGAGGATTATGGTTCACCTGGGTTGATTCGACCAGTTATAAGAACAACTTCCTTTCGTTTGATCCCATACTATTTGGCTTATTGCCTCTCAGTTATTTTTATCAGTGGCACTTCAAGTCCTCCTAAACTTTAACAAAGTTTAGAGCATTCAACGAATTCATTATTTTTTAAATTAGCCTATTTAATAAAAGACTGAAGCCGGGAATATGTATAGGGAACGGAAAATGCAAAATATACTATTTCGTTCTGTCTTGAAAAATGGTACTTAAATTGTAGTTGGAATGCTTTATGATCAAAGCCATACCTACAAAGCCTTTAAACCCAATCGACATCAAAGCATCTCTATTGATTCCACTATTATCCTTAAGCTAAAGTATATGGCTTCAATCCTTTGAATGATTATCTTTTGTCTAGGCCAAAATTACAAATATTGAATTGCACATCCCCAGTTAAATCCTTGTTATTGACTTTAAAATAAAACCAGATAGTATGCCCTCGGGTATTGGTATCACTTCTCAAAAATAAGTCATATTAATTTCTTTTCACTCTCACTGCCATGTCGAGATTGCCTGATTCGAACGATGAATCAAACTCTATTTAGTTCAATGAATGCTCTAACTTTTATCTTTCCCTAGTATTCCCTACACGATTTACTGCTTACTTCACTGCTGATATATTCACATTGTATCTTGATCGATACCTCCAATTATATTGGAATTGCTGATTTAACTGGACAGAGTTTGGATGGCGAGGGCCAAGATATATTACTTTGAACCTATCGTCTTTAGGGAGGTATGATAAAAGTGAATCTACATATATATTAGTATAGGTAAGAGGGATAGGAAGGTTTGGTAGTCTTGGTCTCCATCCAAGCACCATATCTGGTTACAAAGAATGATTATGTGTCGTTAAAATTTACCGACCTTCTTCTTTGCGTTTGGGGCGAGTTTTGTAAGGAATTTATTGGATTTCTTTTATACTGAATATTGAGAGGTATTGCTGCCATCCTTCCTAGGCTTATTGTGTCATGAATACCGATTGATAAAATAGAATATAGTTTGGAATTTAGAATTTAGAATAAAATGTCAAAATACGATTAGAACAAAAAATATAGAAAAGCTGTGACACGTTGATTATTACAATAAATTGTATGTTCTCGATAAAATTTATATACTATGATCATCAATTATATTTAGATTTGAATAATTTGCTTTACTCTTATAAACCAATGCTCGACGACGATATTTTGAATGACCTCAACGATCTTTAATCTGTTGACTAGCAATAGTAAATGGCTTAGTAAAGTCTTTCGAACAATGAGCTCAATGTCGACTTCGGAGTGATTAAAAAGAGCTAGCTTTTAAAGAACACTCAATTCAGATAGCACATGTAAACAATCAAGCTTATCGTTGACGCCAAAATAAATAACGAAGACTACTAGCCCTCCCAGGCACAGGATGTTCTCATCCATAAATCTAACGAATACGCAAATACCATAAACAAAGAGATCAACGCTATCTTTAGGCTAGTCAAAGCAGCATACAATAAGAAGTTTCCTTAACTTTAAAGTATTGTTACCCAACCGCCATTCTACTGCAAGGCTGTCAAAGAAATAGAAATGCAAGCGAGAAGTACCATGTCATAATAGCCAAAAACAAATGGCTCTTTCCAATATCTTAGCAATCACCAACGCATATCGTTGGAAATAGCACTGTCCTCTGTTCATTAAAAACTTTCTTAGAGTGAGACCAATGTGCTCCTCTAAAATGTAGAGACCGTAGTTCAACTCAATTAAGACAATAACTTACTTATCATCTACTTGGAGTCATGTATGCAAGCAGTTGCTCCTAACCTCTGCCAGCTATTAGGCAGCCTTATTGCTTCCAAGTTGATTTCAATCGCAGGAGGAATAAAGGAACTCGCAGCCATTCCTGCCTGCAATATCCAAGTCATGGGCGGCCAAAGATCGAGCCAAATCGGGCTCAACATCAACGATAGAAATCATACTGGTATTTTCGGAAGTATGGATATTGTGAGGGATGCCCCTCAAAGATTCAAAATGCAGCTCGTTAGAATGTTAGCCTCAAATACAGCCAAATGTGTAAGGGCTGATTGCTTAAAGAGCCAAAGTGGACTCGGGGCAAGATTAAGGTAGGAACTTTATGATCGGTTCTAAAAGATACAAGAAGAAGGTGGGCTTTACAGAATTGATCAGCCTTTACCAGTCCCTGACCAGCAACCTAAAAAGCGCAGAGGCGGTAAGAGATATAGAAAGACAAAGGAGCTTTACGAGATGTCTTAGCTGAGAAAGCAACAAAACCGGCTTAAATTTGGATAATAAGCCTAAGAGTAAATAAATGATGGCGTAGGCTTGGGCATGCTTTCGCAGGGAATTGGTAAATTAAAGGTGAACATAAAGAAGGCCAAGTTGAATGTGAGTAAGAAAATGACCCAAAGAATCAATAAGAAGTCAGGCTTGTAGTCTTCATTGAATTTGGGAGCAACGCAAGGAATAGAGCTTATTAACCCCATCCAACAAACAGGAGAAGCAAGTGGAAAGCAGACAATCTTTAGTAAATCTTCGGGCTTCCAAACTGTCCTCAACAACAAGTTTGGCTCATTCAAATGATAGAGGAGTCAAAGTAAATATATATGCTGACTTTATTTAAATAATATTAGCTGAGATGAAGAACTACTTTTGAATGATAAGCCCCTTGGAGACGCTTATTTGAATCCATACATTTATTAAAATATTGATTTGATTGGATGATAATATAAAGATAACATGATTATATAAGTTTTAACTTAATTTATCAACAGTATAAATACGGCAAATATAGACCAATCTACCCACTATTCAGACCAATCTAACATACGCCACACTCATGTACAAAAAACAAATATATTTACCTGCTTTTCACATTTTTTATTTTTAAGTTAAGATGGGGGAATAAGAAGGATTAGGCTCATCGTTTTGGATTATTTTTTCGATTGCTCTTTCTTATACTTTAATCAATAATTATCATTCGTCTTCATCAATCAACATAAAGCATCATTCGAACGAATCTTATCCCTTAGATTGTTATCACTGCTGGGATGATTGAGCCGATTGGGCATTTTCAGAATATCTTCTTCTTCGTCTCCCTTTTGCTCTTTCTGCTTATTAAAAGGCTGTACTTAATCATGTTATATTTTGACCATCATTGCCTCACCGTCTCCCTAGAATTAACTCGAATCCTCTCCTTGTCTGATGCGGTTCCTCTCCTCGATTAACTTCTTTTTTTCGTTCACAATGATCTCAATATTTGGCCCTTCTTGGTGTCCCTAGTCGACATTGATAGGTAACTCCTTCCATGTTGCTTGTAAGGCCTTGGTAAATTCTGATTTTTCTGTAGGGTCATTAACAATATAGGTCGAATAGTTTTTGTACTGTTTCTTATGGAAGAAAAGGATGGTTTTTGCTGTTGAGTAGTGGATGCCTGAATTGAATGCTGCCTAAGTTATGCACACATCTTACCTCATGGATGGATTGTTTCTAAGAGATACACAGCTTCAAAAAGATGTACTTTTGCTGTTTGGTCACACGGTTGTACTTTGTGCCCTTTATTCGCTTACGACCCATCTTTTAAATTAATGTAATAAGGCAAGGCCACGAGATACAACAAAAAAAACTAATCCTTCTGGTTTCCATAAAAAGAGAAAGGTCTAATCCTCAACATTCATATTTAATTTGTATAAAAGGGCATTGACTTCTTCATTTAAATAATATGAATCTATATTTTCATATGCATATTGAGTTCAAAATCCACTGGAAAT
>JACCDV010979934.1_pt1 | contig 12731 bp, 7 predicted proteins | sample 7446131 | NCBI WGS metagenome assembly JACCDV01 (sample SAMN15323448, study PRJNA562643) | freshwater metagenome | isolation source: river surface water | place: USA:Blue River Watershed | collected 2017-08-17 | reverse complement strand
TATGTTCATTTATTCTTAAACTTTACTATTTTAAATATTATTAACGGCATTTAGTGCTTAAACAACTTATTATTATACTTATTCTACTGGTGTTGTTTAAGAAAGCATTTTTTATACCGCTTGTATGTTCATTTATTCTTAAACTTTACTATTTTAAATATTATTAACGGCATTTAGTGCTTAAACAACTTATTATTATACTTATTGGATATTTTAAGGTTATACATTTTTATATTGAGGAGGGAATGGTAGCATAATAGTATTCAAACCGGTTTATTATACATTTTTATATTGAGGAGGGAATGGTAGCATAATAGTATTCAAACCAGTTTATTATACAGATACATTAATTGGGTTTTAAACAGGTTAAACTTATGGTTTTTAAATTAATAATACATTATCAATATTTTTTACTTGTTTTTATGTTTATGCTATTTTTAGATAAGCAATAAAATCTTCAATGTTTTTAACTTGTTATACATTTGATACAGTCAATTTATATGATGTTAATCCTGAAATTAATGAATCAACATTAATTTAAATATTTCCTTCCGCATCAACTCCTTCAAATGCTTCTAAAATTGGATTAACAATTTAAACATTTGCACCAACCGCACTGAGAGCAGCTTTGAAATAATTTTTAATTTTGTCTAATTTAACTGCGGCACTCATATTTTTTTCTTACATTGTTCTTTTAACAGTTTATACCATTTATACCATAGATTAGTCTTGTATTTTAGCATCTGGTGCTAAAATCATTAATGCAGAAGATAAATCTTATTAACTCAATATACCAGTTTAGCGATTAACTGTTTATGCCAATTCATATACTTGTTCTTCTGTAAGGGGAATTCCTGTTTTATTATCATATGTAATAACTTATATATTTTATTAACTGAGATCATCATTTGATAATTCTGGAACAGCAGATGCTGCATCTTGTGGATTTTCATAACTTGCAAAGTTTGTATTATTTAAACTATCATATACCATCAAAAATAAATGAGTACCAATTGGAACATTTTTCAAATATTTAATACATGCTTTTAATAGACATTTATAATGAATAACAAACATAACAAATTTAACCTTATCAACATTTACTCCTTTAATTTTCTTTTAGGTTTCTGATAAAGTTTTTTAGAATGGTTTAATATTAACACATTTAAATTCATCCACTGCTGTTTATACAGAACCTTTTCTGGGAAGTTAAATTTTTTCACCTGTAATCAATTTTGCCAATTCTGATGATGACATTTTAACCGATTTTAGTACATTTGCAGCAGAAGGATATTTTACAGTTAAATCTTATATTGATTTCATAAATATTTTAATAATATAACTTCTTGTATCACCTTAAAATTCTTTAATAGTTGAACCCATTTTCATATATTCACCGTTTTCATCAACTACAATAGTTTTTGTTGGAATATTGCTTTATGTTGAATATCCTTCAAAATTAGTTTTACTAAATGTTGGTAAAGTTTTAGTAAAATCTTATTATGATTAAGTTTAACTTTATTATGGTTGTACGCCTGCTTATTGTTAAGTTTTTTTAAGAGTTTATTATAGTTTAATAGTTTATTGTAATTCTGCAACACTTGGAGGATTTATGGTGGCGTCTAATTCTTTTTCTTCGGGAGTTAATTCTCTTTCTCCGCTTAAAACACCAACAACTTTCTTTGTAATAAATCTGGGTAAATCAGATTAATATGCTTATCGCCCAGATGCTGTTGTAGAAAGACCAGTAAAAAGTTTAATTAGTTCAACTGTGTCTTTTTTAAGTTAATCTACATTTTCTTTAAATTTTTTATCCATATCCATATAAACTTTAATTAGATACATATATTCAATAGTCATTTGAAACATTGTGTATTTGGCAGTTACTTGATTTTTATAAAATGATAATAGTTCTTCTGTTTTATCGTTTTCAACACCTAGAAAATTTAATTGTTTTTATACAAGATTAATATTTTTTTTATATTCATTCATTAATTTATTTCTGGATGAGGGGTCGGTTGCATCTTTTTGATTATCAACAAAATATTTAAATGCTTTTAATGCTTTTATTTTTTAGTCTTCTGGGATTGATGTATCACGAGCAATAATTTTAGTCATAAAATCGTTTGCAATGGAACCTTTTTTACCAATTTTTACATCAGTTAAAGATTTAAGGTCATTCATTAAACCTTCACTTAGAACTCCCTTTGCTCTAACAATATCAGAAGGGTTGAAACTTGCGTCAGTAATAAATGCTTCAACTCTCTTTCCAAAACCTAATCTGGACCATAGTGATGAAAAAAAATCAGTAACAAAATTTCCACCTTCCAAATAAAGAACTTAATCTTGTCCTTATACTTGATCTTATAATTCAAGCACTTAGTCTTGTCCTTATACTTAGTCTTATAAGTACAGAACTTAATCGTTTTACATTTACATATTTATAGAAATTTTTATTATTATAATTTTAATATAATAATATAAAAATTTTTTAAAATTATAATTTAATTAATATTGCCAAATATTAATCAATTTGTCATACTTTGTGTCAATTATTATTTTGTTTCACCTAAACGATTATAAATACCACTAATTGCGGTTTTAATAAGATTTTGTTATTGTTTATTTAAAGTTTATATATTTGGTTATACAATTGCGGCGACAGCAGAGTTAATTGAACTTTCAACAGTATCAACAACTGATACATATGAAACCATAGTTTTATAAAGAATAAATTAAGCATAAATATATTAGAATGTCATAATTTAAGAACTCACTGCTTGTTTCAAAATAGAACCAATTGCTAATTTAACTGCACGTTTTTTAACAGGGTCGTATTTCATTTTATTCATTAAGTTTTCAATTTCTATTAATTTTGTTTGATATACATTTGTAATTACTTCTTCAATATTTCCCAATGATGCCCATTTATGTGTTTACATGTATTGTTTAAGGAGACCCAGTTCTTTAAGTTTATTTTAATCCCCTTTAAACATAGTATCAGAAATCATATCATTAAAACGACGAACAACATCGGATTTATCACCTTTTCCTTACATTGATTTCATTAAATCATTAAAATATTTATTTACATCTTGATCATATTTAGCATATGATTCTTTAAGTTTTGTTGAACGATCAAGTTATTCTAAACGAGAAGTTTCGTTACTAATTTCATTAGATACAAAAGAAGTTGAACGCCCTGAATTTGTATATACAGCACTTCCTGGTAAAGTATTCCACATAACAGATGTATTTTTCATAGTTTGTCCAACTGGTCCTTAACCTGTATTAAATGCAAATGGTACATTTTATACTTTTGAATTAGAATTAGAAGTAGGTTTGGCATTGTTTGGTTTAATATATGGTTAAATATCTCTAAATGCAACAGTTTTTCCTGATTTTTTTACAGTATTATTGGGATTATGAATGATGCCTTTCATTGCGGGTACATTTGAAGACATAATTATTTTTGGAATATTTTCTTGTCCAGACATAATTTAAATAATATTTATATTTTTTATATATACAATCAAAAAAATTTTAATTTTAATTATTTAAATAAATTAAGGGTTTTATAAAATAGTAATCATTGTTTTTGTTATTATATTTTTTCAGATAATTTAATAAAAACATGCAAATAGTTCCAAATTGTTCTTTTATTATCATCACTTAATGTTGTCCATTTTGATTTGATTTTATCAACGATTTACATTAACGAAATATCTTAATGTTCTTATTTTAAAATTTCCTCATAATTTTCATAATTTTCTTATAGAAAGAATTATTCATCTTCTGATTCAATTTTAGTTTTATATTTACTCAATACATGTTCTTCGAAAATATCATGAACAATTTTAGGTTTTACATTTTATATTACATTAAATCCGGATTTAACTAATTTTAAATCATTATCTTCTGGAAAAACTTTTATAACATCATTAATAAATTATTACACTTATTTATTAAAAATTTCATATAAATTAATATTGCCAAATGAAGTCGCCATTGTAATAATGATATTATTTATACAAAAATAATATTTTTTTTTGATTTTATATTAATTGTTGTATCTTTTTTATATAAATAAACGAATTAATAATTATTTTTCAACTTCTTTTAACCGGTGGTCTTATTTCTTCAATATCTTTTGCTCTTTATTAAACCAATGCATCAATATCAATTCCAGATGTAGTTCTTTGTGAAAATTTATCAGATTATTTTGTCATATTTTAAGGATTATCATTTAGTGATTATGCACCTGTAATTGTTTTATCATCATCTTGACCAACAAAAGCAAAACTATGTTTAATTGGTTGCCCATTTGTTCCATTTTTGTCATCACCGATATATGAATATGTATCAGAAAATCCACCAGAATTTTCATTTAATTAAAATACTTCTGGTTCAACATTTTATTGTTAATTTTCACATATACTTTCTAAATATTTAAATACATCACCTCCTTCTAAAAAACTTCCATCAATAAACAAAATCGATGGAACAATTGAAATGAAATTTGGAAATTTATACCCATCTTCTAAAAGAATAATATTAAATGTATCACTTAATCCGTATTTATTAATAATTTCATATATCTTTGAACATTGAGTACATTATTAACTCATAAATAATATATTTTTATCCATATTTATAATAAAAAGTTTTATTGAATTTATTGAATATAAACTTAATATTTATTATTATTTTAACGAATATTGAAATTATATAAAGAAATGTTTATATATAATATTATAATAATTATAATAATTATCTGATTTTATATAAATTTATCTATAATTTTTATATAAAAAATCAACAAAAATGGCGTCATTTAATAAACCAAGTATTAAAAATATTAAAGAGGATAAAACCGATAATAGTATATAATTTACTATACAAGATATTGATTGTAGTTATGTTTCTGGTATAAGAAGACTTATATTAAGTTCTATTCCATTATGGGGAATATTGGGTTATCCACACGAATAAAGAACAATTAAATTTCACAAAAATACTTCAAAAGTAGATAATGAATAAATTTCAAAAACAATTTCTTTAATTCCTTTAAATATGACAGAAGAACAATTAGAAAAATGGAACCCAGAAGATTATGAATTTCATTTAGATGTTTAAAACAAATCAATTAAATAACTTACAATTACAAGTGAAAATATTAAAGTATATAATAAAAAAAATAAAAAATATGAAGAAGATAAAATTAAAAATTAAATATTTCCAATAAGTGAATATAGTAATGAAGGAATATTGATATTACATCTTAATCCAAATTATGAAGAACTTGAAAATGGAGAACATTTACATTTTACAGCATAACCAATAATTGGCAATGGTATTAAAAATGCATCATTTTAATAATAACGGGCATATTATAAAAACACATTAGATGAATCAAAAATTTAATAAAAAAGAAAAGAATTGGACGAAGAAATAAAACAAAATCTATAAAACAAAGATAAAATATTAAATAATTTTGAAACTTTATAAAAATATAGATATTATATAATGAATGAATACGAAGATGCAACAAGTTTTGATTTTACAATAGAATCATATTCAACTACATTAAAACCATAATATTTTATGAAAAAAGGATTAGAATTATTATATAATTTGGTTGATAATGCATTAAATACTTTTGAATATTAAATTGAAAATTCCAAAAAAATAAAAGTAATATCGGAACAAGAAACAACATATACATTACCAAATATTATCTAAAAACATTTGGTATAAAAATATGTTAGACCATAAAAATCAATTAGTATTTTAAAAGGTAATAAATTAAATTATACAGGATTACATATTGTATATTAATTAGAACATTTTATGGTTTAAGATTATATTTTTGAAAATGATATTAATCAAGAAGAGTTTGTATAATTTATTACAGACGAATTGGATGATATTAAAAAATTAATTTTAAATTTATAAAATATGTGGGAAAAAATATCTTCTTGATTAAACATAATAATTATTTTAAAAATTTTTTAATATTATAATTATAATTTATAATATAAAATTAAAAAGTATAATAAATATTTCAACATATAATGGCAGAAACAGATTTTATTATTGATGATCTTCTGATTGGAGTTGAACAAGAATAAACCATTCTTGAACAAGAAGTAAAACAAGATGCGTTTCCAGAAATAGAAAAACTTAAAATAAATTTAGAAGATTTAATTACTGAAAAAAGTAGAGTCAGTAAAGATTTTCTAATCAATATGATGGTTGAATCTTATATGTAATCAAAGTATGATAGTTCAGATATAAACAATAATAGTGAATTATAACATATTGGTAATATTAATATATTAAAATAAATTAATTAAAATATTTTTCAAAATGGTCACTATGCCCCTATTGTTGAATTAGATAAATATGTATTCACAGAAACATTAGCAGATCAAATACCTAAATAATTTGAAAAAGATGATATCATTTAAAGAAGTTATAAATAATGGTTTAGTGACTTTTCAAATTTATTTAACAATAGATAAAATTTATCACCCGCTGATTTGAAAAAAGAATTTTATAAATTATTTTAAAATTATTCATATCCTAATTCCAAAAATAATAAAGACATAACTCCGACACTTTTGAATTAAAATGTATTTTATAAAAATGATAATAGTTTAATTAGAGTGCTTGGTTAAGTATATGATGATAAGAAAAAACTTCTTTTTAATGCTGGATAATAATTATTCATTGATGGATTTTATAAAATGTCATACGATACAGTTGATTCTCCTGAATTATATTCTTTTAAAACGGAAGATTATATTTCATATTTGAAATCACTAAAATCTAATTAAGATATTCAATGTTTTTATAATGGCAGTATTGAATATTTTAGAGTATCAAAAACATCTGATAAAGAAATAACATTAGAATATAAATAAAATACAGAAACATAAATCACTTTAAATTTAAAGGGTGAATAATAATTTGAATGTTTCCCAGTATATAAAGACTTTGACTATGGAAAATTATTTTGTAAAAATACAGAAATCAAAATCATTAATGATAATTATATACCATTAAAGAATTTTTATAATATTTTTATTCCAGATTATGTTTAAATGATATATATTATTTTTTCAAAACATTAACCCAATAGTATTGAAGAATTTTTATTATATACATATTAATATTAAATTTATCTGGATTAATCTGATGCCAATTATGAACAAATCCCCCTATTAAAATTATTATTATCATAAATAAATAAAAGTGAAGATAAAACATAAAAAAAATAAGATAAAGATAAAAGTCCGATCAAAGATTTTGCTGAAAATTTTAAATTCTTATACGACAGAGAAATAACACAATATGATAAATATATTCAAATAAATATCGATGAAATAATTAAGAATTATAAAACTTAGTTATTAAAAATATAATAATCAAAATTACCAAAAACTATTGAAGGAAAATATCCAGAATTACCAGAAAAAATTTTACCAAAGAATGAAGATTAAAAGAAACCAAATGTTAATTCTTTTGGAGGATTTTAAATGTTTTACAATGAAGAAAAATAATAATACGATATATCTAATTATATTGATGCATTAATCAATACTGTTCCTAAATAAGATTATAATAATTTTAATGAAGGATTAATGATGCTTAAAAAATTAGTATCACAATCTAAGTAATAAATGGAATCAATTGTTTAACATATTATAGACTAAGATTAATTTTAAACATATCTTGATAAAAGAAATACTTCTGATAGTGAAATTATGTAACGATAATAGTAATCTAAATAATATAATTTTAATGAAATATTGGACCCAAATTTAGAATACGAATAATTAATATAAAATAATATGGAAGGTATTGCAGGAGACACTGCCCCATATGGTTCTCTTGAAAATTCAATTAAAAGATCTAATGACATGGAATATTAAAAATTACAAGTAAAATATGTAAAATATATATAACAATTTAATGCGTTGGAAAACAGTTTTGGTATTGAATTTAATAATAATGATATTGATATGATATTATAATTTGTTTCCAAAAATAAGACAGCGTAAGATATTACTTTAACTATTGAAAAAAATAAAGAAAAAATGACAAAATTATATAAAAAGAAATCAGCAAAAGAATAAGAATTATTAAAAGAATTATTAATATCTGTCAAAAAATTATAATTATAATATGATTATTAAAATATTATATAAATGGGTTCATATATGGGATTATTATATTATTATAAATATTAATATTTTACATCAATTAATGTTTAATAAAATATTTCAAAATATTTTACATTATAATAATAAACTTCTTAATTAAAATTTAAATAATAATCATTTTAAAAATTCTTATCATTTTTGATATACAATGTATTTGAATAATATAATTAATATATATAATCTCTCGAATAAGAATAAATTTATAAAGATTTGATTTTTTATTAAAAAATACAATCTTCTATGATTAAAAATATTATTTAAAGAGCATTATAATACGAAAAGAAAAAATAACTTTTGAGTTAAGATAATGTAATTTTATCATTTCCAGGTTTCTTACCATTATTAAAACTCAATGCTAAAATTATTAAAGAAAATGAATAATTATTACCAATAATATAATTATAATATTTATATAATTAACAAATTTAATAACTTTAATATGGTATTATTTAACATAAATTAATACAAAATACTATTAATTTTAATAATTATTTTCAAAATAATATCAATATTCAATAACTTTAAAATAAATACATTTAAAACCAAAATATTTTCAAATAAATATTTTTCTAATCTTTAACTTTATAATATTTAGTAAATACAGAATATAATGAAATCAAAATTACACAAGACACAATAAAATAATAAAATGCAAAATTTGTAAAGATAATATACAATTAACCTCAAATAAAAAATTTAAATAAGAAAGAATTAACATATACAACATAATAATTAGATTAATAATTATAAACAGTATAACAATATAAAAATATTTATGAAACATTTTTCTTATAAAATTCAATATTAAATAAATAACAAATAGATATTTTGTTTGAAAATTTAATATCATATAACAATAATTATAATGTCAAACAATTTGTAAGTTAAAAAATTCCATATTATATTGGTAGAATAAATCATTAAATTATTAGAAACGAATCAAACTAAATTTATATTAGAGATAAAACATTTTCAGTTTAAACAAAATAAATGATTAATGTATTACAAGAATAAGAACCAATTAATAAATTTTTAATAGCAAACAAGGAAATATTGACAAAAAATACATAAAATAGTCAAGTTTATGATACAAAATATATCAAAATGATAAGAAATTATAAAATATCTTAATATAATTAACAAAGTATGGAATCATTACTATACATATTAAACATTTTAATTTAAATTATCAATTAACCTATATTACAAGATAAATAAAATAAAGATACAAATGAACCAGTTTATTAAGATATTTTATCTTTAAAACCTAAATTATAATCAAGTAAAATTCATGGTTAATTTATATTATTTGTTTTATCAAATCTAAATTAATATTTACAAAATAATAATGATAAGGGATTATAGGAATACAGAAATCAATAAGTTGAATCGGCGAGAGCTGAAAAAATGAAAGCTTATTAAAATATTCCAAAAGAACAACAAATGATATTAAATAAAATGATTGAATTAGGTATGACTACAATTGATGACATTGTGTATCAGTATAAAGATACAAATATTGATAGTTCAGATAAAGGAGATTTTGATATTGAAAAAGAATAACAATAACAAAAAGAAACACATAAAAACCCAGATGATTAACATAAATCATACATTGATGATTAAGATTAATAACCAGAAGAAGAAAATGAATTACCTGATGTTGATTATGAAGAAGAAGATATCGGTGAAATATATGAAGATTATTCTAATGATATTGATTGAAAATTTATAGTATAGATATTCAATCATTAATCATTAATCATCAATAATCATAACAGCTTTTATAAAATGTTATAAATTAAAAGAAAAATCTTCTTGTTAAATATTGTTAAAATTTGTATCATAATTATCAGCAGGATTTTTAGTTAAATTAATATTTTAAACTATAACAAATTTTTTTTATTATAATTATAAATTTACAATGTATTCTTTATATGACGAAGAATTTACAAACAATAATTAAAAAGAATATAAATCATTTATGTTTAATTGTGAATCACATAATGGACATTTTTTTTCTTAAATGTTTTAATTTTAAAAATTATCAATCAACCAATTAAAAATACAATCATAGTGATAATAATGACCACACCGTGTTTTCACTATTTTATTTTATATATTTTCTAATATATTTTCTTTAAAATATATTTGTTCAGATTATTGATTGTTTTTATTATAAGATAAAGAATCAAAATCAATTTACATATTGTCATTTGAATCATCATATTCTTAACCTTTTTATTAAATTAATAATTTTTTCATATTTTTTTAGTTCTTTTTGAATTCAATGTTTTCAAGATAATTATCTTTTTAATGATAATTTTAACAAATACAACATAAATATTTTTATTCTATTTATTCTTAAATATTTTTTTCATTTTCATTTTCATTTTCATTTTTTATATCAATTATAGTATCATTGTTTTAACATTAATTTATATTTGATTATGAAGAAATTTCACCTTCTTCTAACATAAATTATTCTATATTATCACATTCAATAGTTATAATATCATTTTCTAAATCACATTATGTAACTTATTTTTCTTTTTATTATTTTTTCATTTTTTATATTTCTGATTATATATCTAATTATTTAAATGGTCCTTTATCTGATAAATTTTTTTTAATTTCTATTAATATAATGGGGTGTTCTCTTGATATTTCTTCATTTAATAGTCTTTTTTATTGTTTAATAAATAATTCATTTTGTATTATATCCTAATAACTTTCTTTACATGAATCTTCTAAATATAAATATAATATTCCCTATTATATCAAAAATCTATAATCCATACGAAATTAATATTTAAAATATAATTCATAATGTGGTTTGTTTTTAAAATATAAAATAAAATCTTATGGATTTATATATTAAATCAGATAATTCATTTTAATAAAAATTATTCTATATTATACATCTAAAGAAATTAAATATAAACAATATTTATTATGAAATTATTTTAATTTCTTATATAAAAATTAAAATTAAAATAATTTTAAAAAAATGGATACAAATATAATAATTTTATATTTATTGATTATGTTTATAATTATTTAATCAAAACCGGCACTATTATTTACAAAAAATGGGGACTTGCGACACTTTGGAGTATCAAAGATTAACAATGAAACACCAGTTGATTTACTTATAACTGTTTTTATTGTTTGTGTTTTTATTGTATTTTTTGTAAATCTTACTAAATTATACTTTTAAAAATGAATATTTTTTAAATGTTTTTTAAATATGTTTTTAATATTTTTTTAAATATATTTTTAAATATTAAAAAAACGAGTTTTTTTATAAAAAACAAAAAAATAAAAAAATGAATAATGTTATATAAAAAAATTTAGATGTTATGAAATTATTAAAAGATTACGAATAACATTAAACGGATGATTAATATTATAATAAATTTATGATTTATTAATAAAACAAATTAAAATAACCAGAAATGTATATTATTGAAAATAATATAGTATATGAAAAAATATTAAATAAAAAAACAAAAAACAATAAAGAAAATAACTCAAAATTGTAATCATAAAAAGAATTTTTTGTATATTAAAATTACGACGATTTGACAGAATTAAAACAATACTGTAATATAATTTTAGATAATTTATTTACAGAATTAATGAAAGATTGTTTTAATAAAGAAATTTAAAAATAAATTTTACAATACAAAAACATTGTTAATAACATTATTAATTTTGATTATTATATTAATGAAAAAATTTATATCGATTAACAACAAAAGTTAGAAAATGAATACAAATAAACAAAAGAATAAGTGTAATAAGTTAATATATAAATTTCATAAAATTCTAATTAAAAATAATTATAATCATTATTTGATTAATATTCATAACTATAATAATAATTATAAACAATTAATGATCAATTAACAATTTTAAAATAAGAAATTGTTAATAAAATATTTATTTCAAAAGAAATAAAAGATAAAATAATGAAAGGAGGTTACCCATTATAATGTAATGAAATTTTAGTTAAAATAGGTTAAGATTATGAAAATATAGTTAAAATGGATTATTATAATGATGTTTAAAAACATTAAAATGATGAAATTAAAAATTTAGAAAGTTTATCATAAAGTAATTCAAGTTTAAATTCCAGTTAAAAAATATTACAAAAAGGTGGTAAAAGAAAAAGCAAATCAACAAGTATATATTCAACAGATGAATCATTTAGATCATAATCAAGTATATAATAACATAATTAATAAGAATAATAAGAATAATATGATGAATATTATAAAAATAAATAATTATTTAATTAATAAATTTTATAACAAGGTATTATGACAAAAGAATAATTAAGTAAATAAAAATTAAAGCAAGGTTCATTTAAAAAATTTATTAATAATATATTAAATATTAATTAATAAAATTGAACAAATCTTATTTTACAATCAAAAATAATTTTTATATTTTTAATAATAAAATTAAGATAATGTCTATATAACAAGGATAAGAAGG
>JACCDV010899607.1_pt1 | contig 12746 bp, 10 predicted proteins | sample 7446131 | NCBI WGS metagenome assembly JACCDV01 (sample SAMN15323448, study PRJNA562643) | freshwater metagenome | isolation source: river surface water | place: USA:Blue River Watershed | collected 2017-08-17 | reverse complement strand
CGGCCGCTGCAATCGCTTGAATTTCCAGAACAAATCCAAAGATCCGCCGACATTCCGGCCTAACCATCGCGCCCCGTGAATCCGCTGCTCGCCAAACTCCAGCCTTATCCTTTTGAAAAACTCCGGCAGCTGTTTGCCGATGTGAAACCCAATCCGGCCTATCCGGCAATCAGCCTCGGCATCGGCGAACCCAAGCATCCGACGCCGGCTTTCATCCAGCAGGCGCTGGCCGACAATCTGGCCGGTCTTGCGAATTACCCGACCACTGCTGGCAGCGACGCCCTGCGCGCCGCGATCTGCCACTGGCTCGAGCGCCGCTATCAATTGCCCAAACTCGATCCGGCCACCGAGGTGCTGCCAGTGAATGGCTCGCGCGAAGCGCTGTTCGCGCTGGCGCAAGCCGTGATCGACCCGGCTGCGAAATCGGTTGTGGTCTGCCCGAACCCGTTCTATCAAATCTATGAAGGCGCGGCCTTTCTCGCCGGTGCCGAGCCGTATTTCGTGAACTCGGATCCGGCACGCAATTTCGCGCCGGACTTCTCGAGCGTGCCGGCCGACGTGTGGCCGCGCGTGCAGCTGCTGTTCATCTGCACGCCGGGCAATCCGACCGGTGCGGTGCTGACGCTGGACGACTGGAAGGAATTATTCGCGCTGTCGGACCAGCATGGCTTCGTGATCGCGGCCGATGAGTGCTATTCCGAGATCTGGTTCGGCGACCAGAAGCCGCTGGGCGCAATGGAGGCAGCGCACAAGCTGGGGCGCGGCTATGAACGCCTGATTGCGTTTTCGAGTTTGTCGAAGCGCTCGAACGTGCCCGGCATGCGCTCGGGTTTCGTCGCCGGCGACAAGGCCATACTCAAGCAATTCCTGCTGTACCGCACCTACCATGGCAGTGCGATGAGCCCGTCAGTGCAATCGGCATCGATCGCAGCATGGAACGATGAAAAGCATGTCGAAGACAACCGCGACAAATACATCCGCAAGTTCAAGCAGGTGACGCCGATGCTGGCCGAGGTGCTGGATGTCGCGCTGCCCGATGCCGGTTTCTACCTGTGGGCAAAGGTCGACAAGCTGGTGAGCATCACCGACACCGAATTCGCGAAGCGCCTGTACGCCGAATATAATGTGACTGTTTTGCCGGGCAGCTATGTCGCGCGTGATGCGCATGGCATCAACCCGGGCGCAAACCGCATCCGCATGGCGCTGGTCGCCGAAGTGGACGAATGCGTGGAAGCCGCGCAGCGCATTGTCGAATTCACGCGCAAGCTGGCCCAATAAATCCCCTTTACCCTCGAGACAAAAACATCATGACCCAACAACTGCAATCCTTCATCGACAGCGCCTGGGAAGAGCGCGCCAATTTCTCGCCGAAGTCGGCGCCGTCCGACGTGCGCAACGCAGTCGCTGACGTGCTCGAGCAACTGAACGCCGGCACATTGCGCGTCGCCCAGAAAGATACCGGCAGCTGGGTCGTGAACCAGTGGGTGAAGAAGGCCGTGCTGCTGTCGTTCCGCCTCGAGGACAACGTCGCGATCCCGGGCGGCGGCGGCATGCAGTTCTATGACAAGGTGCCGACCAAGTTCGCGAACTACACACCGGAAGACTTTGCGAAGGGTGGCTTCCGCGTGGTGCCGCCGGCGGTTGCGCGCCGCGGCTCCTTCATCGGCAAGAACGTGGTGCTGATGCCGTCCTACGTGAACATCGGCGCCTATGTCGATGAAGGCACCATGGTCGATACCTGGGCCACCGTCGGTTCCTGCGCGCAGATTGGCAAAAATGTGCACCTGTCCGGCGGCGTCGGCATCGGCGGCGTGCTGGAGCCCATGCAGGCGAACCCGACCATCATTGAAGACAACTGCTTCATCGGCGCGCGCTCGGAAGTGGTCGAAGGCGTGATCGTCGAGGCGAACTCGGTGATCTCGATGGGCGTGTACATCGGCCAGTCGACGAAGATCTACGACCGCGCGACCGGCGAAGTCACGTATGGCCGCATCCCGGAAGGCTCGGTCGTCGTGTCCGGCAACCTGCCGTCGGCCGATGGCAAATACAGCCTGTACTGCGCCGTGATCGTGAAGCGCGTTGATGAAAAGACCCGCGCGAAGACCAGCATCAACGAACTGCTGCGCGACTGATGGCCAAAGTCGTCGTCTACGGCATCCCCAACTGCGGCAGCGTGAAGAACGCCCGCAGCTGGCTGGATGAGCATGGCATCGCGTACGACTTCCATGACTTCAAGAAAGCCGGGCTGGATGCCGCGACGGTGTCCGGCTGGCTGAAGAAGCAGCCCTGGGACGTGCTGGTCAACCGCAAGGGCCTGACCTGGCGCGGCCTCAGCGATGCCCAGAAAGCCGCGGTGGTCGATGCGGCCAGCGCGACCGAGCTGATGCTGGCCAACCCCAGCGTCGTGAAACGCCCGGTGATCGTCAAAGGCGCCACCGTAGTCGTCGGCTATGACGCCGAGCAATACGCACAGGCACTGACATGAGCAAGCACTGAGATGAGCAAGACCGCGACTCTGGCCCTGACCGAAGAACTGATCTCGCTGCATTCCGTCACGCCGGCCGATGGCGGCTGCCAGCTGAAGATGGCGGAGCGTCTCGCGCCGCTGGGCTTTGCCTGCGAGACGATTGCATCCGGCGACGTGACCAACCTGTGGGCCCGCAAGGGAACGGCGCAACCGCTGCTGGTGTTCGCAGGCCACACCGATGTGGTACCGACCGGACCACTGACACAGTGGACTTCGGACCCATTCACACCGACCCATCGCGACGGCAAGCTCTATGGCCGCGGCGCCGCCGACATGAAGACTTCGCTGGCGGCGATGGTGGTTGCCTGCGAAGAGTTCATCGCGGCGCACCCGGACCACAAGGGCTCGATCGGCTTCCTGATCACCAGCGATGAAGAAGGTCCGGCAATTGACGGTACCGTCATCGTCTGCAACCAGCTGAAAGCACGCGGCGAGCAGCTCGATTACTGCATCGTCGGTGAACCGACGTCGGTGAAGCAGATCGGCGACATGATCAAGAACGGCCGCCGCGGCACCATGTCCGGCAAGCTGGTAGTCAAGGGCATTCAGGGCCATATCGCGTATCCGCATATGGCGAAGAACCCGATTCATCTGGCCGCACCGGCGCTGGCTGAACTGGTGTCCATCGAATGGGATCAGGGCAATGAGTACTACCTGCCGACCTCGTGGCAGGTGTCGAACATCCACGCCGGTACCGGTGCGTCAAACGTGATCCCGGGCGAATGCGTGATCGACTTCAATTTCCGCTTCTCGACCGCGAGCACGGTCGACGGCTTGCAGCAGCGCGTGCATGCGGTGCTGGACAAGCACGGCCTGGACTACGACCTGACGTGGACCGTCGGCGGCCTGCCCTTCCTGACCCCACGGGGTGAGCTCAGCAATGCGATGAGCGCGGCGATCAAGGCCGAGACCGGTCTCGACACCGAGCTCTCGACCACCGGCGGCACTTCCGATGGGCGCTTCATTGCGCAAATCTGCCCGCAAGTGGTCGAATTTGGTCCGACCAATGCGAGCATCCACAAGATTGACGAGCACATTGCGGTCACCGAGATCGAGCCGCTGAAAAACATCTACCGGCGCACGCTGGAAAACCTGCTGCTGTGAACCACCCTTTCCAGACCCTGCGCGACTTGTTGCGCCATGCCGTCACCCGCTTCAATACCGAAGGCCTGTTCTTCGGCCATGGCAGCCGCAATGCGTATGATGAAGCAGCCTATCTGCTGCTGCACACGCTGAAGCTGCCGATCGACAAGCTTGACCCTTTTCTTGATGCAAAGCTGCTGCCGGAGGAAATCTCTGCACTGCTGAACGTCATCGAGCGGCGTGCCGTCGATCGCGTGCCCGCGGCTTACATCACGAACGAAGCCTGGCTGGGTGACTTCAACTTCTATGTCGATGAGCGCGTGATCGTGCCGCGTTCCTTCATCGCGGAGCTGATTCCGGAACAATTCCAACCCTGGGTACAAGACCCGTGGGGCGTGAGCGACGTGCTGGAGCTGTGCACCGGTTCCGGTTGCCTCGCGATCCTGCTCGCGGATGCATTCCCGCATGCACAGATCGACGCAGTCGATTTGTCGAAGGATGCATTGGATGTCGCCCGCCGCAATGTCGAGGATTACCAGCTGCAGCAGCGCATCACGCTGATCGAATCTGACCTGTACACCAAGCTCCCGAAAGGCAAGACCTACGACCTGATCGTCACCAACCCGCCGTATGTGAACAGCGAATCCATGCGCAGCCTGCCTGCCGAGTACCGTGCCGAGCCGCAGATGGCGCTCGCCGGCGGCGACGATGGCATGGACCTGGTGCGCAAGATCGTGGCGGGCGCCAAGGCGAGGCTGAACCCCGGCGGCGTCCTCGTGGTCGAGATCGGCAATGAATTCCCGTATGCGGAAGCTGCATTCGCCGATTACGAGCTGACCTGGCTGTCGACCAGCGCTGGCGATGAGCAGGTATTCCTGCTGACGGCCGATCAGCTGTAAGGCCTCTTGATGATTCGCCTGCAATCGCTGTCGCTGATGCGCGGCACGAAAGTGCTGTTCGACGCCGCTGACCTCACCATCAACCCCGGCGAGAAAGTCGGCCTGATCGGTGCCAATGGCAGTGGCAAGTCCACCCTGTTTGCGATGCTGCGCGACGAGCTGCATCCGGATGGCGGTTCGATCGATTTCCCCAAAGCCTGGCGCGTCGCGCATGTCGCCCAAGAGACACCGGCACTCGATCGCTCGGCCATTGACTATGCGATCGATGGCGATGCGCAGCTGCGCCAGCTGGAAAGCGAACTCGACGCGCTCGAAACACAAGGCAGCGCGGCGGATGGCCACCGTATCGCCGAGCTGCACGCACTGCTGGCCGACGCGGATGCCTACACCGTACGCTCACGCGCCGAGCAATTGCTGACCGGCCTGGGTTTCACGCTGACGCAAATGACGCAACCGGTGTCCAGCTTCTCCGGCGGCTGGCGCATGCGGCTGAACCTCGCACAGGCGCTGATGTGTCCGTCCGAATTGCTGCTACTCGATGAACCGACCAACCACCTCGATCTTGATGCGATCCTGTGGCTGGAAGACTGGCTCAAGCGTTATCCGGGTACCCTGCTGGTGATCTCGCACGACCGCGACTTCCTCGATGGCCTGACCAATGTGATCGTGCATATCGACGATCGCAAGCTCAAGCGCTACAGCGGCAACTACAGCGGCTTCGAGAAGCAGCGCGCCGCGCAGCTGGAACTTGCACAATCCATGCTCGACAAGCAGCAACGCAAGCGCGCGCATCTGCAATCCTTCATCGATCGCTTCAAGGCCAAGGCCACCAAGGCCAAGCAGGCGCAGAGCCGCATCAAGGCATTGGCGCGGATGGAAGAGCTGGCGCCCTTGCGCGCGGCAGCCGAGTTCTCGTTCGAGTTCCGCGAGCCTGAGCGTGCACCGAACCCGCTGCTGGTGCTGGACAAGGTCGATGCCGGTTATCGCCTTGATGATGGCAGCGCAAAGACCATCGTCCACCGCATCGATTTCTCGCTGCAAGGCGGCCAGCGCATCGGCCTGCTCGGCGTGAACGGCGCCGGCAAATCCACGCTGATCAAGACCATCGCAGGCGACATCGGCCCGCTGACCGGCACTGCCCGGCTCGGCAAGGGTCTCGTGGTCGGTTATTTCGCGCAGCATCAGCTCGAGATGCTAAGACCGGATGACACGCCGCTGATGGCACTGACGCGCATCGCACCCGACGTGCGTGAACAGGAATTGCGCGACTTCCTCGGCAGCTTCAACTTCCCCGGCGACATGGTGAAGAGTCCGATCGCGCCTTTTTCCGGCGGCGAGAAGGCCCGTCTCGCGCTGGCACTGATCGTTTGGCAAAAACCCAACCTGCTGCTGCTCGATGAACCGACCAACCATCTCGACCTCGAAACCCGGGAAGCCCTGACCGAAGCGCTCGCGCAGTTCGACGGCACGCTGCTGCTGGTGTCGCATGACCGGCATCTGCTGCGCGCGACCACCGATGAATTCATCATCGTCGCTGATGGCAAGCTTCAAGCCTTCGACGGTGACCTCGATGACTACCGCGACTGGCTGTTCAAATCGCGTGCAGGCGCAACGACTTCAGACCAGGCCGGCACGACGTCGGCAGCGACAGGACCGGCCGAGGTAATCAGCAGCAGCGACCGCAAGGAGCAACGGCGCATCGAAGCCGAGCAGCGACAGCGGCTTGCATCACAACGCAAGCCGCTGCAAAAACGCCTTGCCGCAGTCGAGGCCGACATGGCCCGCGTTGGACAGCAATTGGCCAATGACGAACAGGCTCTGGCCAGCGAGGCTATCTATGACCCGTCACGCAAGGATGAATTGCGCGACACGCTGGCGCGACAGGCGCAAGGTCGTCAGCAGATGGATGCGCTGGAAGCCGAATGGCTGCAACTGCAGGAGTCATTGGAGTCCATCGATAGCCTGACCAGCCAGACATGACACACTGACAGCGCGTGACGCGCTCCCGTCTGAAATAGCAACTATCGAACGTCTGTTCGTAAATCGAAAATGAAGTAACGATCAACGATCAGCGCCGACCGTAAGTGCGGCTTCTCCGGAACTGATGTGCTCGATGTTCAACCCACGGTCTCGACCCACACTTCGAGACCGTGACTCATGCTCCCCTACTCCCGCCCTCTTCCCTCTGCGCTGCCTGCCTTCGCAGCGAACCACGACGCGCCCGCGGAAGCGACCAACACCGCGCTCCGGCGCCTGTTTCTGGCGATCGAGTGCGCGCCTGATCATGATCTGCTGACACTGTTGAAGGATGCGATCGCAGCAGGCGCCAACCTGTCCATGCGCGATGGACTCGGCCGGGATGTAATCAGTTTTGCGGTGCTCAAGGACCGTCCTCATGCGGTTGGCGTGCTGCTGGCTTTGGGGGCAAGCATGCCCTCCATACCGCCGGATGGCGTTGATCTGCTGATGCAGGCGTCGAAGCTTGATCTGGAATCATGCTGCCAGGTTCTGGTCGATCGTGCCGGCATGGATATCGATGCGGTCGATGCACAGGGGCGAAGCGCGTTGCACCACGCGGTGCACGCGGATTCCGTCGCTGCCGTACGTTTTCTGCTGTACGCCGGCTGCAATCCGAATCTCGGTACCCGGAAGATGTCCGCCGCATCTCTGCGCGAGGCTTTAGGCATGCACCCGGTCGACGAAGGACGCAAGGTCACGCCGATGATGATCGCGGCTGCACGCGGCGACCGACGCATGATCGATATGCTGCTCGACATGGGCGCCGATCCGAACCGAGGCGATTTGCCACCCTTGCATTTCGCCGCTGCCCAGCATGACGCCGGCATGATTGCGCACCTGCTGGGCCATGGCGCCACCATCGCGGACAGCATCGACTGGGCGACCAATACAGCCTTGCTGACCGCCATCACCCATCATGCACCCGTCCCCTGCCTGCGCCTGCTGGTTCAGGACTATCCGTTCAACACCGATGATGCCCGCGACCCGGACCAGGTGTTGCAACATGCGATCCGTCGCGGCAATGTCGATGCCGTCGCGCTGTTCATCGCGCACGGCGCCGAGCCCGGCGAGCATCCCGCGAATAGCGAACCCTCCGTGTGGCAGCTCGCCATCGACTGTCATACCGGCAACCTGGCTTTGACACTGAATCTGCTGGACCAGCTTGCGAGCCAGCGGGCCCAGCAGTGGGTCACCGACGCACGGGACATCGATTGTGCGTTGCGCGCATTCGATTGCATCGTGCGCGCTGCGGGCGATCCGGCAGCGGTCGCCAGCAGCGGACTTTTTCCATCGCTGGTCTACGACTTGCAGCAGCGGCTGCAAGCGGACCCCGCAGGTACCGACTGGTCAGGCAGGCAACAGTCCGCGCTGCACGCTGCGTGGCACTATCTGGCGATGCTCAATCAGCAGCAGAAGCCTGTAGCAGTCCTGCCGACTGACCCACGCGATGCCTCGGTGCTGGCCATCCCCGAGCGGCACCAGGCGAGCGCAGCCCTCACAACGCAACGCGTGTGGCTGCAGGAAGCCGCGACGCTGTTGGTCGCCACGAGCGAGGACGCAAGTAGGCAGCTGCTGACGCTGGCGTTTTTCCGGCGGATGACCGACGACTGTCCCGACCATGTTCGCTTCGATCGCCATATCGTGTCGCAGCTCTCCGAATTCAGCAGCCTGCCGAACAGCATCATCGACCTGATCGCGCAGGCCTGGTATGACGCTGCGCGCGATGCGACCGGGTGGTATGGCGACCAGATTGATCTGGCACTGTCGGACGGTCTTGTGCTGCAGCGAGCGCTGCTGGGTGTTGCGCGCCGAACCGACTCGACGGTCGCGGCGGCGGGACACCCGGCCACGGCGGCCTGGGTGGCAGACTTGGGAAATTCAGCGAATGAAAGGCTTGCACTCCGAGGATTCGCCAACGATCCGGTGCGCTGGCTGATGAAACAAGAACAGCGACACAATCTTCGACCCGTGGACAAGGAGACCCTTGCCACCAGTTTGTGCTGCGAGCTGGGCCTGCCACCGGAGACCAGTGACATGATCGCCGAGGCGTGGGAGGACATCATTCAACAGCTGGCCATCGGCCTTCACGGTCACACGCCGCAACACTGGTGGCGTGCAGCGGCAAAAGCACTCAGCCCGACCATCGCCAACGCCCTGGTCGTGGGTACATCCGACTGGCTTCCCGCAAGCGTTCGCACGACTGCCGAAATCTGGTGCGTGCAGCAGACCGGGCCGCTGCCAGGCCACGTCTCCGTACCCGTGCCGACCCCCGCCACGCAAGCTCGCTCCGTCGATGGCGAACCGCCTACCAAGAAAGCCCGTCATCAATAAGCAAACAAAGCGGCGACGCTGGTCCTACCATGCCGCGTGAGACACGGGGCATGGATTAACGGCTTTCCCCGAGCTGGCGGATACGATCGGCCATCCCCCATAATCGTGGAATGGATAGTCAACACACCCCAATGCCCAGCCCTGAGTTGCCGCTGGCCGGCCTCACCATCCTCGACCTGACCCGGCTGCTGCCCGGCCCGATGGCCACGCTGCATCTGGCCGACATGGGCGCGACCGTCATCAAGATCGAGGACAACGGCGTTGGCGACTACGCGCGCACGATGAGCCATGTGAAGCATGAACTGTCGCAGCTGTTCATCGCGGTCAATCGCGGCAAGCAGTTCCTGCGGCTGGACCTGAAGGACGACGCGGACAAGGCACGCTTCCTGACGATGGTCGCGAGCGCCGATGCCGTCGTCGAGAGCTTCCGCCCAGGTGTGATGGACAGGCTGGGTCTCGGGTGGCCTGTGCTGAAGGCCCGCAACCCGAAACTGGTGATGTGCGCAATCACCGGCTACGGGCAGACCGGGCCGCTGGCGCTGCAGGCCGGGCATGACATCAATTACCTCGCGCTGTCCGGCATGCTCGCGCAGACCACCGACGAACATGGCCAACCGGTGCTGCCCAACCTGCAAGTGGCGGACTTGCTCGGCGGCGCACAGACGGCGGTGCAAGGCATGCTAGCGGCGCTGCTCGCGGTGAAAATGGGTGGCGCTGGCCGCTTCGTCGATGTGTCGATGACGGATGCGGTCGTTGCGCACAACCTGATGCCGCTGCTCGCGCTGAACTACGCGGGACATACCGCCGCACCGGCACGCGATTTCCTGACCGGCGGCCTGCCCTGCTACGCGGTCTATCGCTGCAGCGACGGCAAGTATCTGGCAGTCGGTGCGCTCGAGCTGAAGTTCTGGCAAGCGCTGTGCGATGTGGTCGGGCACCCGGAGTGGAAGGACAAACATTGGTCGCTCGGCCAGCAGATCGGTGGCGATGAAGCGCTGGCGTTGAAAGCAGCGTTGTCGCAAGTGCTGGCGCAAAAGACACGCGACGAATGGTCAGCGCTGTTCGAGCCCGCGGATTGCTGCGTGACGCCGGTGCTTACCCTTGATGAAGCCATCCATACGCCGCACTTTGAGGCGCGCCGCTTGCTCACTATGGCTGAGCATCCGAGTGAAGGACGCCATTGGAAAACACGAACGGCCGTTTGTTTTTTTGATTGATCGCAACAAGTTCCAGTTCCGCCACCGCCGGAACAACGCATTCGTCATCGATACCAACGCGAGTTGCTTCGGGTATCCCGCCCGAAGCCGCTTTGCCAGAGGAATCGATCAATGCAGCCCATATCTTCCAACACCAGCCTGCCGGCGGTACCAGCATCCCCCTACCCGCAAGACGTCGGCAAACAATCAGCGTCGACGAACACACACTCCACGGAGTGGACGACGAACACGGCAGCAAAGCTGACCACCACGTCAACGACCTCTTCAACCATCACCACCTCGCACACATCTGTCACCGCCACCGCATCAACCACGACCACCACTTCCAAGCCGGTACTGTTCATACCGACCAATCGCAGCGAATTCGCGACGGCCTTGCTGCATCAGCAAAAGACCGGGGTACCCCCGTTACACCAGGCGCTGATCGACAAGGATCACGCAATGGCAGAAGCATTGATTGCCGGCGGCGCTGATTTGTCAGCTTGCATCTGCCCTGTTTTAGACCAAACAGGTGTGAGCGTTGACGATCGAACGCTGCGTAAGCTTGTCTACAATCCTCAATGGACGTCGGTTATCTCAAAACAAAAAAAATTAAACATTGTCGATCGAACGACGCCTAAGCTTAACGACAATCCCAAATCGACGTCCATTGGCTCTGAGCATCTTGATTCATCAAACAAAACCAAATCATCGGAACGCAGTCACCTAGCGACAGACCTACCTGATGTAAAGGAATACAAGTACAAGCCTGTCGTCGATCTCGCGCTACTCCTTAAAGCGTGTTCACCTCAAGGTCGACTGTCATATAACGGCTGCAATGCGATCACCCTGGGGTTGCTGTCCGGTGCACCATGGACCATCATGAAAAAGCTCTTCAGGGAAGCCTCTCAACGATGGCCGTCTCTGCTCAGCGCCCGAGACCAAGGCGGACGCACGCCGCTGACCATCGCCGTCGATCAAGGAAGGATCAAGATGATCAAACTGCTACTCAATTATGACGCCGATGCCACCCTGACCGATGCCCAGAATCGAAATCCGCTCGAGCACGCGTTCATGCATGGGCATACCGAAATCATCCATTTATTGATCGAATACGGCCTCTGCGCACCAGTAGATGGAGAAATTGACGTGATTAGAAATGGAATTGATAAAAAGAGCAACGAATACAAAGCCAAATTCGCCGTGGATCAGATGTTCTCACAACTCGACATCAACGCCTTGCTCACTTACCAGAAGCAATCTCGCGCCCACTGGAACGCAGTGAGCGCGGCGCTACTCCACCATACCGAGAACGCGGTTTTCAGCGGTGAGCCGGCGCAGTTGGAGCAACTACTGCATTTTGCTGAACCGTTGCTAGAGCCCAATCGGCTGTCCATGATGGCACAAGGGATCGCCTGCCATGCGGGGACGCTGCCGGCACTGATGCGCGTGCTGGCTTGTTTTGGTGAAGCCGGCTTTCCGCGGGAAGACCTGGTGGATTTGAGAGAATCCGCGTGCAACAGCCGGGATGCCGAGTTGCTGGAGTTCGTTACAGCTCTTGATCCACAGCTGGAAAAAATTCTGGCAGGCGAAGTCAAGCCGACCGCTGATGACCAGCCGCTGCTCAAGCGTATGCTGGCGGTGGCGATCTGGTGCCACTCAAACACCCTGATCGATTCGCTCAAGCGGCTTGGGGTCACAATCAATAGAGATGACCCCGAAGTTGGAGACCTGTGGTCGTCTGAGATACTGTTTGGTGCAGACGAATGAAAAGCTTGAGGAGAGCGGCGGTGCAAGGGAAGGTTACTTACTGACCCGGCAGCTGTCATCGCCGACATCCAGGCCACACAAGGCACATTGAACGTATTGAACGTACTGGATGCAGCTATCGAACTCGACGATTGACACCTATGATTTTTTTCGCTGTTGCACCGTGCCGTTCAACTCGATGACTTAAAGTTAGTCAACCTTTTGGTTCAAAGAGCCGCCAATGCCTGCTGCCGACTAATGCCGGCCAGTTAAGCGAAAAAGCTGCTGTCGTATCACGAAAGTCACTGTTCCCCCTGCAAGGCGGAAACCATGTGCGACTGGACCTCTGCAGCGATTGAGCTTGACTGGCTGGCATTGCCCTATCGCCGGCATTTCATGTGCCACTTATAGGCTTTTTATAACTTATATTATCAAGCTGCTTCCATACACCCCCGGAGGTACGACTGCGCCAGACTCCTTGGATTTTCAACAGATTTTCTCTATCGTTTCCGACAGTGCGCATGATAAACTCCGCGCGGGCAAGCTGGATGGCGCAACATATATGCTGCGCCAGACATAAACACAGCGCCCTCGCCATGCCGCCGCCCACAAGGCCTCGATGCGGCCGTCGCGGAACCCATAGAGAGAAACCTAGGAGTCTTTGATGAACGCCCCCATGAATCGACGGCAGTTCTTCAGGATCACTGCGGCCGGGATCGGTAGTTCTTCCCTCGCCGTATTGGGCCTGGCGCCTTCGGTGGCGCATGCCGAAATGCGCGCGTACAAGCTGGACCGCGCAACCGAAACCCGCAACACCTGTGCGTATTGCTCGGTCGGCTGCGGCATCCTGATGTACAGCACCGGTGACAAAGCGAAGAACGTGAAGGCCGAGGTCTTCCATATCGAGGGTGACCCCGATCATCCGGTGAACCGCGGCACGCT
>JACCDV010778275.1_pt1 | contig 12746 bp, 11 predicted proteins | sample 7446131 | NCBI WGS metagenome assembly JACCDV01 (sample SAMN15323448, study PRJNA562643) | freshwater metagenome | isolation source: river surface water | place: USA:Blue River Watershed | collected 2017-08-17 | reverse complement strand
TCCAGAAAATCATCACTAGAAATATTATTTCAAGAAATCTACTGGAACAGGCGTTGTCCGTGATTTTCTCTTGTTTCAAAATAACAAAATCATAATATATTTAAGTAACATTAAATTATTGATTTAAGCAAAATATTTTGTTACGATTTTGTCGTCCTTTTAAAAAAATAAACAATCAGAGAGAGATTATTAATAATGAAAATTAGAAATATTATATTGAGCTTAAGTTCTATCGGACTTTTGTCCTCCTTAGCTGTCGCTTCACCCTTTGACGGATTATACGTTGGAGCAGGAGCAGGAATGGCCTCAAAATCAATGGATTTGAATGTCAGTCACTTTGTAGCCTTTGAATCAAATGGAGAAATATCTTCACCTAATGTTAGCCAAGGAGCAGGTAGTGATGTGAATCGATTCTCACCGGTTGAGACAATCTCTATCGGTTGGGGACATGTTCTTGAAAACACGAACGTCTACCTAGGCGCAGAAGCGTTTGGAAGTCTTGCAAATCGGAAGGCTTCAGATGAAATAAATTTGTCCACAGTTTCCTATGCCGGAACTGATACTCTGACCAGTAGTAGCTCTGTTCAAATGAATAATAAAGAGCTTGGTATTGATTTAAAACCAGGGTATGTCGTTGGTAATACCTTGTTTTATGGAAGATTGGGTCTCGCGCTTAATCAAGCAACGCTGAAGAGCGACGCTAGTCATAGCCTCAACAATATGTTCTTTAACGATAGCAGTAGCCTGCATATTGCAGAGAATCATAACTTTGTTGGTGTTCGCTTAGGATTTGGCGCAGAGCATTTAATGACCCAACACTTAGCCTTAACAGCGGATTACGTCTTTACCTATTATGGCAAAGCAACTTTCAATGGAGTGACAAGTTCAAGCACTGACTTCCCTGAAGAGCATGAGTATTTGAACAACTCTGTGCGAGTAACCAGTCAAGAAGCTACCGTAGGAGTGGCGTATTACTTCCAATAAAAGAAGTAATTTACTTATAAAGAAAAACCAGAGGGAATTCGTTTCCTCTGGTTTTTTTATTTCTGAGCTGCTTTCCAACGCAGAAACTCTGAATGGCTCAATTATGGCGCGATTATGGCGCGATTCGGGATAAATCCCCTACAAAGCGCCATGACATTGCTTGTATTTCTTATTTGATCCACACGGGCACGGATCATTGCGACCGACTTTTTTGATGCCGCCGTCCGCAAGATGGACGTTATTCACACCAGCAGCATTTCCAATTTCTAAACCTCGAGCAGAATGCGAGGCATCGATATGAATATCTGCATCTGGCGTACCCACTGCATCCGTAATTTTTAAATTCGCGTGGTCAAAATGCATCGCACCTAAGGCGAGCTTCGCCCTCATGGCTCTCTCAGCTTCAATTTTTTTAATTTCTTCGGGCGTTTTGATCTGAATTTTCAACAGGGTCGTCGCCACTTCATATTTAAGATTGTCGAGCATCCCGGCAAATAGCTCAAAAGATTCTCGTTTAAATTCTTGTTTAGGATCTTTCTGGGCATACCCTCTCAAATGAATACTTTGGCGCAAATGATCCATATTGGATAAATGCTGCTTCCAATGATTATCTAAGACTTGTAGCACGACATTTTTTTCAAGAACATTGCGCACCTGCGGCTCTAAAAGATTTCTCTTCGCTTGATAAAAACTCAAAATTTCACTCATCACCCGTGTATTTAACAACCCGGCATCCAAGCTTTCATCTTCTTTAACCCATTGATTGATATCCAATTTCAACCCGAAAGCCGACTCGATTTCTTGAATTAAGCCTGAAAGATTCCACTGTTCTTCCATGCTCTCTGCAGGAACAAAATTGTGAACCATCTGGGATACAGAATCTTCAATCATAGATTCTACTTTGTCCGCAATGGATTCTGCCGTTAATAACTCTCGACGCTGTCCATAAATCACGGCTCTCTGATCATTCGCGACATTGTCGTATTGCAATAATTGCTTACGAACATCAAAGTTAAATTGTTCGACTTTCTTTTGAGCATTGGCAATCGCTTTCGTCACAATGCGAGATTCAAGGGCTTCACCTTTGCCCATTCCCAACGACTTGAGCATGGAACGGATCCCATCTGAGGCAAAAATACGAACCAAACTGTCTTCCATACTTAAATAGAAACGGCTCGAGCCCGGATCCCCCTGACGACCGGCACGACCTCGCAATTGATTATCAATGCGGCGAGATTCATGACGCTCTGTCCCTAGGATATGCAATCCCCCACTTGCAATCACCGCATCATGGCGTATTTGCCACACGGCTTTAATCCCAGCAATCTGGTCTTCCGAAGGATTCTCCAAGGCAGCAACTTCCATATGCCAGTTGCCCCCCAGAATAATATCGGTTCCGCGACCGGCCATGTTAGTGGCAATCGTCACGCTGCCAGGCATCCCAGCATTGGCAATAATTTTTGCTTCTCGTTCATGTTGTTTGGCGTTCAAGACATCAAACGGAATCTTAGATTTCTCAAGTCTTGCGGCTAATAATTCTGAGGTTTCGATGGAGGCGGTCCCGACTAATACGGGCTGTCCTTTGGCATGACAGGTCTCGATTTCTTTGACAATGGCGTCAAATTTTTCATCGAGGGTTAAAAAAATCACGTCATGATGATCCACGCGAATCATGGGTCGGTGCGTTGGAATCACCACGACTTCTAAGCCATAAATCTGATGTAATTCATAGGCTTCCGTGTCGGCAGTCCCAGTCATTCCAGAAAGCTTTTCATATAATCTAAAGAAATTTTGGAACGTAATACTGGCCAAGGTTTGATTCTCGCCTTTTACTCTCAACCCTTCTTTGGCCTCAATGGCTTGATGCAATCCATCCGACCAACGGCGACCTGGCATTGCACGGCCCGTATGCTCATCGACAATGACAATTTCATTATTTTGAACGACATAGGCAACATCTCGATGATAAAGATTCTGAGCGCGTAAAACGGCATTAATATAATGCATAAGGGCAATATTCTTAGGACTATAAAGACTTTCTTCTGCAGAAATTAATCCTGCGGCTGTCAAAATTTTCTCAAGGGTCTGATGGCCCTCTTCTGTTAAAAATGCTTGTTTGGATTTTTCATCTACAAAAAAATCGCCTCCCGAACTCTCTTCAGAAGAACCGGCTGGAGTGTCTTTAGGATCTTTATCGCGCTTTTTGAGCTGAGGGAGTAAGGCATTTAATTTGACATAAAATTCTGAACTTTCTTCGCTGGCCCCTGAAATAATTAAAGGCGTTCGTGCTTCGTCAATTAAGATAGAGTCAACTTCATCGACAATGGCAAAATCATGTCCGCGTTGGACTTGTTCGCTCTGACTAAAAACCATGTTGTCTCGAAGATAATCAAATCCAAATTCGTTATTGGTTCCATATGTCACATCACATTGATACGCCGCAATCCGCTCTTCTTTTCCTAAAGTAGTTAAAACTGCACCCACGGTCATGCCTAAAAATTCAAATAATGGCCGGACGGTATCGGAGTCTCTTTTGACCAAATAATCATTGGCCGTGACTACATGAACTGCTTTTCGACTCAAGGCATTCAAATACGCAGGCAAGGTTGCCGCCAAAGTTTTGCCTTCACCTGTACGCATCTCAGCAATATTGCCTTTATGTAAGACCATCCCCCCGATCAACTGGGCATCAACAGGCCGAAGTCCTAGCGTTCGAACAGAAGCTTCACGAACCACCGCAAACGCTTCTATCAATAAGTCATCCAGCGTTTCACCTTTTTCTAATCTGGCGCGAAATTCTACTGTTTTATTTTTTAATGCCTCATCAGAAAGCACCTGATATTTTAACTCTCGGACATTGATCTCTTGAGCCACTTTTGAGTACTGCCGAATCAGGCGTTCATTCCGGCTTCCAATGATTTTTTTAATTAAAGCGATGACCATAAATCTTCCTACATTGCTAGTTTTAGGTGGGGCATTTTTGCGAGGCCCGAGTATATACTCAGCACTTACCGGATGTCCTGGAGCGCTAGCATTAATATTCCCTTATCTTCTCAGGAAATTTTGAGGCATTCCTCCCATGATTCAGGGGGAGAGTTAGCCCCTATTTTAAAAACGATACAGCGACTTAAAAGGCTCAACGAATTGTTAATTCAGATTTTTCCTAAAGAGATGTCTAAGCATTGCCAAATCGCGAACTTAACCCAGGGAAAGTTAATCTTAACGTTTGATAATGCCATTTGGGCCAGCAAATTTTATTTTGAAAAAAACGAGTTTTTATCCAAATTTCGGGCAATTCCAGAATTTGCGGGCATCTCTCAAATACAACATCACGTCAACCCTGATTTATTTAAAGCTCCGCCGAAACCCCCACTCAAACCTCGAGAATTTAAGTTATCCCCCGGGGCAGAAGATTCACTCAACCAGCTGATTTTAAGCTCTCAGGGCAAGTTACAAGAAAAGCTTAAAAAATTACACGCCAGATTGAGCCTGCCAGACTAATCCCCTCTGAAAGCTGCTAATTCATCGAATTTCGTCAAAAATTTGATCAAAGCTCATCAACGCCCGTTCTAACACGGGCGTTTTTTCATCTCCTGATTCTAAATGCGCGGTACTCATGAAAGCGGCTTCAAAACGACTGGCCGGCCAATAAATTCCATGATTCAAAGCCGCATGAAAAAATTTCTTAAATCTCGCTTCATCGCAGGCCATTGCCTCTGAAAAGCATTGAGGCAGCGGATCCTCTAGATTTTTGACAAAAAATAATCCGAACATCCCCCCCATAGACACTGTTTTAAGGGGAAGATTTTTGCCCTCAGCAATAGCTTCCAAGTCTTTACAAAATTTTGCCGTCTCATGGCCCAGTTTTTGATAAATATGTTCATCACTTAATAGATCAATCATCGCAATCCCCGCGGCCATCGCCAAGGGATTCCCCGATAAAGTCCCCGCCTGATATACGGGCCCTAGAGGTGAGAGATAATCCATAATCTCACGACGTCCGGCTACCGCTCCGACAGGCATTCCTCCGCCAATCACTTTGGCCAAAGTCGTTAAGTCCGGCTGAATGTTATAAATCTTTTGCGCCCCGCCTTGTGCCACCCGAAAGCCCGTCATGACTTCATCAAAGATCAGTACCGCCCCATATTGGGTACATAAGGCTCGAATTTTCTCGAGAAATCCCACCCGGGGTAAAATCATATTCATATTGCCGGCAATAGGTTCAACAATCACTGCGGCAATCTCTTCGCCTTGAGTTTTAAAAACTGATTCCAATTGATCTAGATTATTAAATTCTAAATTTAACGTATTTTTGACAGTCTCAGAAGGAACTCCTGCCGAACTTGGCGCTCCAAACGTCAGACATCCGGACCCTGCTTTGACTAATAAAGCATCCGAATGGCCATGATAACAGCCCTCAAATGGAATAAATTTATCCCGACCCGTAAAACCTCTGGCTAATCTTAAAGCAGTCATACTCGCTTCTGTTCCGGAGCTCACAAATCGAATTTTTTCAAGATTCGGCATCAACGCCATGATCTTTTCAGCCAGCACAGTTTCTAATTCACAAGGGGCTCCATAACTCAGGCCATGCTCCGCTTGCGCTTGGACCGCACCAATAATTTTTGGATGCGCATGCCCTAAAAGCATGGGTCCCCAAGAGCCCACAAAATCAATATATTTTTTGCCGTTTAAATCCCACAAATGCGCGCCTTTCGCTCTCGCAATAAATCTTGGCGCCCCTCCCACAGAACCAAATGCTCGAACGGGAGAGTCAACACCCCCAGGAATCACGGCCTTCGCACGCTCAAAAGCTTCAGCATTTAAGCAGGAATAGCCTGATTTCTCTTGTTCTAGCATTTTTATTTTCTCCTTTTGAAAACTCTTGGGGTAAGATCACGCAAAATTATCAAATCAATCAGGCTTCTCAAAGCAAATTAAAAGCAAATTAAAAATAAATTACCCCAAAAATATAGGATGAAGGAGAACGATTATGGGATACAAAAAACTGATGTGTTTAATCTGTGGCTTAATCTATGACGAAGCCCAAGGCTGGCCCGAAGATGGCATCCCTGCGGGCACTCGATGGGAAGATGTCCCTGACAGCTGGGTGTGCCCCGATTGCGGAGCGGAAAAACTTGATTTTCAAATGATTGAAATTTCAGCAAAATGATTTTGAGTGGGTATACTCTGAAAATTAGATGACAAATCACCGCGAGATTTCTATGAAAAATATGACGGAACTCCATCAAGAATCTTTAGGGTCTGATCTAGCACACATTTATCTTAATATTTATCTCAATATTTTTTTCAAAAATTTCTTAAAAATCTTTTTAAATATTTTGTCTGGCGTTGCTGCATTCTTTACATTCTTATTGATGTTCTCGTCATTTTTTTTAGGTGATATGAGCTTTGCAAAAACTCATCTTGCAGCCCCCATGCCTATCGTTGTTTCTACCGCGCCCGTCGAGCTTAAAAATATTCCCAAAATTATTAATGCTTATGGGCATATGGATGCCGTCAACCAAGTCGATTTAAGTTTTGAAACAGGCGGAAAAATCAAAAAAGTATTAATCAGCAGCGGACGTGTCAAAAAAAATGATTTAATCATGACCCTCGCCGATGATGCCGATCAAGCAAAATTACAAGCCCTGCAAGCGACCTTAAGTTTAGATAAATCAAACTATGAAAGAGCAAAAGCCCTCAAAGCCTATGGGGGCATTTCAGCCGCTGCTCTAGAAGCCAATCAAGCTAAAGTCGACGAAGATCAAGCCAATGTTGATCAACAACAAGCGTTGATTAATCAAAAAAGCCTCACCGCGCCCTTTGATGGAGTGTTGGGTGACATGAAATTTAGCGTTGGAGCTTATGTCACTAGCGGAGAGCCTGTGGTCAGTCTGGTACAAGAAGCGCCCTTAAAAGTTCGCTATAGCGTTCCTTCTAGCCAAAAACCAGATTTAGAAATTGGCCAAAGCGTCAAAGTAATTATTCATAATAAAACCTATGGCGGCCTGGTCAATTTTATCTCCCCGGAAGTCGATACTGACACGGGAACTCTGACCATTGAGGCACAGATTGATAACCCCGACTACACATTAATTCCCGGTCAATTTGTCAACGTTGAGCAAGTCTTAGATCCTGCGCAAAAGCTTTTAGTCATTCCTTCTGTCAGCTTAATGACGGACATCTTGGGTCAATACGTCTACAAAATAAATACCGTGAACCCTGCCAACAGCATGAACTCTACTGACAGCACGCCTTCACAATTTATCGCTCAAAAAGTCTATGTTTCGACAGGAATCATCTCAAATAACAGCATTCAAATTACTCAAGGCTTAAAAGCCGGTGACCAGGTCATTATCGCCGGCCAACAAAAAGTGGAGGACGGTGATGTTATTGAAATACATAATTAAATTTTCGAAATCACCAGAATTACTTCAAAAAAAATTTATTATCCGTGAGAGACTCTCATGAAATTAACGTTAATTTGTATTAAGCGTCCCGTTTTTGCGTCTGTGTTGTCTTTATTATTAATCGTCTTTGGATGGATTGGTTTTCAGCGCCTGGATCTACGATATTTCCCGGATATTCCTCAAAAATTTGCTCAAGTCTCTGTGTCCTATCCCGGAGCTTCTCCGTCTCTCATGCAAAACTCTGTCACGAGATATTTGGAAAATGCCCTGATTAATATTCGGGGAATCAAACAACTCAGTTCAAATAGCACGTATAACCGCAGCACGGTGTACCTACAATTTTATCCTGATGTAAATATGGTCGAAGAAATGGGCTTAGTGCGAGAGGCCGTTTCTGCCCAAGCCCAAAATTTACCGGTTGATGCGAATCCTCCGAGTATTACCTCTGGAGGCGTCTCAGATCCGGCTTTAAATATTGGCTTTATGGATTCAACCCTCAAGCCTGCTCAAATTCGAGATTATATTTCTCAAGTGATTCAACCCAAATTAAACAATCTTCCAGGCGTCGGTGGAATCTGGATCTATGGCGCCAGTACCTATGCCATGAGAATTTGGCTAGATCCTGAAAAAATGGCAGCCCTGAACGTCACCATTAATGATATTCAAAATGCACTCAAAGCCAATAATATTGACTTTTCTGCCGGGTCTATTCGAGGCACGGATAGAAATTTTTCTCTGGTTTCAGACACTCGACTCACTCGTGCGGATCAATTTAGAAAACTGGTCATTCGAGATACTCAAGATCAAATGATTCGACTCGGTGATGTCGCAACAATCGAGCTAGGATCACAATCTCTTGAAGACTCTCCCATGAGAATTAACGGTCAAAACGCAATTGACATGGAAGTTCGGCCATTGGTTTCAGCCAATCCGATTAAAGTCGCTGAAGCTGTCAAAAAAGCTTTGATTGGCATTGAGCAAACCCTACCCAAAACTATGACGCTACAAGTCACTTATGATCAATCGCTCTTTTTGAAAAAAGCCATTGATGAAAGTTGGTCAACACTTGCCGAAGCCATTGCTTTAGTCGTTTTGGTCGTCTTATTTTTCTTGGGTTCCATTCGAGCCGCTTTCATTCCGATTATTACCATTCCTGTCTGTTTAATTTCTGTTTTCGGCGTGATGTTGGTCTGTGGTTTCTCTATCAACGTTATGACGTTATTGGCAATCATTCTCGCGATTGGTTTGGTCGTCGACGACTCCATCGTCATGCTTGAAAATATTCATCGCCATATTGAACTGGGTGAAGAGCCCATGAAAGCGGCGATTCGGGGCAGTAAAGAAATTGGATTTTCTATTATTGCGATGACCATTACTCTGGCCGCTGTATATGCCCCGACGGGCTTTGTTTCAGGATTCACCGCGAGTGTCTTTCGAGAATTTGCATTTACGCTCGCAGGGGCTGTTTTAATATCAGGATTTGTCGCTCTGACTCTCTCACCCATGATGTGCGCACGCCTACTCACCAAAGAAGATCAGCTGGCTCCTTATCAAGTTTTTTTAGATAAATTATTTGATAGGGTCAATCAAAAATATCGCCAAATTTTAACGTTCTGTTTAAATCAGAAATCCTGGATCATTGGCCTGTTAATTGCCTTAGGACTAGGGGGTTACGGGATCTATCAAATCTTGCCTCAAGGCTTTATTCCCAAAGAAGATCTCGGATATTTCACTACTGATATTCAAGGCCCCCCGGGATCTAGCATTGACTACACCAATCGGTACATGACGGAATTAGATAAAATCTATGCCAACACCCCAGAAATTTTAAGTTATGCCTCTTTTATTAATGCTGGCAGTGGGATCAACTTTGTGACACTCACCCCCTTTAATCATCGGGAATTATCCACGCAACAAGTCATCGACAAGCTCAAACCTCTCATGAATGCCGTCCCAGGAATCACCATCAAACCCACCATTCCCGACCCCGTCAGATATAGCCAAGAAACCACAGGCAATGATGTCCAATTTCAGGTCATTACGTTGGGCTCCTATGAATCACTCCAAAAAACCATCGAAAAAATTCAGCAAGCCCTCAAAAAAGATCCCGTCCTGGGAAAAACCTTAAGCAATATCGACACCAATCTAAAATTTAATAATCAAGTCTACGAAGTCAGTTTTAATCGCGAACAAGCCGCAGCGTATAGCGTAGGACTCCAAGATGTCGCCACCACGGTCAGCACTCTCATGAGCAGTTCGCATACCACGGATGTTTTTGCAGGAACACAAAGCTACCCCGTGCTGCTTCAAATGAGCATGTCTGATTTGCATTCTTTTATGGGTTTAAATCGCATTTATGTTCGATCTGCTTTGAATGCCATGGTTCCTCTCTCAAATTTAATTACGCTGTCTCCGAATACGCGCCAAAACAATATGGCTCGCTTTAACCGGATGAACTCAGCAACCATTTCTGCGGATATGACTTCCGGCATGGGCGCACAAGAAGTGATTTCCAGAATCCAGCAAGTTCTTAAGCCCATTATTCAACCCAGCGAGGGCTTTGTTTTTACCGGCAGACTCCAAGCATTTTTAGAATCAAATGGAACCTTATTAGGACTATTTTTGATGTCATTAATTTTTATTTATCTGGTCTTAGCCGCCCAATTTGAGAGCTTTATAGACCCGTTTATTATTCTACTTTCAGTGCCACTCAGTATTGTCGGCGCGGTCACTACCCTCAAAATCACCGGTGGATCTCTCAATCTTTATACTGAAATTGGTTTAATTACCCTAGTCGGCTTAATTTCAAAGCATGGGATTTTAATTACCCAATTCGCAAACGTGCGATTTTTTGAACAGCATGAAAGTTTATTTGATGCGGTGGTCAATGCGGCGGTCATTCGACTCCGACCCATCGCAATGACAAGTTTCGCGATGCTTTTAGGGTCTATGCCGTTAGCATTTGCCTCGGGTCCTGGATCTATCAGTCATCAACAAATCGGCTGGACACTCGTCGGTGGTATTTTCTTTGGAAGCTTTTTCTCTCTCATTGTTGTTCCCATCGCGTATTTAATTCTTTCTAGATTTGACTTTGCAAAACGTGAAGAGTTATTGCGACGAGACTCATGAGTTAAAAATTTATTAGGACACTGCCAACTGCATTTTAAAACCAAACGCTCTTAGAATAGAGCGTCAAAGTTTCAAGTGTTGGATTGCCTTTGCCAGAAAGTAATCGATAAAGACTTTCTCTATTGAGATGCGTTTCTTGGGCCAAATGAGCAATACCTCCTTGAGCTAGAGCAACATTTTTAAGGGACAGAAGAAAGGCTTCTCTATCTCCGTCTTGCTGATACTCCTCAAGGGCTACTTGCAAATGAGCACAAGCGGCTTTTTTATTTTTAAGGCTAGCGATCAGCCATTCTTGGTAGTCTCCGGTCAATGCTTCTATTTTTTTGTGCATCATATCTCTCCAAGTAATCTTTCCAATATTCAATTGCCTTATCAATATCTCGCTGCTGAGCTCGTTTACTGCCGCCATGCAGCAAAATCACAATCTCCTTCTCGTGTTCAGCGTAATACACTCTATACCCAGAGCCATAGTGAACACGTAATTCAAAGACACCTTCCCCGACAGATTCAGAATCCCCTCGTTGCCCCAGTGATAATCTCTCGAGACGTTTATTAACATGTGCTAACCCAACCAAATCCTTTAGGAAAGGATAATAACAATCAAAATCGCGATGCGGTGTCCATCAAAAAATATCGAAATCTTTAACATCTAATTCTGCTATCTGAATTGAAAATGCTAGATGATTTTGACAAACTAAAATATTAGTTTAAATTTGAACCAAATAAATTCCCTGAGTCAGGTCTTTCATGGGTACAAAATATCAAGGAACTCATTCTGAGATTATGGCGTTAGACGCCTACATTTCTTTGATGCGCGCCAGTACTACTTTTTCAAGCAAACTGAACCCTGGTATTTTTGAGAATAAGTTAACCCCTGCACAGTTTGGAATTTTAGAAGCCTTATTCCATCTGGGTCCTTTATCTCAAAAATCATTGGGTCAGAAAGTTTTAAGCACCAAAGGCAATATCACAACCATTGTTGATAATTTAGAAAAACAAGCTTTAATCACGCGTTTGCCGGATATTAAAGATCGACGCTCTGTGATTGTTGGTCTGACTAAAACAGGACGGTCTTTTATGAAGCACATGATTCCTAATCATGTCAAAAAAATTACCCATCTGATGTCCGTATTAAATACGGATGAAACCAAAGAGCTCAAACGCCTCTGTAAAAAACTAGGGCTATCCATTCAATCAAGTCATCTGAATAACTAGGAGAAAAAGCCATGGCCCTTTCGAAATTTAATCAAATCCCCTCCGACGACATTATTGCTAAAACTGCCAAAGCACTTGAGTCTCATGGAATGAGTGTAAAAATTGCTAAAGATGGTGCTGAGGCTAAGTCCATTGTTTTGAATCTTGTACCTAAAGGCGCTGAAGTGATGGACATGACGTCTATAACATTGGAGACCATAGGGGTTTCAAAAGAAATTCAAGAATCTGGAAATTATAAATCTGCTAGAAAAATTTCTTATACCTTGGACCAAACTAAACAAGCTAAAGAAATTCATACTTTAAGAGATATCCCCGATTGGACCCTTGGCAGCGTTCATGCCATTACTGAAGAAGGAAGCTTGATGGTCGCCTCTCAATCTGGAAGCCAACTCGCGGCTTATAGTTTTGGAGCGGATCATGTGATCTTAGTCGTTGGAGCTCAGAAGATTGTTAAAAATTTAGATGAAGGATTTAAGCGACTCTATGAACATTGTTTAGTCTTAGAAAGCGAACGTGCCCGCAAAGCCTATGGGGTTCCAGCGAGTGCCATTAATAAGATTTTTATTTTGCATGAAGAAATTAAAAAAGGCCGAATTACGGTCATCTTAGTTAAAGAAGTGTTGGGGTTTTAGAATATGGGCATGCTGGTTCAGGGGACCTGGAAGACGGATATTGATAGCAAAACTTTTACTCAGCCCATGGAGGAATTTCATGGCTGGATCAGCTCGGATGGGTCTTCTGGATTCAAGGCAGAGGCCGATCGCTATCATCTTTATATTTCTCTTGCCTGTCCTTGGGCTTGCCGAACTTTGATGATGCGTAAGCTTAAAAAATTGGAGTCTATTATTTCTGTCTCCATCGTTGACCCTATCATGGGCCAAAATGGCTGGCAGTTCTCTGATAACCAATGCTGCATACCAGATCTTATTAATCATGCTCAGTATCTTCACCAAGTTTATTCAAAGTCGAAATCTGATTTTACGGGGCGCGCCAGTGTCCCTGTTC
>JACCDV010835911.1_pt1 | contig 12749 bp, 9 predicted proteins | sample 7446131 | NCBI WGS metagenome assembly JACCDV01 (sample SAMN15323448, study PRJNA562643) | freshwater metagenome | isolation source: river surface water | place: USA:Blue River Watershed | collected 2017-08-17 | reverse complement strand
GTCCGATCCGCTGCACCGATGGCCAGGCGGCCGTCTTCAAGGCGCTCTGGTCGTTCAAAGGGGTCAAGGTCGATGCCGAGCGCGTCATGCTCAAAGCGGGCCAGGACAGCCAAAAGCCCAACGACCTGTTCAAGGTCAAGAAAGAGAACAAGGGCAAGCCGGAGTACGAGGGTCCGCTGCATGCATACCGCACGCTTGTGAAATCAACCCAGCGTCCTGGTGAATACTGGATGCCGTGCGCATCAATTGCCGAATAACATCAACCAACGGGGGAAATTATGTTCGGAAGAGGTATTGATAAGAGCAAAGGGTTGCTGTTTTGCACTCACGATCTCAGCCAATCACTGCGAAGCACAGCTGACACGATCCGGCAGGAAGTTGAGAGTCTTCCACCCGATAGATTTCTGAATACTGCACCCGACGATCTAAAAAGCTATCTGACAGCCAAGTACCAAGTGGAGCCGATCCAATTGTTGCGAGATCAATGGTACGCAGATCACCATGAAACGAAGGTTGACGTCCGATATGACTCCAATAGATGGATTGACGACAAGAGCCGTCCTTTTATGGTGCCTGGTGAGCGAGTCGAGGTGCGTGTGCCATTCGAGGGCGACGCAGAGTTGTTCTACGCGCAGCCAAATACCTCGACCTCGAATCCACCGCGTGCGCTCATTGAAAAAAATGAATTGGTACTCCGCTACGACTCACCCTCAGACGCACCGCGCGATATCAGGCCAATGATTGATCGGACTCTCACAGATATTGAGCAATACCTCGGCTGGCAACGCTCACTGATCGACGCGCACAACAACGGGCTGCCTGTCATTGCTGAAAATGCGATTCAGCAACGTCGCGAGCGACTTCTGGCCCAATCTCAGCGTGCGGCATCCCTTGGCATACCAGTGAGGCGACGCGAGGATGCGCCAAAAACGTACGCGATACCAACTACGCGCAAGAAAGCAGCTCCTGCACTTCCCCCTGCGAGTGCTGCGCCTTTCACACCGGAGCCGACTTGGGCGATGGAGCAGTACGAACAGGCTCTCAAAATCATGCAAGACATGACGCTTGTTATGGAGCGCAGCCCTGATGCCTTCAAGACTATGGACGAAGAAGCGCTTCGACAGCACTTTCTGGTTCAACTCAATGGTCAGTTTGAGGGTAAGGCCACGGGCGAGACCTTCAATATGTCCGGCAAGACCGACATCCTTCTGCGCGAGGGCGAGCGCAACGTTTTTATCGCCGAGTGTAAGTTCTGGAAGGGGGCAAAGGCCTTTGGAGAAGCCATCGATCAACTACTGAGCTACGCCACATGGCGAGACGGCAAGACAGTAATCCTAGTGTTCAATCGCGGCACCGAGATGTCAACGGTTCGCACAGGCGTTGACGCGAGTGCCAAGTCACATAGCAATTTCAAACGAATGGTGAACTGGCCTCACGAAAGTGGATTCCGCTATGTGTTCCATGCGAATGGTGATAGCAATCGAGAATTGATTGTTACCGTGCTTGTTTTCCACGTACCAAAATAAACCGTCCGGCATTCAAAGTACTGCAATCGGCGATGGTGCCGCTTTTCTTTATTACTAGATATTTGGCAGGAGAGTCCAATGAACGCGTGGCAAATCGTAGGAGGCATCGTTTCGATACTAGGGACGGTCTTAATGTTTTATGGGTCTTACCAACAAGCGCAAGGCGACAAAAAATTTCAGGACACGGTCGGAAGCTTTGTCGATAAACGTGAGGCGGAGGATGCTCCACAGCTCGTAGCGCTTGCAGTTGAAAAGAAAGATGCCGACTACCTCGTCACCGTGCAAAACGTTGGTCTAAAACCGGCGACCAAAGTAAAGGTGATCTTCTCCGGCGAAAGCACTCCAAGTGTTTTTGCAAGCAACTTGATATCAGGCGTCCAGGAAATCCCTCAAAACACAAAATTCACCTTACCGCTCAACCTGTTCACGGGAGTGAATCTGGTCATGAAGTTGCCAAACTCTGCTCCGGGATACAAGGAAGATTTGGAAGCATCGCTTCGTAAATTTAATGCTGGAGAGATGGCATTCATTCCGCGTTTCTACATTGAGTATTACCATGGCGAAAAGCTAATCACTTCACCCAGGTACTACCTTGTTTTGGAAAAGCAGGCGGGATTGATTCACTTTGGCAAAGATGAATGAAATGGCGTGCCGACCATCCTGTATTGAAATCTGTTCCCCTAATGGGTCGCCCCTCCAAGTGGGCTGGCGAACTCTAAAAATCGACACACGTATAAGTCCTTGTCACACAAGGCGATGTGCGTGTGCCACGGCGTAAGAGTTGGTGTTTTTTCTCAGAGAACAGAGGGCAGAAAAGGGTCGAACTGGCCACGGTAGACACCGTGTCGACGACCCCCTGGCACACGCAGAATGCGCCTGTTCCCCGCGTGTACTGGGGGAAGCCCAAATGAAAACGCCCAACTGAGAGCAGTCGGGCGTTTGTATATGGTGGCCTGGGGCGGAATCGAACCACCGACACGCGGATTTTCAATCCGCTGCTCTACCAACTGAGCTACCGGGCCAAGACCGCTATTGTATCACCAGTTTGGCCGTCTTTTCCCACCCAGACCAGGCGCCGATCAGCGCAAGGCCTTGAAGGCCTGCAACGTGCGCGCGGCGCAGTCCTGCCAGGTGAACTGGCGCGCCCGCTTCAGGCCCAGGGCCACCAGGCGAGCGCGCTCGCCGTCCTCTCGCGCCAAGGTGGCCATGGCCTCGGTGATCTGGGGCACCTGCAAGGGGTCGACCAACCAGGCGCCATCTCCAGCCACCTCGGGCAAGGACGAAACATTGGACGTGATGACCGGGGTTTGGCTGGCAAAACCCTCGAGCACCGGCAGGCCAAAGCCTTCAAACAGGGTGGGGAACACCAGCGCCGTGGCCGACTGCATCAGCGCCCGCTTGTCATCGTCGTCCACATCGCGCAGCCAACGCACGCGCCGGTCGCCTGACAAGTCCTGCAGCTGCGCCACCAGCGCCTCACAGGACCAGCCAGGCCGTCCCACGATCACCAGCGGGCAGGCCTGTCGAAGGGCCTCGGGCAGGGCCTGGTGCGCCTGCAGGATGCGCTCGATGTTCTTGCGCGGCTGAAAGGTGCCCACAAACAGGAAAAACTGATCGGACAAGCCGTGCCGCTGGCGGACCGCGCGGCGCAGTGGCTCGTTCAAGCGCTCAAAGTATCGCGCGTCCACCCCGGCATAGGTCACGGTGATCCGCGACTCGGGAATGCCGTAATGGCGCACGATCTCCTGCTTGGAAAAGGCCGACACGGTCAGCACATGCTGCGCCCAATGACCGCTCTGGCGGATGATGAGGTTCTTGAGCGCCCGCATGCGGCCACTGACCCATTGCGGATGCGACAGCGGCACCGCATCGTGGATGGTTGCGACCACCGGCATTCGACGGGTCCTGGGAATGTAATGGTCGGGTGCAAAAAACAGATCGGCCTTTTGGGCAATGGCCGCAAAGCCCGGCCCAGGCATGCCGGTCAGCACCGACCACAGGGCCTGGCCTTTGAAGCGCGGGGCCATGTGCACTGGCAAACCGGCAAGCTGCGTTTGCTGGCAAGGCCCAAACACCACGGGCACCAGCGTCGTGTTCAGGCCTTGCAGGCCCGACAGCAGTTCCTGCGAGTAATGACCAATTCCATCCATGTGACCCTGGTCGACACCACGGGCCATGACGGTGGCACCAAAAGCAATGTTCATGCGTGCACCTGACTGCCCTCATGGGCCTGGTTCGCAGCTGGCAAGCCCGTCCAATCGGGCAGCTCGAGATCGCGATCGTAAATCTGTCGACTGGCAAAAAAACCAGGATAGTCGTTGCTGCCCACCACCCCCACATCCGACAGGCGGCCCGCGCCATTGTTGGGCTTGTACAGCGCAAAGAGCTGGCCGTCGGGCAACACAAACCCTTTGGTCTTGCGCTCGAACGCCGGGGTCAGGTCGGTAAACACGCCCATGATGATCTGCAACTGCTCATCGTGTTGGGCCACCGCGCGGCCCAGACAGGCTGGACCGGTGGGATACAGGGGGTTCTTGCCGTAATGCTCTGCCTGGATATTGCGATAACAGGTCTCGATGGTCTGCGCCAAGACTGGGCTGCCCGCACGGGCGTAAATGATGGCGTTGTTGCAGCCGTACGCCATGCCGCTGTGCGCAGGATTTTCAGCAAAGACCACCAGGTCCACCTCGGGTGGCACATCGAAAACCGTCATCAGCCGGATCGAAATATCGAAGTACCAGCCGCCAAATCGGTACAGCAGCAGGTATCGCGCCAGATCGGCCTGGTAGGCATAAGGCCGGAGTTTGTCAAACGCACGCAGCATGTGGGCGCCGTACTCGCTGGCGATCCACTCGCGCAGGTCGGCCCGGGTGTGGATGCGGTGCACGGCGCGGGGGATGCTGGGTGCGACCGTGGCGGTGGCCATGCGGAGAAACGCGGGCAAATCACGCCCGCCATCGTCGGTGATGTAGATCTGGTGCACCGGCATCGGATCGTCGCGCTTACCGCAGGGCTCGGGCGTCACCGGATCGGCGGCGGGCTTGGCCCATTGCACCGCCGCACGCCCCACCGACGGATCATGGGCCACCAGGTCCCAGCCCCATCGGTTAAGCCAGCGTCGAACGGTTTGTTTGAGCATCGTGTGGTCTGAAAGAAATGGGCAGGGCTAGGCCTGCTCGGGTCGCATGGGTTCGCAGCGTCCCTGATCGACACGGATCAGCAGATCGCAGGCGCTGAGCGTGCTCAAGCGGTGCGCGATGATCAGGAGGGTCATGCCGGTGCAATGGCGGTAGATGCCGTCCATCACCCGTTGCTCGGTCTCGGTATCGAGCGCGCTGGTCGCCTCATCCAGCACCAAGACCTGGGATTGGCGATACAAGGCGCGGGCAATGCCCAAGCGCTGGCGCTGTCCCCCAGATAGGCGCACGCCGCGCTCGCCCACCTGGGTGTCGTGTCCCTGTGGCAACTGCTCAATGACGGGGCTCAGCTGCGCAATATCGGCCGCTCGTCGCAAGCGGGCCCAGTCGATGGGCTCACCATCGGCGCGCCCCAAGGCGATGTTCTCGGCCACGCTGGCGTCGCTCAGGTAAATCGATTGCGGCACATGCGCGACCTGCTGCTGCCAAGCCGCGATCGCTTCCGGGTGATCCAGCGCCTGATCGTCAATGCGAATCTGACCCTGGGTTGGGCTGAGCAAGCCCATGATCAGGTCCACCAAGGTGCTTTTGCCGCCCCCGGTGGTCCCGGTGATGCCCAAACGCATGCCTTTGGGCAAGACCAGATCGACCTGCGAGAGCACCGCTTGTGCGGGCGCACTCCGATAGGCAAAGCCCACCCCTTCGAGTCGGATCGCCTGCTCAAAACGCAAGGGCGGCAAGGCCTTTTGCGGTCCTGGTTCGGGGGCGTTCAGCAAGGCCAGGACATCATGCAGCGACGCCCGATACGTGGTCACCGCCATCCAGCCCGCGTACACCAATTGCACCAGGGGCATCAGCTTTTGGGCGCCCAGCCCCAGCGCGCCCAGCACCGGCAACAACTGGGCCAGGCCATCACCACGGCCCGCCGCATGCACGGCAAACAGGGCGATGATCAACAAACCCACCCCCTCGACGGCAAAGCGTGGGCTCACGGCCAAAAAGGCCTGGCTGGCTTGCGAGCGGCTCAAGGCCTGATCGATGCGGGCAAACCGCTCGCTCAGCGTGGGGGCCAGGCCGCCAAGAATGACCTCGCGAATCCCTCCCAGGCCCTCTTGCATCTCCTGCAGGCGCTGATCACTGGTCTTGGCGACGATCGTGCCGTGCACCGACATGCGCTTGCGCAAGGTCAAGGCAATGAGCAGGTAGCTCAGAGCAAACACCAGCGCACCCGTCAAGGCCACCCAGGTATCGATCCACAGCAGCATGACCAGAATGCCGCTGGCGAGCACCAGCGACACCAACGCGCTCATCAAGGGCATCAGATAAAGGTGGCTGATCTGCTGGGTCTTGATCACGCCGCCCAGAATGTCGCTGCTGTTGCGGCGGGTGTGTTCGTCATAGGGCCAGCGCAAGGTCTTGCTGTAGACCGCCACGCTCAAGTCGTGACCCAGGCCGTACACAAGTCGGTTGGCCGCCCACAACAGCCACAGGCGCAGCAGCGCCGCGACCACCACCACCAGCCCAAACCCCAGGCTCATCCAGATCGCAAAGTCCTCGGGCGGAATGTGCAGCCACTGCAACAGAGGCGCCACCAAGGGCAAGGTCTGGGCGCGTTTGGGATCGACCAGCGTGGTGATGAAGGGCACGATGGCCCCCATCGACACCAACTCGGCCAAGGCGCCCAGCAACATCAGACCCAGCACCCCCCACAAGGCCCGGCGGCGTTGCGTCGACAGATGGGGCCACAGGCCCTGCAGGTCTTGCCAGAGCATCATGCGCAGCACCGGCTTGCACGCCCATGCCGGCAGGCGGGGCAAATGGCCCTGCGCATTGGCGCCCCCCTCAGGCGCCGCGCTTGCCGCGGCTCAGGTCCACGCCCAGCTGCTTGAGCTTGCGGTAGAGGTGGGTGCGCTCCAGACCGGTCTTCTCGGCCACGCGCGTCATCGAGCCACCTTCCTTGCTCAGGTGGTACTCAAAGTAGGCCTTCTCAAAGGCATCGCGGGCTTCTCGCAGCGGGCGGTCCAGGTCAAAGCTCTGCTCGTCGGCCAAAGGCGCCGCCACCGGTGGCGGCGCCAGCATCGCCGCGCCAACGACACCGGCCGCCGTGCTGACCACCGGCGCAGCGGCAGATGCGCTCGGCGCCAATGGCGGGGCTTGCCGGGCCAGGCCATCGCTCACGGCCTTGAGCAGCTTCTGCATGGTGATGGGCTTTTCCAGAAAGGCCATCGCCCCGATGCGCACCGCATCCACCGCGGTATCGATGGTGGCATGGCCACTCATCATGATCACCGGCATGTCGAGCTGACCGTTGGCGGCCCACTCCTTGAGCAGGCTCACGCCGTCGGTGTCGGGCATCCAGATGTCGAGCAACACCAGATCAGGTCGCTGGCGCTGGCGCGACAGGCGTGCCTGCGCCGCGTTTTCTGCCAGGTCGACCTGATGGCCCTCGTCGAACAGAATCTCCGAGAGCAGATCGCGTATGCCCAGCTCGTCGTCCACCACCAAGATGTTTGCCATGATCCGCCGTTGCGATGTGAATCGTTGGATGGGCCTCAGGCGATTGCCTGGGGCACTGCTGTGAATGATAGCGAGACTTGTGCCCCGCGCACTTGATCGCCATCGAGCAGGTTGCTCAGTTCGATGCGCGCACCATGCTCATCGATGATTTTCTTGACCACCGCCAGCCCCAGGCCGGTGCCCCGGGCCTTGGTGGTCACATAGGGCTCGAAAGCCCGTTGCAAGATGTGCGGCGCAAACCCTGGCCCGCTGTCGCTGACGGTCAGGCGCACCCGCTGGCGCTGCGGCTGCCACTCGGTGCGCAACCACACACAGGGCGCCCCTTCACGCGGGACGGTCTCACCCGCCGGCGGCATCTCGCAGGCATCCTGCGCGTTTTGCAGCAGGTTGTGCACCACCTGGCGCAGCTGCTGCGCATCGCCGCGAATGAACGGGCAAGCCGGATCCAGCTGCACCCGCACCGGCACGCGGGCGGCCAGCAGCATCTCGCCATCGCGCTGGGTCAGGGCTTGGTCCTGTGCATACAGGCCCATCACATCGCCCACCAGGGCATTGAGGTCAAGCGGCACCAGGTCGGCCGTCGGCAGGCGGGCGTAGTCGCGAAACTCATTGACCAGCCGCTTCATGGCATCGACCTGGTCGACAATGGTGCGCACCGATTTGACCAGGATGGCGGCTTCGGTCGCTTGCAGATGCGGCGCCAGTTTGAGCTGCAAGCGCTCGGCCGAAAGCTGGATCGGGGTGAGCGGGTTTTTGATTTCGTGCGCCAGGCGCCGCGCCACCTCGCCCCAGGCCTGCGCGCGCTGCGCCGACACGATCTCGGAGATGTCGTCAAACACCAGCAGGCGCGAGCCCTCGGGCAAGGGCGCGCCGCGCGCCAGCAGGGTGACCTTGGTCTCCTGCAGGCCCTGGCCGCTGGCGTGGATGTCAAAGGCCTGCTGCCAGTGATCGGCATCATGCGCAATGCGGCCTGCCACCAGCTGGTCAAACTCGGCCTGCACCTTCTGCGCCCAGTCGGCCAGACCCGGCAGCGAGGCCAGGGCTTGCCCCTCGTGCGCGGCCACCGGCACCCGCAGGATGCGGGTGGCGCCGGGGTTGGCGCTGCGGATGATGCCCTGCGCATCGAGCACCATCACGCCCGCGGTCAGGTTGTCCAGAATCGTCTGCAGGCTGCCGCGTGCGGCCTCCAGCTGCTGCAGGTTGCGCAGGGCCGCGCTGCGCGCATCCGACAGCTGCTGCGTCATGTCGGCAAACGATCGCGTCAAGCCGCCCAGTTCGTCCCGCCCCGACAGGGTGAGCTTGGGCGTCAGGTCGCCCGCGGCCACCTGGCGCATGCCATGGGCCAGTACCAGCAGCGGGCGCGCCAGCTGGTTGCCCAGCAGCACCGCCAGCAAGATGGCGCCCAGCACGGCCATGAACAGGGTCAGGGTCAGGGTGGCGATGTACATGCGCCGCAGCCCGTCGCGCGCCAGCGCACGTTCTTGGTATTCGCGGTTGACCACCTGCACCTGCAGGGCATTGGCCACCAGGGTGGGCGGCAACTCCTGGGTGAGCATCAACAGCTGCGCTTCCTCATCAAGGGACAGCCGCATCTGCGGCACCCACACCAGTGCGCGCAATCGCGCCCCTCGGCCCACCTCGGCCCCCTCCTCCAGTCCCTCGGACCAGACCAGCATGCCTTTGGCACGGGCTTCGCGCTGCTGTTGCGGGCTGGGCATGACGGCACGCAACGCAAAGCGCGACTGGCCAGCCCCTGCGATCAGGCGGCCCGAGGCGGTCCAGAGCACCGCATCGCTCAGGCCCAGCTGCTCGCGCACCCGCTCAAGGGTCAGGCCCGCCAGGCTGGCGGGTTCCTGTGCGACCTGGCTGGCCGCAGCACGGGCCTGCTTGCCCAGGTCCATCGACAAGGTATCGATGGTCGACCGCCCCAGGTCCAGGCCCGCCGTGAGGGCGCCTTCGACCTGCACATCGAACCAGCTCTCGATGGAACGCGACACAAACTGGTAGGACACCACATAAATCAGCAGCCCGGGCACGATGCCGACCAGGCCAAAGATGGCCGCCAGCTTGAACAAAAGGCGTGCACCAAACTGGCCCCGTCGCCAGCGCAAGACCAGGCGCACCACCCCCATGGCAATGGTCAGGCCCAAGCCCAGGGCCACCACCGCGTTGACCAGCAGCAACCACTCGAAATTCTGGTTGTAGCGCTCGCGGTTGCCCGTGGCCTGGGTCAGCAGCACCAGCAAGCCCACCCCCAGCGCAGCCAGGGCGAGACTGCCCAGCGCAAACAGCCAGCGTGCACTGCCCGAGGGCTTGAGTCTGGCGGTCAGGCGGTCGAAGTGGCGCATGGCTTAGCGCACCACTTCAGGGGTCCAGCGCTGGTCCTGGCTCACGCTCAAGGCCCACTCGGCATTGTTGCCCGATGCGATCTGGAAAGGACGCGGCAACTGGCTGGTGTCGAGCCGGAAGCGATAACGCAGCAGGTGGCGCGCGCCAGGCTCCAGGGCCGACAGCTCGGCCACCGGCCACTGGCTTTGCCGGGCCATGACCTGCACCGCTTGCACCAAGCTGTCGTAGGTTTGCGCCAGGCCCGACGACAGCACCGCATCGGTCAGGGGTTGGGCCGAGACATGCAGGCGCCAACGCCGCGTGAGCGGCTGGAACGCCAGTCGGTAATGGCGCGAGGCACTGGCCACCTTGCGGTCGGTCCAGTACCAGCGTTCGCGCAGGACTTCGGTTTCGGCCACAAAGTGAATGGCCAGGCCTTTTTGCAAGGCCTCCTCCAGGGTGGAGCCCAGCTCCAGCTTGAGCTGGGCATTGACCAGCCACTGGGTGTCGCTGCGCTCGGTGCGCCATTCGGCAATCTCCAGCACCGACGGATGGGCTTGGGCGCGCACGCCCCCCACCAGCAGCACAAGCAGGAGCAGGCACAGCAGACGCCCCAGAACTTGGCGCAGGCGCAACACCACGCCCGCCCCCTCAAAGGGCACGCTTGTCCAGCCGTGCGTAATAAAACCCGTCGTGCTCACCCGTCCAATTGTCCCCGACCCAGGCCGGATCGGGCGCGATGCCCGGGATCAAATGGCCCGAAGGCCCCGCGATTGCGGCGTCGGTGTTGTGTGCAAGAAACGCTTGGACCACCGCCGGCCCCTCGGCCTGGAACACCGAGCAGGTGCAGTACAGCAGCCGCCCGCCCGGTTTGAGCAGGGGCCACAAGGCCTGCAGCAAGCGCAATTGGGTGTGCGCCAGCTGGGCGCTGTCGCCAGGCCGGCGCAGCCAGCGCACATCGGGGTGGCGCCGCACGATGCCCGAAGCGGTGCACGGTGCGTCCAGCAAGATGGCGTCAAACAGCTGGCCGTCCCACCAGGCCTCGGGCTCGGCCGCATCGGCACAGCGCACCCGTGCCTGCAGGCCCAGCCGGGCCAGGTTCTGGTGGATGCGCTCGGTGCGCGCCGCGTCCACCTCCAGGGCCGTGACATCGGCCTCGGGCGCCAGCGCCAGCAGGTGGGTGGTTTTGCCGCCAGGGGCCGCGCAGGCGTCCAGCACGCGCAGCCCGGGCCGCTCGGTCAGGCCCTGCAACAACAGGGGCGCGGCCAGCTGGGCGCCCGCGTCCTGAACCGCAAACCACCCCTCGGCATAGCCGGGCAGCTGGGTCACCGGGGTGGGCGCGGCCAGCACCAGGCCGTCCTGCCCCACCGGGGTGCTGGCATGGCCAGCCGCTTGCAACTGCGCCTGCAAGGCCTCGCGTGTCATGCGTGGCCGGTGGGCGCGCAAGGTCAGCGGGGCGCGCTGCTGAGCGCTTTGCAGCACGCGTTCCCAGTGTTCGGGATGGTCGCGCCGCAGGCGCTCGACCCACCAGTCGGGGTGGTTCCAGCGCCCCTCGGGGTGCGCCAGGGCTTGTGCCAGCAAGGCCTCCCGCTCGCGCTCAAAGCGGCGCAAACAGGCGTTGATCAGGCCAGCGAGGGCGGCGGTGCGCGGCGAACGCCGCGCCGCCTCCACCGCCTGGCTGACCAGGGTGTGCGGGGGGTAGAGGGGTTGCTCAAGGGCGCCGGGGCGCTGGGCACAGGCCAGGGCCAGCGCCGTCTGCAACAAGGCGCGCGCAGGGGGCGCCGGGGCACGCGGCGTCAGCAGCGCCTGCAACTGGCGGGCCGTGCCCCAATGGCGCAGCGCCTCGTGCACCAGCGCCAGCGTGGCGCCGCGCAGGGGCGCGGGCACCTGCTCGATCAGCCCGGAAAGCGAACGGCCCCGCTGCACCTCCTGCAGCAGGCCGCTGACTTGCAGCAGCACCTGCCAGAGAAGGGGCGCGGGGCCGGTGGTCACCAGAGAGCGGTTCAGGCGTTTTCGCCGGCTTCGGCCTCACCCTGGGTCGCACGCTGTGCGGCCAGATCGGCTTCTTCGGCTTCGGCAATGGCGCGGCGCTCGGCGTCGTCCATCGCGTCCTTCTCCTTGCGCGCCTGGTGATAGGCCAGACCAGAGCCAGCGGGGATCAGGCGACCCACGATGACGTTTTCCTTCAGACCACGCAGCTCGTCGCGCTTGCCCATGATGGCCGCTTCGGTGAGCACGCGGGTCGTCTCCTGGAACGACGCCGCCGAGATGAAGGAGTCGGTCGACAAGGAGGCCTTGGTGATGCCGAGCAACAGGTTGCTGTAGGTCGCCGGGATCTTGCCGTCGGCCATCAAGGCCTCGTTGGCATTGAGCAGCTCCGAACGCTCGACCTGTTCGCCCGCGATGTAGCTCGACTCGCCCGTGTTCTCGATCACAACGCGACGCAGCATCTGGCGAACGATCACCTCGATGTGCTTGTCGTTGATCTTCACACCCTGGAGGCGGTAGACGGCCTGCACCTCGTCGACGATGTATCGGGCCAGCTCTTCGATGCCCAGCAGGCGCAGGATGTCCTGCGGATCGGCCGGACCGTCGACGATGCTCTCGCCCTTGTTGACCACCTGGCCTTCGTGCACCAGGATGTTCTTCTCCTTGGGCACCAGCTCTTCCCAGACCTTGCCGTCCGGATCGGTGATCTGCAGGCGCACCTTGCCCTTGGTCTCCTTGCCGAACGAGACGGTACCGGTCAGCTCGGCCAGCACGCCCTTGTCCTTCGGCGAACGGGCCTCGAACAGCTCGGCCACGCGCGGCAGACCGCCGGTGATGTCGCGGGTCTTCTGGCCTTCGACCGGAATGCGCGCCAGCACCTCGCCGGGGCCCACGTCCTGGCCGTCGCGCACCTGAATCAGCGCGCCGACCTGGAAGCCGATGGTCACGGAGTGGTCGGTGCCCGGAATCTTGACTTCCTGGCCCTGCGCGTCGATCAGCTTGACCTGCGGACGCACGACCTTGGCGGAACCGCGGCGCTTGGGGTCGATCACGACGAGCGTGGACAGGCCGGTCACTTCGTCAACCTGCTTGGCCACCGTCACGCCTTCTTCGACGTTCTCGAACTTCGCCTTGCCGGCGAACTCGGTGATGATCGGACGCGTCAGCGGATCCCAGTTGGCCAGCACGGTGCCGGCCTTGATCGTCTGGTCGGCCTTGACCGTCAGGGTAGCGCCGTAAGGCACCTTGTGGC
>JACCDV010805707.1_pt1 | contig 12750 bp, 13 predicted proteins | sample 7446131 | NCBI WGS metagenome assembly JACCDV01 (sample SAMN15323448, study PRJNA562643) | freshwater metagenome | isolation source: river surface water | place: USA:Blue River Watershed | collected 2017-08-17 | reverse complement strand
TTTTACCCTTGAGCTTGGGAAGATACCACCAGGAACACAGCGAGAATTTTTAAAGAATCCGCTACTGGCACATTTTCGTTATTTTCTAAAACAACTTTTTGCCGGAGCAAAGCATGACCTCACCGAAGCGGAAGAAAAAATTATCCGCCTCAAATCAACACAATCATCTCATCTCTGGCAAGAGATGACCGAAAAACTCATCAGCACTCATTCAATTACTTGGAAAGGGAAGTCACTCCCACTCCCTGAAGCCTTTGAGACCATTGATACAGTACCAAGCCAAGACAAGCCAAAGCTATGGGCAAAAATTACCACTGCCCTTGATAGCTTTGGTATTCCTGCCGAGCACGAATTTAATGCCATTATTAACGATGCGCGAACAGAAGATGATGTGCGTGGCTACAAAAAACCCTACAGTGCCACCGCTCTTTCGTATGAGCACGATGAAAAAAGTATTGAGACGCTTGTATCCACCATGAGTAAGCAGGGCTTTGCCCTCAGTCGTAAGTTTTACGCCTTAAAAGCAGCGTACCATGGGGTTGAAACACTCGATTACGCACAAAAATACGACACCGTTGGAGAGGAACCGATAATCCCGTTTGCCGACGCACTGACAATCTGCCGTGATGTATTTTACCAAGTAAACAAGGAATACGGATTGATTTTTGACTCCATGCTCGCGCGCGGTCAAATTGATGTTTATCCAAAACCAGGTAAGCGCGGTGGGGCATTTATGTCACATGGCACCGGACACCCAATCCAGGTAATGCTCAATCACACAAGTACCCTCAAGGCGCTCGAAACTCTGGCCCACGAGATGGGTCATGCCGTCCACGCAGCTCGCTCACAAGCCAAAAATTCACCATTCTATGACGGACACTCAATCGTGACCGCCGAAACCGCCAGCACTCTTTTTGAAAGTCTCGTCTTTGATGCCATCATAGAAGCTGCTGATACAGATATGAAAACCGTCTTACTCCATGACAAGATCACTCGCGACATTGCCACTATGCAGCGACAAATTGCGTTCTTCAACTGCGAACTCGAAATTCATAACACCATTCATGCCGCCGGAGCGATGACCCACAACGAACTCAAGGACTGCATGTATCGCCACTTGCGCTCATATTTAGGAAATGCGGTGACGGTACGACCAGAGGACGGGGCGTCCTATGTTCATATCCCTCATTTACGATATGGATTTTATGTCTACTCGTACACATTCGGCCATCTCATGAGCTCTATTATTGCCAAGCGTTATAAAGCAGACAACACCTATCGTAAAGAAATTGACACCTTCCTCACCGCCGGCGCCTCAGACACGGTCATTAACATCTTCAAGAAGATTGGAATCGACACAGTAAAACAAGAGACATTTGCTGAGGCTCTTAAATCTCACGAGAAGGACATCACCACCTGGAACAAGCTCACCAGCAAACGCGTGTAGTATACTCAGTGTATGAACATACTTTTTTGGGGGATTACACTTGGTATGCTTGGCAAGGTACTCGTTATTCTAGCAGTCCTTCACATGCATCACTCACTCATTCGTGAACATCGCGTGGACAAAAGAGTGATTTTGACATACCGACAAGAGCGCGTACTAACGTTTATCGGCCTCATCCTTATTGCTCTTGGCTACATACTTGAAATCACCTTTTATTCACCAACCCCACTTTTTTCTTGTACTGGTGAAAGTTGTACCGCCGCCTTAGGCTCACTATTTAATTCGCAATAATTGGTTTTTTTGCTATAGTGCCTGTACTTTTATTTAGTAAGTCATTTACTTTTTTTGTATGAGTGGTAACGAAATTCGGACTAAATATCTCTCGTTTATGGAGAAAGCGGGGCACGCCGTCATCCCCTCAGCTGCACTCGTGCCTGAAAATGACCCTACCACACTATTTACTGGCAGTGGTATGCAACCGCTCATCCCGTATCTCATGGGAGAAAAGCACCCCAAGGGAGTGCGTCTCACTGACTCACAAAAGTGCTTCCGAGCCAACGATATTGAAGAAGTGGGAGATAATCGACATACTACTTTTTTTGAAATGCTCGGCAACTGGTCCCTCGGTGACTACTTCAAGAAAGAACAGCTACGATTCTTTTTTTCGTATCTCATCGATGAAATTGGACTCGATCCTGAGCGTATTTACGTTACCGTTTTCGCTGGCGACGAAAAACTAGGTATCCCACGCGATGATGAATCGGTCGCCGTTTGGAAGGAACTTTTTAAAGAGCGAGGCATCGAGGCAAAAGATGTGTTTATCGGCAGCGAGGAGGCTGGGTATGAGGTTGGCATGCAAGGTGGCCGAATATTTTACTACGACGCAGCCAAGAACTGGTGGAGTCGCTCAGGAAAGCCCGAGAATATGCCAGTCGGAGAAATCGGCGGTCCAGACAGTGAGGTTTTTTATGACTTTGGCTCAGAGTACGCAACCCACCCAATCTTCGGCAAGCAAGCCCCACACCCCAACAGTGACTCCGGTCAATTTCTTGAAATTGGAAATTCCGTCTTCATTGAGTACATCAAGCAGCCAGATGGCACCTTTGCCAAACTACCGCAACGCAACGTCGACTTCGGAGGCGGCTTGGAACGCATTGCTGCTGCCAAAAATGGTGACCCTGATGTCTTTAAAGTTGACCTCCTCTTCAATGTAATCGACCATATTGAGCGCCTTTCTAAAATGCGCTACGACGAAAATCAAGTGGCTTTTCGGGTTATTACCGATCATCTGCGTGGCGCTGTATTTTTGATTGGTGACGGCGTCATGCCAGGCAATGCTGACCAAGACTATTTTGTGAGACGACTACTCAGACGAGCTGTGCGCTATGCAGACAAATTAGCTATCCCGGCTGGAACATTTGCTGAACTCGCAGAAAGTGTTATTCGCACTTATGAATCACAGTACCCGACTCTCCGAGAAAAGGATTCTCATATCATTTCCGCAATTGCCAAAGAGGAGGAGCAGTTCCGAAAAACTCTAGAGGCTGGTCTCAAGCAATTTAATAAAATCTCACTACAGATCCACGTCCACAGTACTGTAATCGATGGCAAAAAAGTCATTGATAAGAGCATTCCACCCGTTGCCAAGCCAGCGATTAGTGCCGCGAATGCTTTTGAACTCTACACGACCTATGGTTTCCCAATAGAACTCACCGAAGAAATTGCAGCTGAAACCGGTCTCATTGTGGAGCGGGCAGGTTTTGAGAAGCTTATGGAAGAACACCGTGCCAAATCGCGAGCGGGAGCAGAACAAAAGTTTAAAGGCGGGCTGGCAGACAATTCTCTACAAGTAGTCCAGTACCATAGCACCACCCACCTCATGCTGGCAGGTCTCCGGGCGGTACTCGGTCGGCACGTGCACCAAGCTGGCTCAAATATTACCGGTGAGCGTCTCCGCTACGATTTCACCCATGGTGACAAAATGACTCCGGAGCAGATTGCTACGGTTGAAAAATATGTCAACGACGCTATCGCTGAGGGTGGGGAAGTGACTATCGAAATCATGTCAAAAGAGGCTGCTCAGAAGGACTCAACCATTGAAGCAAGTTTCTGGGACCGCTACCCTGACGAGGTGAAGGTCTACACCATGACCGGCACCAGTGGCAAAATTCTATCCCGCGAACTCTGTGGAGGTCCGCACGTCGACACGCTCAAAGAAATTACTGGTACTTTCAAAATAACCAAAGAAGAATCTTCGTCCGCAGGTGTCCGACGCATCAAAGCCATTCTCGAACAATAACATCCACCCATTCTGCAAGAGAGTACGCCGACAAGATATTCTGCGCCAGACTACTACAAACATCCCCATACTGTCAGTTTATAAATGAGGCGCAGGTGGTTTAAACCTTCCCTGAACCTAGAATAAGTATCAGAGAGACCGAGAAATGATCCGGCCCTCTACAATCTTGTCACTACACTCATTTTGCCCTACCTGACGGCACCATGATGTGTTGATGGACTAATAACTATCCCCGAGCAAGGATCCTTACCGGGCATAGTTTTGTTATACTAATAGCACTATGGGGTTCTTTGGAGATTCTAATTCGACCATACGATACGGAGCAATGATTGATATCGGCTCTGGTAGCGTACTGGTATCTATCGTTAAGAGTGACCAGGCAAAATCCTACCCTGAGATTATTTGGGCAAAACGAGAGCACGCCCCTCTTCGCAAGGGACGCTCCCTTGAAGATAGCGCCAGAAACGTTATGGCATCTCTTGTAAACGCACTCATGCTACTTGATAGCGAAGGAAGAAAAGTCTTTACCGAAATAACCGGAAAGCACAAACTCCCTGAGACACAAGTCACGATTGCTGCTCCCTGGTCATACACTATCACTAAAAATATCACCTACGGTCATAAAGAACCCTTCACCGTTTCCGAAGAACTTATCGAGGAACTTCTTCGCACTGCCCACCAAAAGGTGCAGGAAGACGTCCTTGAACACGAACGGATCAACGAACTCGGACTATCGGTAATTGCACGCAGTGTCATCGGTCTACAAGCAAACGGTTACACCCTGCACAATACACACGATCAAAATGCCGTCTCACTAAAGGTGGTTGAGGCCAATGCTATTGCTCAAGACTACCTTATTAAAGCTCTTACTGATGCTACCGAAAAAATCCTGCCTGAGTCAGAAGTAAAACTCTACTCATTCATTCTCTTGTACTACTACATTCTTCGAGATTTGTATCCTGACATTCAAGAATTCTGCATTGTCGACATAACCTACGAAGCAACTGAACTTGGCATTGTACGTGATGGACTTTTAAGCTACACCACACATACACCAACGGGGGCATTTTCGCTTGCTCGTGCAATTTCTGAAATTCTTTCTATACCCCTTGAAGAGGCGTACGGCTATCTCCATAACCCAGAACCTCTAAATCTTCTCAAACAGTACCCCGCCGACAAACAAGCCGAGGTCGAGCAGGTATTTCTGTCGTACCAAAATAACCTCGAGTCTCTATTTCACGAAACCGGAGACAGCTTGGCTATTCCCAAAAAAATCTACCTTCATGGCAACCTAGAAACCGAGCGCTTCTTTACCGAACAACTAGGGATTGCCGCCAAGCGTGTAACCAACTCAGCGCACGCAATTTATCCAATTTCACAAAAAATTCTTACTGAACACTACCCTGAAGAAGCGCAGATTGCCCTAAAAAAGGCAACGAGTGACACTGCACTACTCATTTCGGCTCAGTTTTTCCACATGCTAGAATATCAGAATAAGATTGAGCACCCTTAAAAAGCTATACTTATCTGTATGACACAAAAATGGAACCTCCAAGATATTCGTCCAACTGAACCACGACGCCGCAGGGCGCCCCAAATAACAGCAGAACAAGAAATACGACCTGCCTCAGGAGCAGAGCAGCCACGCTATCAAGAACCAGATGATACGCTCGTCATAAAAGACGGCAAAAAAGAAAGCAAGAAGAACGTCCTGGTACTGTCTCTTGCACTCATTTGTATTGTGGGAGGCATTTTTGGGATTAGCCTCTTAGTCTCAGAAACTACGATTACCGTCTATCCTGAGTTTAGCCAACCAACCGTTAACGCAGAGTTTATCGCTTACCCGGAACGTCGGGATGGTCAGCTGTCCTATGAAATCATGACCTTAACTGAGGAAGGGGAGCGCCAAGTGAAAGCCACCGGGCAGGAGACAGTTACTGAGCAAGCAAAAGGATTTATTGAAATAATAAAATCAACACCAGGAGCAGAACGCTTAATCAAAAATACCCGTTTTCGTTCACCAAATGGATTAGTATTTCGTATTCAAGAGTCTGTGGTAGTCCCCGGAGCAGTAAAAGACAGTACCGGTAATCTTGTCCCTGGAACCATTCGTGCAGAAGTCTTTGCCGACAGTGCAGGGGAGGAGTACAACCTACCTGCTGGCACACGATTTGATATTCCTGGTTTTAAAGAAAATAATCTCACGGAACTATACAATGCTATCTATGCTGAAAATCGCGAAGCTTTCGCCGGTGGTTTTAATGGCCCTCGGTTCATCATTGATGAAGCAGAGTTAGCCACCACACAGCAATCTCTCCAGATAGAGCTCCGTGACAAACTACTTGCTCGAATTGAAGGTGAACAGCCAGCTGACTTTATCGCTTTCCCAGGCGCAGTTGCTATCACTTTCAATTCACTACCAACGATTCAATTTGGCGATAATCTTGTGACAATTCGCGAACAAGCGGTGTTGCAGCAACCGCTCTTTAAGTTGGCTGAATTTGCGAGCTATATCGCTGAAGAAACAATCCCCACTTACGCTGGGGAGTCAGTCCGGATCACTAACGTACAAGACCTTACTTTTGCCTATCGCGACACCAGTACAAACGCTTCCAATATCGCAAACGCTACCGCGCTCAATTTCACAATTCTAGGAAAACCACAGGTTGTTTGGAATTTTGACAAAGAACAATTACAAGCTGATCTTGCCGGCAAGTCACTTACCGCGCTCAGTGTCGTTTTGTCAGGTCACACCGGAATTAAGAGTGCTGAAATTTCTGGTAAACCATTTTGGAAACGAACTTTTCCAGAAAACAAGGACGAAATCGTCATTATTGAAGAAATTGGGTCTCAGAATTAATAACTACTCTTGACCGTTTTACTATAGTTTGTTAGACTCAGCGACGTTTAATGGATCAAAACACACAAGAAGCTAAAGAAGATTTGACCTACGGGATTGTCGAGGAGGCTTTGCCTAACGCTCTTTTTCGTGTCATTATTGACGACACCAAAGAAAGCAAAATCGCATACCTAGCAGGAAAGATGAGAAAGTTTCGCATCCGCGTCCTTGTGGGCGATCGGGTAGGCATGGTGATGGATCCATACGGCGGTAAGGCACGCATTACAAAGAGACTTTAAGATATTAGTATGAAGGTACGATCGTCAGTAAAAAAGATGAGCCCAGATGACATCATTGTAAAGCGTCGAGGAGTGGTGTTTGTTATCAATAAGAAGAAGCCTCGACACAAGCAGCGACAAGGATAAACATATGCGAATTTCAGGAATCACAATCCCCGACGAGAAGCAACTGGCCTATGCACTCACAGCTGTGTATGGTATTGGTCTTTCTCGTGCCAAGTCTATTCTTTTAGAACTTGCTATTGATCCAACCCTTAAGCCAACCGCTCTATCTACAGAGCAAGAAAACGCAATTCGTGAGAAGGTAGAATCCTTCCGCATCGAAGGAGACTTGAAGCGTGAAATCGCTGCCAATATTAAGCGCCTCAAGGATATCCAATCATACCGTGGCTCTCGTCACGCCAAGCGCCTACCAGCTCGCGGTCAGCGCACAAAGACAAATGCTCGAACTCTCAAGGGTGTTAAGAAGACAATGGGTAGCGGTCGCCGTAAGCTAGAAAAGACTTAAAAGCTTGCTAGTAGATTTATTAAAACATTACGTAAAGACATATGGGTAAGAAACGTATCATCAAAAAAGGAGGTGGTTCCGATGTAGCCGGAACATCTCGTGCACTCAATCGAATTCCAAAGCGCAAACTTGCAGCCGGGAAACTTAATATTCTCGCAACGTTCAACAACACCTTGGTTACACTCTGTGACCCAAAAGGCAATGCTGTCATGAGTGCTAGTAGTGGAGCTCTTGGTTTCAAAGGTTCACGAAAGAGCACTCCGTTTGCAGCAGCAAAGGTAGGGGAGATTATTGGCGAGAAGGCACAGCAGATGGGTATGAAAGACGCTGAGGTTGTCATCCGTGGCGTTGGTGCTGGTCGTGAGTCAGCGCTTCGCGCTTTTGCAGGAAAGGGTATTGGTATCATCAATATTACTGACATGACTCCTGTTCCTTTTAACGGTACACGTCCACCTAAGCCTCGTCGTGTCTAATTTTTTTGTATGAAAATCGGTCCAAAATTCAAAATTGCAAAACGTCTGGGTGCTCCTATTTTTGAGAAAACTCAGTCACAAAAATTTGCTCTTAGCCAAGCGCGCCGCGGCCGCGAAGTAAAACGAGGTCGTCAAATGAGTGACTACAAGCGTCAGCTCATTGAGAAGCAAAAAATGCGTTTCTCATACGCTATTACCGAGAAGCAACTTCGTCGCTATGTTGACGAAGCCATTGCTTCAGGACAACAGCCAACCACTCACTTAATGGAGCGTCTCGAGTCACGTCTTGATAACGTAGTCTATCGCCTCGGTCTTGCTAAGACCCGCCAACAAGCTCGTCAAGTTGTCTCTCATGGCCATATCGTTGTAAACGGTAAGCGCTTCACTATTCCGTCACACAAAGTCCGCAAGGGTGACGTCATCACAATTCGCGAAGGCAGCAAGACCTCAGGCCTCTTTGTGGAGCTTGCTGATAAACACGAAGGAACAGCCGTACCAAGCTGGTTGTCAATTGACATCAAGAAGCTAACCGCCACCGTAGTTGGTACACCAGTGTATAATCCTGCCGAAACTCTGTTTGACCCTGACCAAGTAATGGAATACTACAGCCGTTAAAAGGTAGAGAAGTTAATCGTACATAATCAAAACACTATGTTAGAGACTAATGTCACCCTACCGTCTAAGCCACGAGTTGTATCCGAGGATGAGTTCCGCGGAGTATTCGAAATCGACGGATTGTATCCTGGCTATGGCCACACTCTCGGCAACTCATTGCGCCGTATTATTCTATCTTCTCTCCCAGGCGCAGCCATCACTCAAGTGAAGATTGAGGGTGTAGCTCACGAGTTCAGCGCTATCGATGGCGTCAAAGAAGATGTTATAACCATTTTACTAAACCTGAAGCGGGTTCGTCTTGCTCTGCACGGTGATGAGCCGATGCATATCACCATCAAAAAGACCGGTGCCGGTGCAGTAACTGCAGCCGATATTGTCTGCCCTTCACAGGTTGAGATTCTAAATCCAGAACAACACATTGCTGAGCTCACTGCAAAGAATGCCACTCTAGAAATGGACATTATGGTTGAAAAGGGTCTCGGCTACGTACCTCGCGAAATCCACCAGCGCGACAAAGTCGAGATCGGAACGATTGCGATTGACGCGGTCTTCACACCAATTCGTCGCGCCAACTATGAAGTTGAGAACATGCGTGTTGGTGACCGAACAGATTACAATCGTTTGCGTGTCATGATTGAGACCGACGGGACGTTCACCCCTCGTGAAGCTCTCGAAAAGTCAATCGAGATTATGATCCACCAGCTTAAGGCCGTGATTGGTTTCCAGGAAGATTTCTCAATAAGCACACCGACACTTCCAACTGAAGTGGTAGAGACTGCCACTGAGCCAAATCCCGATATGCTAAAGACTCGAATCGAAACACTCGATCTCTCAGCCCGAACACTGCAAGCACTCGAGGCCGCCAGCATCCGGACGGTCGGAGGACTTGTGCGAAAGAAAAAAGATGATATTCTTGCCCTCGACGGTATTGGACCAAAAGGACTCGAAGAAATAATCGAACTCCTTGAGCGAATGAACCTAACCCTCACTGAGTAATTATTATATGCGACACTCAAACAAAAACCGAACCCTGAGCCGACCAGCCGGTCAAAGAACCGCACTTCTTCGTGGTCTCTCAGTAGCTCTCATTTCAGAGGGTAAAATTACTACCACTCTAGCTAAAGCAAAGGAATTACAGCCACGCATCGAGCGCCTTGTTACCTTTGCCAAGAAGAACACAGTCGCAGCTAAGCGCACTGTAGCCAGTCGACTTGGCGAGCCAAGTAGCACTGTCCTCAAGAAACTTTTCACAGAAATTGCCCCTAAATTTGAGAAGCGAAACGGAGGGTATACCCGTGTTATAAAAATGGGTCGCATGCCATCTGGTCGAGACATGGCCGTAATTGAATTTGTTGAATAAACCCTATATGACAACAACAACCACAAAACAACACGCAATTGATGCCACCGGAAAGCGCCTCGGAAAAATTGCTACCGAAGCAGCCTCTGTACTTCTCGGCAAGCATGCTACAGATTTTGCACGTCATACCGTTGAAGATGTGACCGTTACTATTAGTAACGTCAGTAAGATGGATGTTCCTGAAAAGAAGAAAGGGGAAATCTATCAAACATATTCCGGTTATCCAGGCGGACGAAAGGTAGAGACTCTCGATAGACTCGCAACACGACGCGGTTACGCAGAGGTAGTGCGACGCACGATTGGCGGCATGTTACCGAATAACAAGCTCAAGAAGCAATTATTAAAGCAGCTCGTAATCACAGAATAATCCCGTATGGCAACAGCATCAAAAAACGCCGTCTATATTGAGGGTATTGGTCGTCGCAAGACAGCCACTGCTCGTGTTCGTTTAACTCCTGCAAAGGAAACTGTTTTCACAATCAACGGTCGCTCTCTTTCTGATTACTTCAAGCACGCTGCTCTCCAACAAAACCTCGAAGCTGTACTCGGCACAAAAGAAGCTGGTATCGAACATTACACGATCTCAGTTAGAGTAGTAGGAGGTGGTCTTTCAGCCCAATCTGACGCCATCAAACTCGGTATAGCTCGTGCGCTTGTAGCCGAGAAGGCAGATCGTCGCATTCCTTTGAAGCGTGAAGGTTACCTAAAGCGTGACCAACGATCAGTAGAACGTAAGAAGTTCGGACTTCGCAAGGCTCGCAAACGCCCAGCCTGGTCAAAGCGCTAATAAAAAAGGAGTCCTGTACGGGACTCCTTTTTCGTTTTTGAGCACAGCCTTACCTTTTACTAGCCGGTAGCAGAATATCTCATAGGTCTACCTCATTAACAGACCGCGAGAGAAGCTAGCGGATGTTCTTATTCTGAATGTCAAAATTAAACAACATTATTGATAATTCATATATAAAATTTGGTTCAAATAATTTTTTTTGACAATCGTCCGTTTCGAATTTATAATACTGCCATGGTGAATAAAAGATATGAACCAACCAATCAGGACGACCTAGAAATCACCACCGAAATGGAAGAACACCACGACCCTGATCTGGCTGATGTCGAAGCAACCGAAAAAGATATTATCAGTTCACTAAAGAAGAAATTGAAACATAGTGAGGAAGAGAAACGGCAAGCCCTTGAAGATACGCAGCGCGCAAAAGCCGATTTCCTCAACGCCCGGAAGAGACTCGAGGATGAACGTGTACGAGACCGCGAGCGAAGTGTCATTCACCATATTGAAGAGCTCATCCCTCTGTGCGACAGCTTTCACATGGCCATGAACAACCAAGCCTGGGACAAAGCTGATCCTACTTGGCGTAAAGGAATTGAAGGAATCTACGCACAACTGGAGCGTCTCCTTACCCAGTACCGAGTCACACTACTAAAACCGCAACCCGGCGAAGTCTTTGACCCGCGTAAGCACGAAGCCCTCAGCACACTGCCCGTAACCGACAAGACAATGCACGATACGGTAATCCACACGATACAAGCAGGCTACGAAATCACACACGGCAACGGTAGCACAGAACTCATCCGGCCGGCTCGCGTATCAATTGGTGCATTTGAAGCATAGACCATTATCTATCTTAAAATTTTAGAAACAGACACGTATGGCAAAAATACTTGGAATTGACTTAGGAACAACAAACTCAGCAATGGCAATCATCGAAGCCGGTGAGCCAAAGATTATCGAAAATAGCGACGGCAATCGCACCACACCTTCAATTGTAGCTATCTCTAAAACCGGTGAGCGTCTCGTTGGGCAAATTGCAAAGCGACAGGCAGTAACAAACCCGACCAACACCATCTACGGCATCAAACGCTTCATGGGTCATACCTTTGAAGAAGACGCTGTGCAGAAAGATAAAGCAATTGTTCCCTATGAGGTAAAGAAGGGGAGTGATGGGAGTGCCGTAGTTGCGATGGCGGGAAAGGACTACCGACCAGAAGAAGTGTCTGCCATGATACTTTCAAAGCTAAAGGCTGACGCCGAGGCAAAGCTTGGCGAAAAAATCACTGAAGCAGTGATTACAGTTCCGGCGTACTTTAATGACTCCCAACGAAAAGCCACTCAGGATGCAGGAAAAATCGCTGGCCTTGAAGTAAAGCGCATCATCAACGAACCAACCGCTGCCGCACTCGCCTATGGCTTCAACAAGAAAAAAGATGAGAAAATAGTAGTGTACGACTTCGGAGGCGGCACCTTTGATGTCACAGTACTTGAGGTGGGTGACGATGTAGTGGAGGTGCAATCTACCGACGGTGACGCTCACATGGGCGGCCGAGACATTGATCAGAAAATCGTTCGCTACCTCATTGAAGAATTCAAGAAGAGTAATGGTGTCGATTTAAGCAAAGACAAGCTTGCTCTTCAACGTCTTGATGAAGCAGCTGAAAAGGCCAAGCACGATCTTTCTTCTACCGCCGAAAGTGACATCAACATCCCATTCATCAGTCAGGGCTCTGATGGTCCGTTGCATATGGACTTGAAGCTGACGCGTGCCAAGCTCGAAGAGCTCGCTCACGAATACATCGATCGATCAATCGAAATCACAAAACGCGCACTTGAAGCTTCAGGACTTAAAAAAGAAGAAATTGATGAAGTTATCCTCGTTGGTGGACAGACTCGTATGCCGGCAATTGTGGATGCTGTCCGCAATCTCTTTGGCAAAGAACCAAACAAGAGTGTGAACCCAGACGAAGTAGTAGCGCTCGGCGCCGCTATCCAGGCTGGTATCTTCCAGGGCGACGTGCAGGACATCACCCTCGTCGACGTCATCCCGCTCTCACTCGGAATCGAGACGATGGGTGGCGTGGCGACGAAGCTCATCGAGAAGAACACCCACATTCCAACCA
>JACCDV011201288.1_pt1 | contig 12751 bp, 13 predicted proteins | sample 7446131 | NCBI WGS metagenome assembly JACCDV01 (sample SAMN15323448, study PRJNA562643) | freshwater metagenome | isolation source: river surface water | place: USA:Blue River Watershed | collected 2017-08-17 | reverse complement strand
CAGTTCGCTTCGCCCGCCATGATGGGCAAGAACGGCATCACCGTTTCGCGCTGGATCGACGGTGTGCTCGAGAAGAACGAGCTGATCGACCAGGACAGCAATCTGCGTGGCGTTTTCTACTGGGGCCATGCGCCCAACTCCCAGACCCGCGGTCTGGAAATGAAGCGCGCCATGGACAAGCTGGACCTGCTGGTGGTGGTGGACCCTTACCCCAGCGCCACAGCCGCCATGGCCGCGATGCCCGGCAAGCCCGAAGACCTCAACCCCAACCGTGCGGTGTACCTGCTGCCCGCTGCCACCCAGTTCGAGACCAGCGGTTCGTGCACCGCGTCCAACCGCTCGATCCAGTGGCGCGAGAAGGTGATTGACCCGCTGTGGGAGAGCCGCAGCGACCACATGATCATGTACCAGCTGGCCCAGAAGCTGGGTTTCGACAAGGAGCTGTGCAAGAACTACAAGATGCAGAAGGTCAAGGGCCTAGACGAGCCTGTGCCCGAGGACATCCTGCGCGAAATCAACAAGTGTGTCTGGACCATTGGCTACACCGGCCAGAGCCCCGAGCGCCTGAAGGCCCACATGAAGAACATGCACCTGTTCGATGTGAAGACCCTCAAGGCCAAGGGCGGCAAGGACAAGGAAACCGGCTACGACTTTACCGGCGACTATTTCGGCCTGCCCTGGCCCTGCTACGGCACGCCCGAACTCAAGCACCCGGGCTCGCCCAACCTCTACGACACCTCCAAGCACGTGATGGACGGTGGCGGCAACTTCCGCGCCAACTTTGGTGTGGAGCGTGAAGGCAAGAGCCTGCTGGCCGAAGACGGCTCGCACTCGCTGGGCGCCGACATCACCACCGGCTACCCTGAGCTGGACCATATCCTGCTCAAGAAGCTGGGCTGGTGGGACGAGCTGACCGACGACGAGAAGAAGGCCGCCGAAGGCAAAAACTGGAAGACCGATTCGTCGGGCGGCATGATGCGCGTGTTCATGAAAAACCACGGCTGCCACCCGTTTGGCAACGCCAAGGCGCGTGCGGTGGTCTGGAACTTCCCCGATCCGATCCCGCAGCACCGCGAGCCGCTGTACGGCACCCGTCCGGACATGATCGCCAAGTACCCGACGCACGACGACAAGAAGGCTTTCTGGCGTCTGCCCACGCTGTACAAGACGGTGCAGGACAAGAACATCGCCGACAAGGTGCACGAGAAGTTCCCGCTGATCCTGACCTCGGGCCGTCTGGTCGAGTACGAGGGCGGCGGCGAGGAAACCCGCTCCAACCCCTGGTTGGCCGAACTGCAGCAGGAAGCCTACGTTGAGATCAACCCCAAGACGGCGGCCGACCGCGGCATCCGCAACGGTGACCGTGTCTGGCTGCTGGGTGCCACCGGCGCCCGCCTGAATGTGCAGGCCCTGGTGACCGAGCGCGTGGACACCGGCACCGTCTGGATGCCTTTCCACTTTTCGGGCCGCTGGCAAGGCGCCGACATGCTGGCTTACTACCCCAAGGGCGCAGCCCCTGTGGTGCGCGGCGAAGCCGTCAACACGGCCACCACTTACGGTTATGACAGCGTGACCATGATGCAGGAAACCAAGACCACGGTCTGCAACATCGAGAAGGCTTGAGGAGAACACGATGGCACGAATGAAATTCATCTGTGATGCGGAGCGCTGCATCGAGTGCAACGGCTGCGTCACCGCCTGCAAGAACGAACACGAAGTTCCCTGGGGTGTGAACCGCCGCCGCGTGGTCACGCTCAACGACGGTGTGCCCGGCGAAAAATCCATTTCGGTGGCCTGCATGCACTGCTCGGACGCACCGTGCATGGCCGTCTGCCCGGTCAACTGCTTCTACAAGACCGAAGAAGGTGTGGTGCTGCACGACAAGGACGTGTGCATCGGCTGCGGCTACTGCTCTTATGCCTGTCCCTTCGGTGCGCCCCAGTTCCCGAGCGCGGGCACCTTTGGTGTGCGCGGCAAGATGGACAAGTGCACCTTCTGCGCCGGTGGCCCGGAAGAGCACGGCAGCCAGGCGGAATTTGACAAGTACGGCCGCAACCGTCTGGCCGAAGGCAAGCTGCCCGCCTGTGCCGAGATGTGCTCGACCAAGGCGCTGCTGGCCGGTGACGGCGATGTGGTTTCCGACATCTTCCGCCAGCGCGTGGTGCAGCGTGGCAAGGGGGCCGAAGTCTGGGGCTGGGGTACAGCCTATGGCAGCGCCGCCAAACAAGGAGCCTGACATGCGCAAGACCTTGATGATGACCGCAGTGGCTGCCACCCTGGCGTTGGCGGCCTGTGGCGAAAAAGCCCAAGACCATGCCGGTATTGGCAGCGACAAGCCCGCTCAGGCGGGCACTGGCGTAGCGGCATTCACCGACGCTGGCTGGACGGCGGGTGACAAGGCCAGCTGGTCCAACCACCTCAAGACCCGTGCCAACTACGGCATGAACGACCACTTGCGCGCACCCAAGTGAGGAGACGGGCATGCATCGTTTCATCCTGATCTGTGCCTGGCTCTTGACCTCGGTCACGGCCTGGGCGCAAAACGCACCGCCTGCCGACAGTGCTGTAGCAGGCGTCAAGAGCGCCAACATCCTGCAGCTCACCGATGCCGACAGCGATCCGAAATACAAGGAACAGAGCAATGCCGAGCGTGGCAAGGTGCAGCCCGGCAACAACGCACCCGTGTGGCGCCAGGTTGGCCAGGGCGTGACCGGTTACAGCAGTCTGCCGCTGAGCCAGGCCCCTGAGGCGGGCAACCTGATCCAGAAGTTCGTGCAGTACCCCGGCTCGCGCCTGACCAACGCCGGTGAAGCCTGGCGCCAGGTGCGCAACCAATGGCTCATTCCCTATGGCGGCTCGCTGCTCCTGATCGTGGTGGGTGCGTTGGCGCTGTTTTACTGGCGTAAGGGCACCATTGAACTGCACGGTGCTGAAACCGGGCGCAAGATCGAACGCTTCACGCCATTTGAGCGCTCTGCGCATTGGGCCAACGCCATTGCGTTTGTCGCGCTCGCCGTCTCCGGCATCGTGATGGCCTTTGGCAAGTTCTTCATCCAGCCGGTCATCGGCAACACGCTGTTTGGCTGGCTGACCTACGCGCTCAAGAACATCCACAACTTTGCCGGGCCGCTGTTTGCAGTTTCCCTGGTCATTGTTTTCGTGACTTTCCTGCGCGACAACCTGCCACGAGCCGAAGACATCACCTGGCTGCGCAAGGGCGGTGGCTTGCTGTCGAGCCAGGAAGTGCCTTCGCACCGTTTCAATGCCGGCGAAAAGCTGGTCTTCTGGGGCGGTGTGTTCTTCCTGGGCCTGATTGTGGTGGCCTCGGGCCTGGTGCTCGACAAGGTCTTGCCCGGTCTTGTTTATGAGCGAGCCACCATGCAGATCAGCCACATGGTGCACGCCACAGCCACATTCTTGATGATGGCGATGTTCTTGGGCCACATCTACATGGGCACGATCGGCATGCGTGGCGCCTACAGCGCCATGCGCACCGGTTATGTGGACGAAACCTGGGCCCGTGAGCACCATGAGCTCTGGTACCAGGACATTCAGGCGGGCAAGATTCCTGCCCAGCGCAGCCAGCCTGCGGCGCCTTCTGCCAAGCCCGTGACCACGGCCTGATCTGGAGAACCTCATGAAAAAGACACTCCTTCTGATTTCCTTGCTGGCTTTGGGCGGCACCGCGCTGGCCAAATTGCCTGCGCCCAGCGAAGAAGCCAAAGCCAAAGCGGCCGAAGCGGCGGCCAAGACCGCGCACGGCAACAAGGTGGCCGACTACCAACTCTGCAAATCCCGCGAAAAAGTGGCAGCCCATTACTACCGAACCACGGGCAAGGGCAAACCGGCCTCCAAAGAGGCCACCCCGGTCTGCGCCGATCCGGGCCCCTACAAACCGGCTGAGCAGGCTGCAGCGCCCGCCGCTGCACCGGCGGCGCCAGCCAAGCCTGCTGGCAAAGGTTGATCGGTCTTTCTGCGCATCTGCCCAATCCCCCGTCGGTCACGCCGGGGGATTTTTTGCGTTAGGCTCCACCCATGTCTGCTGTCCTGTCCGAGCCCGTCCGCATCAAGCCCCGTCTGACCCGTGCACAGGCGCCGTTGACGCGCCGTGTCACGGTGTGCAATGAGTTCGGTGAGGTGTCGGAAACGGCCATTCCTGCCGAACGGGCCTTGACGGTGTACCTCGACAAGCGCGAGCTTGTGACACTGATGACGCTGGGCGGCGAGCCCGAGCTGCTGGTGCTCGGTTTTCTGCGCAACCAGCGCCTGATCGAGTCGGTTGAGCAGATCGAATCAATCACGGTGGACTGGAGCCTGGGCGAAGGCGAGGTCGGCGAGCCCGGCGTCGCAGCGGTGCGCACGCGCGAAGGTGCCAACGTCCACGTCGAGCGCAGCGCCGAACGGGTGGTGACCACCGGGTGTGGCCAGGGGAGTGTGTTTGGCGACCTGATGGCGCACATTGACGAGATCGAACTGCCCGATGCGCAGATCACACAGGGTCAGCTCTACGGCATCGTCAACACCATTCGGCTGCAGGAAACGACCTACAAGTCTTCAGGCTCCGTGCACGGCTGTGCGCTGTTCCAGGGACAGGAGATGCTGCTCTTTGTCGAGGATGTGGGGCGCCACAATGCGGTCGACACGATTGCTGGCTGGATGTGGATGAACGACATCGACGGACAAGACAAGGTTTTCTACACCACAGGCCGACTGACCAGTGAGATGGTCATCAAGTCCGCACAGATGGGCATTCCGGTGGTGGTTTCCCGCAGCGGCATCACGCAGATGGGTCTGGATGTGGCGCAGCGTGTGGGTCTGTGTGCGATTGGACGGGCCACCAACAAACGCTTTTTGTGCTTCAGTGCACCGCATCGGCTGCAGATGCAGGTTGAACTGGCACAGCCATAAGCCTTGCGCCTGACCTGCCATCCGCTTGTGCGGTATGGTTTGAAGATGATGCTTTCTGAATTCATTTCGTCGCTTCGCCTGGGGGGGCGACAGCTTTGGCGCGATCTGCGTGCTGGCGAGCTGCGGCTGCTGATGCTGTCGGTGGCTTTGGCTGTGGCGGCGCTCACGGCGGTGGCTTTTCTTGCTGATCGACTGCAGTCTGGCCTGTGGCGCGACGCCCGGCAGCTGCTCGGTGGGGATGCGGTGGTGGTCAGCGACAAACCCACGCCAGAGGTCTTCATGGTCGAAGCGGTGCGTCGGGGGCTGACAACCAACACCAACACGGTTTTTCCGACCATGGCCAGGGCCACGGGGGCCGACGGTGCCAGCCGCCTGGTGGCCCTCAAGGCCGTGGAGCCTGGCTACCCCTTGCGGGGCACGCTGCAAGTTCGGCGCCAGCCCGAAGCGGCGCAGGATGCGATCCCGGCACAGGGGCAGGTCTGGGTCGACGAGGCCGTGCTCGATGCGCTGGACCTGCAGGTGGGGCAGCAACTGGGCTTGGGTGATCGCGCCTTGCGCATCACCGGCGTCATTGAACGCGAGCCCGACCGGGGTGCAGGTTTCATGAACTTTGCCCCGCGGGTCATGATGAACGCTGCTGATCTGGCTTCCACCGCCCTGGTGCAACCGGCCAGCCGTGTGACCTGGCGCATGGCGGTGGCGGGGCCTGCCGATGTGGCCAGCGCCTATGCCGCCTGGGCTCGCGAGCAGGCCGAAGCAGCCCATCTGCGTGGAGTCCAGGTCGAGTCGCTGGAAAGCGGCCGCCCCGAGATGCGGCAAACCCTGGACCGGGCGAGTCAGTTTCTGAACCTGGTGGCTTTGCTGGCGGCGCTGCTGTGCGCGGTGGCGGTGGCCCTGGCGGCGCGCAGCTTTGCCGAGCGCCAGCTCGACGCTTGTGCCTTGCTGCGTGTGCTGGGGCAAAGCCAGCGCACCCTCACGCTGTCGTACGCTACAGAGTTTCTCGGGGCCGGTTTGCTGGCCAGCCTGCTGGGGGTGGCGGTGGGCTATGGGGTGCATCTGGGTTTTGTGAGTCTGTTGCAAGGGCTGGTGGACACCCAGCTGCCCTCTGCCAGTCTGCAGCCCGCCTTGCTGGGCCTGGCGGTGGGCCTGACATTGCTGGTGGCCTTTGGACTGCCGCCTGTGCTGCAGCTGGCGCGCGTGCCCGCGCTGCGCGTGCTGCGGCGTGACCTGGGCGCCCTGCAATTGCGCTCGGGTCTGGTGCTGCTGATGGGTCTGGCCGGTTTTGCCGTGACTTTGCTGATGGTCAGTCGCGACCTCAAGCTGGGCTTGATCACGGTCGGTGGCTTTGCCCTGGCCCTGTTGCTGTTTGCCGGGGTGGCGGCTTTGTTGCTGGTGATTTTGCGTCGGCTGGTGCCGGGTGAGCAGGCGCCGCGCTGGCTGCGTCTGGCCACGCGCCAGGTCACAGCCCGGCCGGTGTTTGCGGTGGTGCAGGTCAGCAGCCTGTCGGTGGGCCTGCTGGCGTTGGCCTTGCTGGTGCTGCTGCGCACCGATCTGGTGGCCAGCTGGCGCCAGGCCACGCCCAAGGACGCGCCCGATCGCTTTGTGATCAATGTGCAGCCCGAACAGGCACAGGCCTTTCTGACCCATCTGCAGACGGCAGGTGTGCGTTCGCCCGACTGGTACCCGATGGTGCGCGGCCGTCTGGTGGCCATCAATGCGCGGGAGGTCCGCCCTTCGGACTACGAAAGTGAGCGTGCCCGTCGCCTGGTGGACCGGGAGTTCAACCTGTCCTACACGGACCGGCTGCCCGCGCACAACCCTTTGCTGGCGGGGCAATGGACGGCCGGGGAGCGCGACGGCGTCAGTGTGGAGCAGGGCATTGCCGAGACCTTGGACCTCAAGATGGGCGATCGCCTGCGTTTTGACATGGGCGGCATCGTGCACGAGGCGCGCATCACTTCGCTGCGCAAAGTCGACTGGTCCTCGATGCGGGCCAATTTCTTCATGCTGTTTCCGATGCGGGAGATGCCCGACTTGCCTGCCACCTGGCTTGCGGCCTTTCGCACGCCAGACGGTGACCGCCAGTTCGAGCGTGTGCTGGTGCAAAAATTTCCCAACGTGACCAGTGTGGACATGCGCGCATCGCTCGCCCAGGTGCAGCGGGTGCTGGACCAGGTGATCCGGGCCGTGGAGTTTCTGTTTGCCTTCACGCTGGCGGCGGGTGTGATGGTGCTGCTCGCCGCTGTGGGCGCCGGGCGGCAGGCGCGTGAGCGTGAATACGCCATCATGCGTGCGCTGGGCGCTGGCCGGGCGCTGCTGGCGCAGGTGCAGCGTGCAGAGTTGCTGGGCCTGGGCTTTCTGGCGGGCTTCATGGCCAGCGGCATGGCGCTGCTGGTCGGTTGGGCGCTCGCCCGTTATGCCTTTGAATTTGCCTGGACGCCCCTGTGGTGGGCGCCTCTGGCGGGGGGGCTGGCCGGGGCGGTGCTGGCCTGGTCAGCGGGCAGCCTGAGCCTGGGCGGGGTGCTGCGCCAGCCGGTGGTGCAGACGCTGCGTCAGGCGTCTGAATGAAGATGGACAATCACACCCATGCAGATCGAAGAAAAACAGCCTTTTGAAACGCCGTTTGAATGGATGGGCGGGGAAGCCCGGGTGCGCGCCCTGGTGGACCGTTTTTACGACCTGATGGACCTGGAGCCCGCCTACAGCGTGCTGCGCGCCAGCCATGGCAGCACGCTCGACGAGGCACGCAACAAGCTGTTCTGGTTTTTGTGCGGCTGGCTGGGTGGCCCCCAGCATTACCAGGAGCGCTTTGGTCATCCGCGCTTGCGCATGCGCCACATGCCGTTTTCCATCGGTATCGCCGAGCGTGACCAGTGGCTGGCTTGCATGGACCAGGCCATGACCGAAACCGGTGTTGACCCGGTGCTGCACGAGCGGCTCAACCAGAGCTTTTTCCAGACGGCGGACTGGATGCGCAATCGGGGCGGTGCATGAAACTCAATTCACTGCAAGATCTCAAATCGGTCCAGAAGGAACTCAAAGCGGTCCATGCCCGTGCACAGGCCGAGGCCGCACAGCGCGCGGCTGAACAGAAAAAGCGTGAAGCCGAGCGCAATCTGTTTGCACTGGCTGTCGGGGCGGTTCAGCCCTTGCCCGATCGCAAACAGGCCCGCATGCCCAAGGTGCCCGCTGAGCCGGTGGCGCGTCAATTCCAGCAGGACGAAGCGGCCGCGCTGCGCGACTCGCTGTCGGATGGCTTTGATGTGGGTTCTTTGCTTGAAACCGACGAATCCCTGAGTTTCCGTCGCCCGGGCGTAGGGCCGGACGTGACCCGCAAGCTGCGCAAAGGGGACTGGGCCATCCAGCGCGAAATTGACCTGCATGGCCTGCGCAGTGACGAGGCCCGTCTGGCGCTGGCCGATTTCATCCGCCAGGCCCACCGCCAGGGCCTGCGTTGCGTGCGTGTTGTGCACGGCAAGGGCCTGGGTTCACCGGGCAAGACGCCCGTGCTCAAGAACAAGGTGCACAGCTGGCTGGTGCAAAAGAACCAGGTCATGGCTTTTGTGCAGGCCAAACCCGCCGAGGGGGGCGCCGGGGCGCTGGTGGTGTTGCTCACCCCCGGGGGCTGAGTGTCACATCAGCCCCTGCTCGGCCATCGACAACGTCTGGCCATGGCCGACGATGATGTGGTCCAGCACCCGCACATCGATCAGCGCGAGTGAAGCCTTGAGGTTCTGTGTGAGGGCTTCATCGGCCCGGCTCGGTTGCACCGAGCCGCTGGGGTGGTTGTGCGCCAGCACCACGGCGGCGCTCTGGTGGTGCAGGGCGCGCAGCACCACTTCGCGCGGGTAGACGCTGGTCTGTGTGAGCGTGCCACGAAACAGTTCTTCGAGGGCCAGCATCCGGTTCTGGCTGTCCAGGAACAGCACCGCAAAGACCTCATGCGGCTTGTGGGCCAGGTGCAGCTGCAGGTACTGTTTGACGGCGCCAGGCGTGTGAAAGGCCTCCCGCTCACGCAGCTGCTGGCCAATCGACCGCCGCGCCAGTTCAGCCACGGCCAGCAATTCCGCCTGTTTGGCCGGTCCCAACCCCTTGAAGGCTCGCAACTGCTGGCGGCTGGCGTTGAGCAGCCCCGCCACACCAGCCGGGGCCAGCAGTTCTTCTGCCAGGGCGAATACGTTCTTGCCAGCCATGCCGGTGCGCAGCAGGATGGCCAGCAATTCGACATCGCTGAGTGCCTGTGGACCACGCTCCAGCAGTTTCTCTCGGGGCCGCGCCTGTGCGGGCAGGTCTTTCATGTCCATCGCTGTTCCTCCCTGGAACGGCCCGGTCGGATGTCTCCTGACATGTCCGCCGGGTTTCTACAATAGAGGCCTTGTTTATGCGCCTGCATGCAGCAGGCGTCACCGCGGAAAACCCCTATGCCCATCGTCGAGCCCGGCTCCTTTCTGACCCTGCACTACCGGCTGGCCGGTCCGCAGGGGGACATCATCAACACCTTCAGCGACAAGCCCGCCACGCTGTCACTGGGGTCCGGGGAGCTGACACCTGCCATGGAGCAGCGTTTGATGGGGCTGGAAGAGGGCACCCGGGCCACGCTGGAAATCCCGGCCGGTGAAGCCTTTGGCGAGCGCAATCCGGACATGCAGCAGTGGGTGGCGCGCAAGCTGCTCAATGAGCTGGGCGATCCGATGGAGCGCTACACCCTGGGCGATGTGGTGCAGTTTCCGACCCCGGACGGTCTGGGCAGTTATGCCGGAACCGTGCTGCAGGTGGCGGACGATGGGGCTGTCCTGTTTGACTTCAACCATCCGCTGGCGGGGCAGCCGGTGACGTTTGAAGTGCATCTGATCGGGGTGCTTTGATGCCCAGCGACATCCTGCTGGCCGAGCCTCGGGGTTTCTGCGCCGGGGTGGACCGTGCGATTGACATCGTCGAACATGCCCTGGCCAAGTTTGGCCGTCCCATCTACGTGCGCCACGAGATCGTTCACAACACCTATGTGGTCAACGACCTCAAGGCCAAAGGGGCGATCTTCATCGAGGAACTCTCGGAAGTCCCTCCTGGGGCCACCCTGATTTTCAGCGCGCACGGGGTGAGCCGTGCGGTGCAGGAAGAGGCCGAGCGACGGGGCTTTCGCATTTTTGATGCCACCTGCCCACTGGTGACCAAGGTGCATGTGGAGGTGGCCAAGCTGCACAAGGAAGGCTACGAGTTCATCATGATCGGCCACAAGGGGCATCCTGAAGTCGAGGGCACCATGGGCCAGCTCGACAGTGGTATCCACCTGGTCGAAGATGTGCAGGATGTGGCCAGCGTGCAGCCGGCACAGACCGATCTGCTGGCGGTGGTCACCCAGACCACGCTGAGCGTGGACGACGCGGCCGACATCCTGGCTGCCGTGAAAGCCCGTTTTCCGAAAGTGCGCGAACCCAAGCAGCAGGACATCTGCTATGCCACCCAGAACCGGCAGGACGCGGTCAAGCTGCTCAGTCCGCAGGTCGATGTCGTGATCGTGGTGGGCAGTCCGACCAGCTCCAACAGCAACCGCCTGCGCGAGCTGGCCGAGCGCATGGGCACACCCGCCCACATGGTCGATTCGGCAGAGGACTTGCAGGCACAATGGTTTGACGGCAAGCCCCGAGTGGGCCTGACCGCCGGTGCATCCGCGCCCGACGTGCTGGTGCAGGCCGTGATCGCACGCCTGCGTGACTTGGGCGCAGTGTCCGTGCGCAGTTTGCCTGGTGTCCAGGAAACCATGAAATTCCCCTTGCCCAAGGGCCTCAAACCCGAAGCGGCCTGAAACCTACAATCGACACCATGCTAGACATTCTTCTCCTTCGCAAAGACCTGGACGCCGTGATCGCGCGTCTGCAGACCCGCAAGAACCCGCAAGCCTTTCTCGACGTGGACGCTTTCCGCGCCCTCGAATCCGAGCGCAAGACGCTGCAGACCCGCACCGAAGAGCTGCAGGCCCAGCGCAACAGCCTGTCCAAGCAGATCGGCATGCTCAAGGGCAAGGGCCAGCACGCCGAGGCCGATGCCGTGATGGCGCAGGTGGGCGCCATCAAGACCGAGCTCGACAATTCGGCCGCCCGTCTGGAGGTCATCCAGGCCGAGCTGCAGGGCCTGTTGCTGGCCGTGCCCAATTTGCCGCACGAGAGCGTGCCGGAGGGCGCGGGCGAAGAGGGCAATGTGGTTGTGCGCAGCTGGGGCACGCCCAAGGCCTTTGACTTTGCCGTCAAGGACCATGTGGAGATCGGCGAGAAGCTGGGCCTGGACTTCGACACCGGCATCAAGCTCTCGGGCGCGCGCTTCACTTTCATGCGGGGTCCAATCGCCCAGCTGCACCGTGCGCTCGCGCAGTTCATGCTCGATACGCAGACGCGCGAGCACGGCTACACCGAGTGCTACACGCCCTACATCGTCAACGCCGATACCCTGCGCGGCACCGGCCAGCTGCCCAAGTTCGAGGCTGATCTGTTTGCAGCCAACAAGGGGGGCCAGGAAGGTGGCGAAGAGAGCCAGGCGCTCTACCTGATCCCGACCTCCGAAGTCACCCTGACCAATGTGGTGCGCGACGAAATCCTGGCCGAGGCCGACTTGCCCATCAAGCTCACGGCGCACACGCCCTGCTTCCGTTCCGAAGCAGGCAGTGCCGGTCGTGACACGCGCGGCATGATTCGCCAGCACCAGTTCGACAAGGTCGAGATGGTGCAGATCGTGCACCCCGAAAAGAGCTACCAGGCGCTTGAAGAGATGACTGGCCACGCCGAAGCCATCCTGCAGAAGCTGGGCCTGCCTTACCGTGTGATGAGCCTGTGCACCGGCGACATGGGCTTTGGCGCGACCAAGACCTACGATCTGGAGGTGTGGGTGCCTGCGCAAGGCGTCTACCGCGAGATCAGCTCGGTTTCCAACTGCGAAGCCTTCCAGGCGCGCCGCCTGCAGGCCCGCTTCAAGAACGCTCTGGGCAAGAATGAGCTGGTGCACACCTTGAATGGCTCAGGCCTGGCGGTCGGTCGTGCCCTGGTTGCTGTGCTTGAGAACTACCAGAATGCGGATGGCTCGGTCACCGTGCCGCAGGTGCTGCGACCTTATCTGGCTGGGTTGGACAGGCTGGCTGTCTGACGATACACACAAGGATTGGCGATGCTTCGGACTCTGACACTGGTTCTTCCACTGTGCTTACTGGGTTGCGGCACGACGTCCTTGTCGCCTCCGATGGGGGTGTCAGATAACGATCAGAAGCCATCGACCGTCGCAGGCCAGTGGTTGGGCGGCCTGGCCCTGCCCGCAGGCAGTGCCATCAAGGCGGACCAATCCCTGATCATTGGCTCGGGTGAGAGCTGGGTAGGGCGTGCTGTGCTGGACGTGGGGCGTGATGCCGATGCGGCCTACCGCTTTTTCCTCGATCGTCTGCCCGCGCAGGGATGGGCGGTCGTGGCTGCAGTCCGAGGCCGTCAAAGCCTGCTGGTCATGACCCGGCAGGAGCGCACATTGACGATCGAGATTGCCGATCCTCTGGTCGGTGCTCCTGCGGTTTACATGACGATGGCGCCTCGCAATGCCGCAGTCATGTCGCCCAGGAAACCCTGACGAGCTCTGTTAGAATCTCTAATTCGACGCTGCGGAGTGGTGGCAGAGTGGTCGAATGCACCGGATTCGAAATCCGGCGTACAGGTTCTCCTGTACCGAGGGTTCGAATCCCTCCTACTCCGCCAAATGGCCCCGTATTCGGGGCTTTTTTGTACCCATTTACAGCTTGCCCGCCATGCGATTGCTTGTCTTGCTTTTGCCCCTCTGCCTGCAAGGTTGTACGCTTCTTGCCATTGCGGATGCT
>JACCDV011047216.1_pt1 | contig 12751 bp, 11 predicted proteins | sample 7446131 | NCBI WGS metagenome assembly JACCDV01 (sample SAMN15323448, study PRJNA562643) | freshwater metagenome | isolation source: river surface water | place: USA:Blue River Watershed | collected 2017-08-17 | reverse complement strand
TAATTATGTCTTTTGTTTCCTGAAATATCTGATTTCTGTAGGCCTCGAAGGTCATCGCGCTGCCGAGCGCCGGGTCGTAATCCAGAGTCGCAAGTGAGTTCAGTATATGACTGGTGCGCCCGTTGATACACACCTGGTTACCGTTTTCTATAGAGTCTGCCAGCGCGTTAACAACTGCCTCGCGCATCTTATCTTCGTTCCCGGCATTGTTTGGATGCTCGCATCGCTTCCAAGTATAAGCAAATATACGGTCCTCAGTATCCGCGAATGTACTAATGGGCGTACCTTGCCGGACTGTATTTAGTACTCGGAGGGCATTTTGTGCTTTTGTACTCCTGGCCGTGTCTCTCGCGTATGTATCATTTATGTATTCGATAGCTTCGTCTATACACTGTCCTGCGTCTAGCTTTGTATTACTGGCGCTTTGTTTGAGTTTTCTAAGTGTCTCGCGGAGGTCTTTGTTAACACAGCTATCATGTACGTTCTGACTATCACTAGTGTATTTTGTAGCGCTATCTAGCGCGATATTGACTGCTTCTGCGCGGTTCTTGGCAGTTGCCTGAGCGTCGGCCGCACGCGCCTCGACAATGTCCTTTCGCGCCGCTGGCACGTTATTGTGGATGGCGTCGAAGAACCCAAGAAGGATTTGGTCCTGTAATTCTTCTTCCGTTAGCTGGTTAGCAATGTTCCCGCCGAACTCTTCAATGTTGTGCAGCATGAAATCGTTGTTGGCGCCGTCAGTTAGTGGCTCTCGCACAAGTTGGGTGAGGGTATTTATATATTCCGTTGCGATCCAGTCTCGATAGCGGCGGTTGTCGTGCCGGCCCTCTAGCAGATTATACCTAAGAATGTTCCCGCGGCGGAAGTGATCGATAGCGCGCGGATTCGTTATCCGGTTAGTCTCTTTTAGAGCTTCTCTGGCGGCGGCGTCAAACACCCCCACACTCTCAATAAGCAGGCGAGCGGCTCTCTTGCGGCGAGCTTGGTCATGATCATAATAAAACACCCAATATATAAGGCAAACTACAAGAACAACTAGTAGCGCGACTAAGATATACTTGAACATGTGCAATAAGTTGTATAAGGCAGATGATTATATATGCAGGGTGATTATATAGATTGAAAACGAAAAAATAATGGCAGGATACGCGCTAACTAGCGGCTTATACTACAGACATGATCGCCGCCACTGACAGTCTGCCATCGTGCGCGAGTCGAAGCACATCTTCATACTCGACTATATTACTTCGGTTATCCATGTGTCGCTTGTAGTCCCTGTAGGTAAGGTCGTCAACGGGTTTGTCTTTAAACCAGCCATAAATAGCCTGGGCCTTTGTCTGCCGAGTCGTAAATGACTCTCGCGTCATACTACAGAGGATGAAGATGAAGAGTACTATTGCAACTATATATAGGATCATTAGGTGAAGTGGTGAGACAGTAAAAGTGGTAAGGTTGATAGAAGTAGCGAGTGTATATATCTGCCGCTAGGAAATTGAATTACTCATATGAATACAACATACTCAGGTAATCAAATGGACACTACTAACCTTAAGTCGATGTTTGAGGGGATTGACGACGAGACGAAGACACTCGTTGCAAAGAAACTGAAAGCAGAGCTGTCGATCGCGATTAGCAATGTCAATAAGTATCTAACTGCGCGACAATTGACTGTTGAATCACTATGTCCGCCGCCACCACTTGTCATGAATATGGTTCGTAAATGTCCCATCGGCGCAGTACGAGTTGTTATTGTCGGCCAGGACCCATTTATAAAACCAGGGGAAGCAATGGGGTTATGTTTCAGTGTACCAGGTGGTATAAATGTCCCGGCTAGCACAAAAAACATATATAAATGCTTACTGCACAGCAAGTTAATCACGAATACTCCAGCTCATGGGAATCTAACAAGGTGGGCCGAGCAGGGAATATTGATGCTCAACTGTGCGCTGACAACGGTTTTAGGTAAATCCAATGAGCACGCGGAGTGCTGGCGGCCGTACACAGATGCACTACTTAGAGAGATAGGTAGTCTATCTCGGCCGATAGTATTCATCTTGTTAGGCGCATTTGCGCATGAGAAGCGCGAGCTATTCGATTATCCTCGCCACACTATACTTACTTGGGGGCATCCATCTCCGCTGAATCGTGCTAACAGCAGCGATAACCCCAATAACTTCAAGTACTGTGACGCGTTTGTTCGCGCCAATGAAGTGCTTGTATCCCGCGGAGAGCCGGCGATTAACTGGGACCCAGACTGCAGTCTAGCGCGACCCTCGCGGCCCCCACTACGGCCCTCGCCACAGTCTGCGGCCCAATCTTCATTGCAACCTATGTCCCAAGCCTCACTACAACCTCCAGCACAACCTAATTTGTCAATAGATACCTCGCAAACACCACTCTCCGCATCTCAGCATTCACAACAATCTATATCACGGCCCGCGCTCGAACCCGACCTATCGGCGCTCGCACTCAATTTGCCAGTGAGCGTCTTGCGCGAGGTAACGATAAATGATCCGGCGCCGCTGACGATTGATACATTGTGGGTGTTTACTGATGGCGCCGCGCGCGGAAACGGCTCTGCAAAGTGTAGTGCCGCATGGGCGTTCTATGTGACTGACGGCGCCATGTGCGCGGAGCGATTTGGGGTTGTCGACGAAGTAGAAATTCAAGGTAAGGTATATAAATCCAGCAACAACCGCGGAGAACTCACTGCCATCCTATATAGTATGGAGTTCATCTATGCGATGAACTGTACTACGTACGGTACTATTGTTATTGTGAGCGACAGTGCATACTGTATTAATACGCTCAAGGAGTGGGCGCCAGCATGGATAAAAAAGCCAGAAAACGGTGAGCTAATGGATAAACCGAATATGGATCTCATCCTACCCGCAGTAGGCTTGTTTGCACATATTGCTAAGCAACATAAGATAGAGTTCAGGCATGTTCACTCCCATAAGTCCGAACCTAAGGATATAGAAAGTGAGGAGTGGTTTATCTGGAAGTGCAACGACATAGTCGACAAGTATGCAACGAAGGCTTTACGATAGAAAAAAAGAACTACATAGAGCACAATTTGATATGCTTTTTTTACAACATCCCACCACGTAGTCGTAGAACTAGGTGAAGAGTGTTCTCTTTCTGGATATTATAATCCGCTAGTGTGCGGCCGTCCTCGAGCTGCTTACCTGCGAAGATCAGCCGCTGTTGATCGGGCGGGATACCTTCCTTATCTTGTATTTGTTGCTTTACGTGCTCGACAGAATCAGCAGGTTCAACCTCGAGCGTCACTGTTTTTCCAGTTAATGTCTTAACGAATATCTGCATGGGGGATACTATATACTGTGCTATACTTTTTTCAAATAGGGAAATCAACTCGCCAGCTAAGTACATCAAGCGTGCTCACGAGTTCACATGGGACTATACGATATCTATACATCACCTACATACTATCGTACCAGTAGCGATGCGGCAGTGTATGGGGATCAGACATGAGCGAACAAGAGGTAAGCGGTGACACATTCGAAGAGGTGAGCGGCGACACATTCGAAGAGGTAAGCGGTGACACATTCGAAGAGGTGAGCGGTGACACAAAAAGAATAGCAATACTACTGAGTTTTAGTGTGGCGCTTCAATATTTGCTAGTAGTTTGTCATATATTTCCAGCGGCGGCAGGTTACCTACAATATCGAGACTGGTCGATTTTGCAAACTCGAGCAAATCGAGTATCGGCGCGGGGTCGACTATTCGTTCACATAGGGTTCTTGTTGGACGTACAATAGTGATGTATAGGCGGGAATCGACACTAAATCGGTGTCGCGGCAACTGTATACTGAAGTCATAAATACGCGTCGCAGTGATGATATTCAACGTGAAGTCCTTACACATAGCAAGTATGTCATTTATCTGGAAGTGGATTGGATAGATACATGACACTTTTGTCGATAAACCATGCTCGGTATCATACTTGGTAAATGAATGACGCGCGAATTGGACACCTCCTTGTGAATGAGTGAGCAGTGGTATTACAGAAATGGAATAAGTGGCTGGACAGTGTTTAAATCCGGCCTGGTATGTTTGATCTGCCGAATGGGATTTGCACAGCCATATCCTGCCCCACATCATGACACGGCTACCGTCGATAATCTCTCTTTGAGGCACACCCTCTGGGTAGTAAACATCGTCTACAGTAAGTATGTATTCTGTATGTTTGAACTGCCCTTCGTTAGTTATCCACAATATCCATAGGTTTTTGTTGGCGGCACGAACATTTGGGAGAGCGCGGATCGCCGACTGAGTAGTGTATATATCGTATAGACCATGCATATTTGTATGTAGGAACGAGCATTTCATTTTTTATATCGCGCCCAAGCAACGACCTAGGCGGCCAGCACAAGGTGAGGTGGTAGGAGGCAAAATAGGCTTATAGTGCTTCTATACCGTGCGAGTTTAACAGGGGGCGCGTCACCGCCTTTCCGCGTTCGGGCCCGCAGTCGAGGCGGCCAGCACAAAGAGGCGAGAGATAGTGTCGGTTTGCGCGCAGGATAATATAGAGTGAGAGGATTAACCTCTGTATACTCCTCCTATGTACTCTAAAAAACTAAATACTGAGAATACGACCTGCAAACATCTGCCCATGGGCGGCGAGATCATTGATGTTCTCTCGAAGGAGTTTGACTGTTTCCTTTGGGGATGATAAGAGTCCGGCGGCCGTGAGTTGCTCGACTATCGTACCGATTACGTCCGACATACCTGTGTACTTCTTAGCAATAGTAACTAAACATACACCTGTTTCTTCGCACATTGTTACAGCGGGTATATATGTTGCCGCATGCTTGTCGCTCATGTGGATAAATGCAATCTGCAGCCGGCGGTTATATCCTGTAAATTCTATCTGTTCCTCAAAGGTGTCGTCATCGAATCTATCATCGAACAGCATTTCGAACACGCGGTAGGCCGCGATGATACCGTTGCGCGCGGGCTGAATATGATTGGCAGAACAGTCCAAGACACTGGGTACGTATTTTAGTTGGCGCGGAGTAGCGTAGAAGTCCTGATCACACGCGATGAAATTCGTACAGTTGACTGCATAATCGCGGCTAGCTGATTTGCCCCGCTTTCGCAAGATTATACACTCAGGGTTCGTACAGTTTCTGCTATGAATGATGCGATTGCAGTGTAGACGCAACATAGAGTCCTCATGAACATTGACGCACTTTGTATCCAGAATCAGTTGGCCGTGCTCTGCGTTATTCTTCGCGCATTTGAGAGCATGACATGATCTACACCCGTTACGGGCGTTAGAGACCTCGGCCACAAATACATGCCCGACAGAGCACATGAACTTAAACCGCTTATCTCCGGCTGTATATCTATGTGTTAAGCAGTCGATACCTGGATCAATCTTGCGAAGTTGCTTTAGTATTGCGCATATCGTACACTTGTAACTGGCGCCATTAGTAAAGCTCGTCATATCACATGTGTGTTCACATGCTAGGGACTTTATAGGTTCCTCCATAAAGATTTGGTATATTTCGGTCGCGCCGATTCAATTTTAAATTTGAATTCGGTCAAGGCAGAACTATATACTTCCTTAGCTATGCAACCTCCCCGTATGACTATCCCTACTACCATCACTACCCCTAGCCGCAAGCCCAAATCAGTGCTCGACTGCAGACATCAGATAAACTGTGACATTATACTGCTCGATGAGACCTTCAGTATGGCGCCTACACCTGCTGGCTTTAAGAGTGTGGAGTTATACCCACACCAGCAGATTGTAGTGCAAGCGTTGTTAGATCTAGAAGATCGGCGCATACTTCACATTAAAATCAATGCACGCGCGCTGTATGATAACGGTGTCATCGAGTCGTCGGCGGCCGTGTTATCTGAACCATTTGGTAGTGGCAAGACCTTCGAGATACTAGCGCTTATACTTCATAGACCAATCCCGCCTGCATACCCAACACATATGAAATTCTCCATAAAGTCGCCATGCGGTATGGAGTTTCAACATGAAATCACCCGCAAGTTCATCGGCCCAGACGCACTAATCCGCCCTAACCTGATCATTGTAGGCAGCAGTGTGTTGGTGCAGTGGCAGAACGTGATTAAAACGTTTACAAATCTTAAGGTGTTCACTATTGTAAGCATTCACGATATCTATAAGTTCGAGAGGGCGTACAAGGACAAATATATACATATGTATGATATAGTGTTACTAAAGAACGGGACCGTTACAGGAAACTACAAACTACCTGATGAACCTTCTAGTACTAAGTGCAGCTACCGCGGTACGATAAGCACTATTGGCGCACTAACAAAGAACTCCTGTTGGTCACGTGTAATATATGACGACTTCGACACTATATCTATCCCGGCCGACAGTACAGCAATTAATGCATTGTTCACGATCTATGTTAGTGCCACCAACAAGGAAACACGGTTATCTAGACCATTCATCGAGTACGAAAACATAGTGGACGCGTTCAGTCGCCGTAATATTATACTGGGAAATGTATCACACAATGACAACCCTCTGTTCACTGCATTCAACGTTCGAGTTGACCCAGAGTTCGTAGAAATGAGCACACAGGTGCCGATCATAGAAGGCCGCAGATATGTATATACCAATCCTAACAACAACTACATCAAGATACTCGGCGCCATGAACGAGCAAGAAGTGAACACTTTAGTGGAGATGCTCAATGGCGACGCTATTGAGACCGCGGCGCACTATATGGGGATTACTACTACATCGGTCGCCGATATATTCTGTAAAATGCTAGACAAGAAGTACACCGCGTACCTCAATGACCAATATATACTCGACACTGTGGTCAAGTTCAAGTCGGTTATTTCGACTCTACGACTCGCGCGCGATAAAGACGATCGGCCGTATACAGCTACTGAACTGGAAGCGATGCGCGGCGAGCTGGTAAAGAAAACAGTCCCGGCGGCCACATATTACACGCCGCAGCTAGCAGTTCTAATAGACGAGGTATATACAGAGTATACTCGTGCGAAAGAGCGAGATGGGGCCGCTATCGCCCGCATGAAGGACAATCTCAAGGAAGGTATCTGTCAGATTTGCATGTTGCCACTGGCGGATTTCAATGTCTGCATTGTACGCTGCTGCGGGATCATTTTATGTGACATATGTGGGTTCAAAGGCAACCGCGTTAGTCTGTCATACGATTACAAGAGTAAAACACAGACTATCCGCGGGTCTTGCGCCAACTGTAAGTCGGCAATCTACCCGAAAACGGACCTCATATTCGTCGATAAAGACTTCGATATAGAACAGCTACTAAAGGCAAAGGGCGATGAAACCAGCGAGCCGGCGATAGATGCCGCGCCAGAACCTGCTGCGCGCAAACCAGAGCAAAAGATACAAAACCCAAAGATACAAGCTCTGATCGAGATCATCCGCGGGCGAACACCACCGCAAGGTAAGGTTATCCCTATAATTATCGAGCATTTACTAGTTGGCACAATCAATAAACCGTGCCCTGTCGATGGGCCGCGGAAGGTATTAGTATTTGCAGGCTTTAATGAAACACTTAATATGGTAGAGGCGGCTCTAGTAGAACACGATATATGCTTCTTGCGACTGAAAGGTACTGCGCAAGAAAAGGGGAACACAATAAGTAAGTTCCGGGTGTTCGGCGAAGTGCTTCTTATTAACTCAAGTGAGCAGTGCGCGGGGATCAACATAGAATTTGCGACAGATCTCGTATACTTCCACAAGATACTAGATTCCAATGTCGAGGCGCAAGTCGCTGGCCGCGCGCAACGTATTGGCCGTAAATATAACTTGCGCGTTCACTATCTGGCCTACGATAACGAAGTGGCGATGTAGGCAGATACATATCTCCACCACAGGATATGATCTTAGCTCTATTTTTTGTGAGCAATATCGAGGGAGAATGCATGGGCCAGTGTTATATGGTGATCGTGTGGGGGTAACTCCAATCATTGGCATGTTGGCCAGATGTGTTCAGCCCGCAGATCCTCGCCGCAGTTGTCTGTAGTGAACTGCCGTATAATACAACAGTAATGCACGCGCGTCAATACATAACTGCGCCCCGTGGAAGTATATCGGATTTTGAGCGGCGTCTGCCGCCCGGTGTATATATCGTCAGGGCGCATTGTGTATTTGATTATAACCGGAATATCTCTGTGATCAGTTATAATAAAGTCCGGCCCATAGATACCCCCCGCGCAGAAGGTATATGGATCAAAGTCTGCATTGAACCCATTGACAGGCTGGGCACGAACAATGACATTGTTGTCAAACATGTAGTAATTATTCATGACATCAGTCGCGAACAGTCGCCCCGCGCTCACGAATTTCACAATTGGCGCGAGGGTACAGATCCGCCAGGCATCAGCGCCATTAACTAGTATATATATCAGTGGGGATAGTGTCTCAATCAGTGCCCCGGCCGTGTCGCAGTATATGTGCCGGGCGGCCAGCAATAGTGGGGAAACACACGGCTGGCGTATGGTAACGGTAAGAAATCCGCCGCAACTAACCACCTCTATACGATTACCATAAGTATTCATAATGCTATATACCACAGAGCGTAAAAAATAATCAAGCGGCGCGCTTACTAATTAGTGCTGTGTCAGCCCGATTTCTGGCCGAACAGCAGCGCGAACTCATGATCGGAAATGTCCGTGCGCTTACTGATGTTGTAGAACTTCTCGCCGTAACCAGATGTTATAGACTGAGTATAGTCGACCAAATAGTCCGTGTTGACTCGTAGGCACTCGGCGGCCCCTAGATGATAGTCCAATTCTACATCGATGATTGATTTGATCCAGTCAAAGTCGTGACATATGTGGGTAAATATGGCATATCGCCTACGTATCTTTGTGGTGGCATGGACCGCCTGGAAGATATGGAATTTCTGTTTCATCAGCCGTGTTAGGTCGTACATTGTCTTACCGTTGCTGCTAGTCATTGTTGTGATCATCATCGGGATACGAGTTATCGGGGGCTCTTGGTTCTTGCTATACGCGTATATCTCGACATCATATATGGGCTTTGTCGCCGCAGGATCGTCTATGCGCTCGAATATGATGATCATGCAGAAGTTAAGCTTAACATTACCACAATACTGGCGCACGGCTAGTGGGCGGCCCACAAACCTGGGATGGTCCAGGGGGCTCTTACCACCATTGAACTTATTAGGACTGATAGGGCGTTTGTTATAGTTACGGACGATGGGCTGCGAGTCACTCATCGGCCAGTTATGACTTATGGAGATAGAGATTCAATTTTTTTATGAGTGTTGGTATATACCAACATAAGGCCTCTATGCAAAGCAGCAAATCACTCGTTTACTTAGATAACAACGCTACAACATTCATGCCGCCAGACGTTCAGGCGGCAATGATCGCCTGGTGCAACAAAGGCAATCCATCATCGGCGCATACTGCCGCACGGGAAGCGAGGCACATGATGACCGAATTTCGGCAGTATCTGGCTAGTCTGTGTAGTATAATATCAGATGAAGGCCCAGAACATACTGCGCCGCAGTCTGACTCGGCCTACAAAATCATATTCACATCAGGGGCGTCTGAGGCTAATTGTACGATAATACACTGTATAACCACGTCGTTCGCGCGTATCACTGGCACACTCCCGCATGTCATCGTGTCGGCCGTTGAGCACAAGTCCATCATAGAAATGGTGCAGACATACGCCGCGCACAACCTGCTGACGGCGACGTACATCAAACCAGAAACTAGCGGCCATATATCTCCAGCGGCCATACAAGATGCGATAGGGCCAAATACATGCCTTGTATGTGTTATGCACGCCAATAATGAGACTGGGGCGGTCAACAACATACGAGCTATCGGCGCAATTGCGCATAAATACAATATCCCCTTTCATTGCGATGTAGTGCAGACATTTGGGAAGTGCCCGCTCAAGCCCATTACAGAGAATGTAGACTCGTTTTGTATATCTTTCCATAAGATGTGCGGGCCGCCAGGTGTCGGCGCACTGATCGTTAAGCAGAAACTATTGGTCGGGTACAAGTTGTCCCCGTACATTTTTGGGTCCCAGAATGATGGCTGGCGCGGCGGGACTGAGAACTTGCCCGGGCTCGGTGCTGCATTCGCCGCCGTCCGCGGCACGATGGTGAAGCGCGAACAGAAGAACGAGAACATGGCAAAAATCAAGCACTTTATCATCGGCGAAATCGCCCGCCGAATGCCAGCCCGCACATACATGGAATACCTTGGTGCTCGCGAGCCGCCACAACCCGAGGTCGAGATTGTGTTCTTATCTGGTACAAAGGGTTACTTGCCAAACACTATACTATTGTCTGTTGTAAAGCGCTCGCGGCCCCCGATGTGCAACAGTGATCTGCGCGCGGACCTCGAGGCGAAAGGCATCATTGTGTCCATCGGGAGCGCGTGTAACACTGCCTCGCCGAAAGCGTCGCACGTACTATATGCAATGGGGGCCGATGAACTGATCCGCCGCGGGGCGATCCGCGTGACTCTAGGAGATGATACAACACTAGAAAAGGCTACTTACTTTGTGAAGGAGTTCTTGTTGATCATACAGCGATATATGCGGCAGAAGTAAGGACGAGAAGTCAACAAGTAGGATATATCTATTGGCAAACTGTGTGCTCGGCTCATTACTGGAGCAAAAAACAATACCAATTTTCTAGTTTCTATCCACATCAATAAACTTGAATATGGAAGAGTTCGGGCGTCCAAACAGTATCGAGTTTGTGATAGCCCCGATTGTCTTAATTCGACTGGTGAAGTACTCAGTGTCGTAGCTAATAGGTAACTTGACTACAATGACTGAGGCATAAGGCGCCACAAGTATGATGAGTTCTTCTAACTCAATATAACCATTGTCGGGGTCTTCGATTTTGATCCGCAGCTTGTCGCTTGTTGGACTCTTATAGTCATTACCCCACGGTGGATCGAAGTAAATGATGTCCTGCTTCAGGGAATACATGAACTTCTGGTAGTATCCGACATGTATCATTACATTGTCTTGCCTAAATAGGTCTACGTTATTCAGCAATAACTGACTGCGCTTTTGTTCGAGCTCGACAGCATTAACACGCGAGAAGTATGAAGCAAAGACTATCGTGTTGCCGCCCGCGCCTGCAAATGCATCAGTGACAACGTTGCGGTAACAGAATTGATAGAATCTACGTAATATATCACAAATTTCTCTACCGATACTGAATGCAGTCATATAGCTCAGACCGTCGCTATCTACTTGAAACTCACGATATATATACTTAGGCTGACCGCCGAGAAGCTTTCTAAGCCGGTTATATCGCGTCTCATCTAATCCAGGGCCGTTGATGTTTTTGATGACTGTCAGGCTCTGACCCTTTACCTGATCTATAGATTGCGCATCGGATTGCACATCGGATCGCGAATCGGATAGTGAACTTCGCGCTCGCTTGCGGACCGTAATGGTATCACAGAACATCGTTCGCTTTATACCACAATGTAGGCTCATTGTTATGCTTCTGGTCGATCGTTTTCAATTTTATAATTATGGGTCCAGGCTTGTCTTCTCTTGAGGCTGAGAACTAGAAAAGGAATAGTTATGAGCTGCTGAGGGTAGACGAAAGAAACCAATCATATACCTGCGCGGGCAGATAGTTAACATAGTTGAGGAAAATCTCTGCCCAGGTATAAGGGGAGTACTATGAGTTGTTGTTCCAATATCGATAGGTTTATCAATGCTAAGTGCGCGCAATTTTGTATGCAGTGTATATTCTCCTTCCTTACTTTCACAGTAGGAGTACTGGGGATTGCGGGGGTGTTTGGAGATCGGATAGACTCATCTAATTACCTGTCACTACTATTGCTAGTAGTTGGTATCTGGGTAAAGTCTCCAAAGATTACATCCACCGAAAGACCGGCGGATGACTCAGAGCGATAGTTATAGATGGATTGGGGCGGATTGACAGATGGATGGGGGGGCTAATAGAATGACTTGCCGCGGGATTGAGGCGCCGCCCTCTGATCAACACTCACTACAAGTCCCTCAAAAAGGCATACCTCGCGCTATCTAAAGCTATATCACTAGTTGCTCCAGGGCCGGATAGACAGCGGCTCCATTATCGAGCGGCCGTTCGTTCGATTTTGATTGAACATAGAGCGGATAAGTCCAGTAAACAGCTAAATACTGAGAAAAAAAAGAATATATACACAAAGCAAGAGTCGGACAGCCCTTAGTTTGTGACTACCCCGATTGCCTTTTCTTTTTGGCTCAGTGAGTCGTAAATTGCCATTTTTTGCTGTACTTTCTCATGAAGAACCACATATCCCGCAGACGGATACTTGATAGTTCTGGAAGAGGTATACCCGGGTACTTTTGGTACAGTGTTGATATCGTACTCATATTTGGTTCCGGCCTTAACCGCCTCGGCTTGTTTGAGTTGGTGGTCTTTGACTATATCCGGATTAGGAAGCATCACGTTATTTAGAGTGATCACCTCTGATGGCGAATGACCGTCAATCAGTATATGCTCAATAGTGCGCAGTATGGCTACATCGTTAATTGTCTTGTTTTTCATTGATGTAGCCGTGAGTAACACGAGAGGACATAATCGGTGGATTAGCTCGATGAGTAAATCGGATAAGTATCCTCTGAAGGTTGGAGATGTGCGGATAGCGACAAATCGTGGATCTAGTTTCATAGTTTCCTTGCATATCTGATGTACGTAGTACTTGAACGATGTCTTGG
>JACCDV010454135.1_pt1 | contig 12751 bp, 11 predicted proteins | sample 7446131 | NCBI WGS metagenome assembly JACCDV01 (sample SAMN15323448, study PRJNA562643) | freshwater metagenome | isolation source: river surface water | place: USA:Blue River Watershed | collected 2017-08-17 | reverse complement strand
TCCCAATGATTTTTTGTATTTATTTCCATAAGACAAAGGTTAGATTTGATAAATTGAGATTCAGTGACAAATATCACTATAGTAATTTAATCAGATTCCAACAATTCCACACCCTTGTTTCCAAATCCTTGCGTGAGGAAAACACCCCCTGAATTCGACTGAAATCGGTCGTTTTCCGTTTTCCCAAAACATAACTACCTACAAATCAACGCCTTCATTTTCTCAAAAAATCTTCATAACCCTGAGGTCCTTTTTTTGTAATTGAATAGTCCTGAACAGTAATGAATGTTCAGGTACTTTCCCGAATGTAAATAGATGTTCCAGAACGTTAAAATGCGTTCCGGAACATCTATTTACATTCAATTTCTCCTATTTTTTTCAATTTTGCTAGAAACTGCGCTATTTTTAGCCTTCTCTATTTTTGCTACTAATTCTTTCTTTTCCTTATTTAATGACTCTATAATCGATTCATTTTGTTGTAGGTCGTGTTCTAGCATTGCCGACCTTGAAGTTAAATTCTTGATGGATTCATGATTTTTCGATGTATCGTCCTTGAGTTGTCGAATTTCTTTCGATTTTGTTACTGACGACTTTATAGCAAAATAGGCTATTCCTATTATGCCTATGCCGACTAAAACATAGGCGGCTTTTATTTTTACGTTTTTGGCTGGCTTATGAAAGCGCTCAATCATTGTTAGAAATTCTGGATTAGTCATGTTTCTGAATTTTTATGGATTGTTTAAATGGGTTTAATATGATGTTATATCCTAAGAAACCTACTATACTTTCTTCATGGCCATGGCTTATTGAAATACAATTGTTTAATACAATGCCATATGCTTCTAATACTGCAACTGTTACAAATTCGCCATGTGTTATAATAGCTTCTTCAATTTTTGCTTTAGTTTGTCTTTGAATTGCCGCATAATCCAAAAGTTGATCCTCATGTATTTGGTGTTTTTGCTGATGCTTTCTTCTGCGGCAGTTGTGGTGGATGCCATTTTCATCAGTGTACTCAGAGCAATGTCTCTTGGATTTACGTTCTTGGTCTGCAATGGGTTCTCTACAGTCCTCGTTTTCACATACACGACCTAAATGGTAGGTCAGGGATGGTTTGCTTGTAATTTGCTTCTTTTTTGGCTTCATATTATCTTAAATTTTATACTGTAAGTATTTTTAATCAAGTTAAAGGTACAAATATTTTGTTACTTTCAATAAAAAGTCTAAGTTTGCGACATGATATTTAAAAATACAATAAAGCGGTTTGTTTTGGAAGAGGTAGAAAAGGAGTATAAATCAGGAAATTATGCTGCATATGCGCCATTTATGGATACGTTGCTTTCAAGGAATACCCCTTTAAAAAGTACCAATTTAGACAGGCGATTAATCCATTATTGGGAAAGCAGGAAACTATTTAATGAAGTTTCGGATAATGGTTATTTAAGCTTCTTTGATGTCAGTTGGTTAAATGTTTTACAAGAGTTAAAGGTGATTGGTGTAACTCCTAAAACTATGGAGGAGGTACACAAGTTCTTTTTCGGTAACAATAGTTTTCTTGATGCACTTTTTTCAAAGTCTAATATCGAAAAATTAGCATTTTCTTCGAAAGAAATAGATGATTTATCAAAAAGTAAGGATCTATTACAAATGCTTAAAAATTACGGATGGAATAATTTTTCATTAACTATATTGGCTATACTACTAACACGCAAAAACACGTGTTTGCACGTGAGTGCTGGTGGAAAAGTTGCTGCATTTGAAGTCGACAATATTATAAATCATTTAGATCCTAATGTTGTTTTAAATGAATTGTTTAATGGATCATTTATTTCTATTAGTCTTTATAAAATCATTTATAAGGTAATAGATGATAATGAATTATTCTCCTTAAATGAAGGTGTATTAGAAATAAAAGAATCTTCTATTAATATTATTAAGAAGATGTTTAATGACGATAAAATCCAGAAGATCACTTTTAGGTTAAATGATAAAAGGACTCCTATTATGGAAGTTACTAAAAGACTCGATTTTGCGGAGTTCTATAATAAAATTCATTATTTAAAGAAAAAAGGGACTTTCTTGGATATGCAAATAAAGACTAGAGATGGGAAAGTTCAACTTTTTGAAGTGACTGAATTAATAAATACAAAATAGTGCTGAAGCTCTCAGCCATATTATACAAAGCGTACCCTAAACTAAGTGCTAGTTATGGTATGATTTTCATCAATTCAAATGAGCAATCATTATGTAAAACAAACAACTCAGGGTGAATTAGAAGTTGCTGATGTAGCTTCAAGTACAAGTATTAAAATAATAGCAGAGATTATCGCTAATCAAATTATCAAAAAATTACTTCAAGATGAACAACTTGGAATTACAGCTTCAGCAGATGACAGCCAAATTTGCGAAAAAAGCGAAGCCGCCTAAATGGAGGGAGGGGAATAAAATTGTAAACTATACAAGGGTTTCTGACCCCTCTCAATTTGACAACACTTCTTTAGAAACACAAAGAAAAGATGCCATCACTTTTGCAACCAAAAGGTCATTTGAAATCAAAGCCTTTTTTGGTGGGGAAGCGGAGTCGGCCAAAACGGATGAGCGAAAGGAGTTTAAACTAATGCTTAATTATGTAAGAAAAAACAAAGATGTAGTAGCCATATTAGTATACTCATTTGAGCGTTTTTCTAGAAGTGACCATGCGCAAGAGCTTATTATTGATTTAGGTAAGATTGGGGTTAAGGTAATTAGTGTCCTTCAGGATATTGATGTGACTTCTCCCGCTGGCGAGTTACAGCAACAAATATTTTTTGCTTTCGGTAAGTACGATAACGATTTACGAAGAACCAAAACAATGCGCGGTACTTCTGAATTAATTGAACAGGGGTTTTATATTGGTCACTGCCCATATGGTTATACAAACCTGAGAAGAAAGGAGAAAGCCAAGTACCACGAATATGTAATCAATGACCAGGGCAAGTTTATGAAAATGGGCTTTAAATGGAAAGCGGAAGGCAAATGGAGTAATAAAGAAATTGTAGAGCGTTTGCGTAAATTAGGTGCAACCATTGAATACAAAAGTTTTTACCGCCAAATCGGGAACCCCTTTTATTGTGGTTATTATATGAATGCATATTTCCCGGGTAAATTAATTAAGGGACACCACCCAGCTTTGGTTTCTATGGAACTTTTTATGAAAGCAAATTCTGTAGCATTAACTAATCCGCATAAAGGGATTGCTAAGAAATTTAAGGACCCTGATATGCCATTAAAGTCTTTTTTAAGAAGCGAGCTAACGAACTCACCTTTTACTGGCTATAAGCAAAAGGGACATATCTATTACAAGACCAGAGGTCATGTAGAGCCTGTTAATGAAAAGGCCGCAACTATCAACAAGTTGTTTATGGAGGAGTTGAATAAGTATAAAATTGAAGCTGCTCATATTGCCGCAATAGAAACGCAAGTAAAGGAAATTGTGTCGCAGAAGTTTACCGACAAGTTACAGGAGGATGTATCAGCAAAAAGAAAGATTACCGAATTGACTGATAAGATTGAATCACTTGAAGAAAGGTATATCAATCAAGAATTAACCAAGGAACTTTACGATAAATATCGTCTTAAATACTTGGATGAAAAGAAGCAATTAGAGGAGGAAAACGTCAAATGTGATTTTAAGAGTTCGAACTTAGAAAAAGCCGTTAAAAATGGCTTGGAAATTTTACTAGATCCTTTGCAGTTATGGGTTTCCTGTGATTATGATGATAAGCAACGATTACAATATTTGCTATTCCCAGAGGGAATGAGGTATGATAAGGAAAATAAGCGAGTTCGAACTCCAAGAGTGAATAGTGTGGTCTCTCTAATCTCAAGTGTAGCAAGGGTTTCGGAGGAAAATGAGAAAGGCTACCTCGTTGGAAGTAGCCTTGATTCTCGTTTCGTAGCCGGTACGGGAATCGAACCCGTCTTTGCCCCGTGAAAGGGGGCTGTCCTAACCGATAGACGAACCGGCCAACTGTACGACCTTTTGAGTCAATTGGGTCGCAAAAATAGGATTCATAGGCTTTACTGCCAAACAATTTTGGCTTTTTTTCAGTGATTTTTGAAATTATATTGCACATGAGTGATAGCTAGTGCAAAGGTTTGTGTTGTTTAAAGCGATCAACTGTTTGTCTAAATCCCTAATAATATTGGCTCCTTCGGCCATTTTTGGGATATTTTTTAGTCCTTTTTTTAAAAGGATTGTATCTTCGCTCTCTATTAAAAAATAAATCGAATAAAATGAGTTCAGTAAAAGTAGCAATCAACGGTTTTGGCCGTATCGGACGTTTGGTTTTTCGTCAAATTTATAATACACCAGGTATCGAGGTAGTGGCAATTAATGACCTTACTTCTCCAGCTGCCTTAGCGCACTTATTAAAATATGATAGTGCTCAAGGTCGTTTTGATGCAGAAGTAAAAGCAACAGAAGATTCAGTAGTGGTAAATGGCCATGCTGTAAAAATATATGCACAAAGAGATCCTTCTCAAATTCCTTGGGGAGCGCATGATGTAGATGTAGTAATTGAGTCTACTGGTTTCTTTACAGATAAAGAAAAGGCTGAATTACATATTAAAGCAGGTGCTAAAAGAGTGGTAATTTCTGCTCCAGCAACTGGTGATATGAAAACAGTGGTATTCAATACCAACCATGAAATTATCGATGGTTCTGAAACAGTTATTTCTGGTGCATCTTGTACTACAAACTGTTTAGCGCCAATGGCGAAGGTATTAGAAGATAAATTCGGTATCGTTACTGGTTTAATGTTAACGGTACACGCTTATACAAATGATCAAAATACTTTAGACGGACCTCACCCTAAAGGAGATTTAAGAAGAGCAAGAGCTGCGGCTGCAAACATTGTACCTAACAGTACGGGTGCTGCAAAAGCAATTGGTTTAGTATTGCCAAGCTTAAAGGGTAAATTAGATGGATCAGCTCAACGTGTTCCAACGATCACAGGTTCTTTAACTGAGTTAACGACGATCTTATCTAAGAAAGTAACTGCCGAAGAAATTAACGCAGCAATGAAAGCGGCAGCAAACGAATCTTTTGGATATACAGAAGACGAGATTGTAAGTTCTGATATCATCGGTATTTCTTATGGTTCTTTGTTTGATGCTACACAAACAAAAGTAATGACACAAGGTGATGTTCAATTAGTGAAGACCGTTTCTTGGTACGATAACGAAATGAGCTATGTTAGCCAATTAGTGCGTACAGTGAAATACTTTGCAAGTAAAATTAAATAAGTAAAAATTTAATATATAATGCCTCCGAATTCGGGGGCATTTTTATTCAATTTGGTAGATCTTACATCCTTTATAAACGACAATAAAACTATAAATATGAGTTCTTTTCAAGCATTTTCTTTCGCAGGTAAAAAAGCATTAGTGCGTGTTGATTTTAACGTGCCTTTAAACGATCAGTTTCAAATTACGGACGACACACGTATGCGCGCAACTGTAAAAACAATCAATAAAATTTTACAAGATGGTGGCTCGGTGATATTGATGAGTCATTTAGGACGTCCAAAGGATGGCCCAACGGATAAGTACTCATTAAAGCATGTAGTAGCGCATTTATCTGAATTGCTTGGTGGTAAAGACGTTCAGTTCGCCAATGACTGTATCGGAACAGAAGCAGTTGAGAAAGCAGCAGCTTTACAAGCAGGACAGGTTTTATTATTAGAGAATTTGAGATTTTATAAAGAAGAAGAAAAAGGCGATGCTGCACTTGCGGAAAAATTAGCAAAATTAGGAGATGTGTATGTTAACGACGCATTTGGTACTGCACATAGAGCACATGCTTCTACAGCAATCATTGCGCAATATTTTTCAAAAGAAAATAGAACTTTTGGTTTCCTAATGGAAGCAGAAGTGGTGAGTGCAGAAAAAGTATTACATGAAGCACAAAAACCTTTCACTGCTATTATTGGTGGTGCGAAAGTGTCTGATAAGATTTTAATTATTGAAAATTTATTAGAGCGTGCAACAGATATCATCATTGGTGGTGGTATGGCGTATACTTTCTTTAAGGCACAAGGCGGGACGATTGGAACTTCTATTTGTGAAGACGATCGTATGCCATTGGCATTAGAGATTTTAGCAAAAGCGAAAGCGAAGGGTGTTAATATCCACTTACCAGTGGACAATATTATTACAACAGATTTTTCAAACGATACTGAAAGAAAGAATTGTGAGAGCATGTCTATTCCTGATGGCTGGATGGGATTGGATATTGGCGAACAATCTAGAATCAATTTTGCAAATGTGATTTTGGCGAGTAAAACCATCTTATGGAACGGTCCAATGGGTGTGTTTGAAATGTCAAATTACCAAGCGGGTACCAAAGCAATTGCAGTAGCTGTAGCCGAAGCGACACAGAAAGGTGCCTTTAGCTTAGTGGGAGGTGGCGACAGTGTGTCAGCTGTGAACCAGTTTGGCTTCAACGATAAAGTGAGCTACGTAAGTACAGGTGGTGGTGCATTATTGGAATATTTTGAAGGTAAAATATTGCCAGGTATCGCAGCAATCAAAGGATAAGTGGCGTAAGCAATAGGCAAAAAAGAATCTTTGAAGCAAGTATTTCTAAAGAACTTGTTAATTATAACCCTCCTCGGCTTCGGGGAGGGTTCTTTTTGTCAGGACTTTCCGTCATAAAACAAGTTTGGTACTAGCTTTGCGCTATCTTTATAAACAAATACAAAACTATGTTACGTAAAAATTTAGGACTATTCATTTTTTTAGGAGTACTCGTAATTTTAATAGGCTATGGTTGTAATGGCTATAATGGCTTAGTAAATCAAGACGAGAATGTAAATCAAGCATGGAATAACGTGCAAAGTGATTACCAAAGACGTGCGGATTTGATTCCGAACTTGGTGAACACAGTAAAAGGAGAAGCAAATTTTGAGCAAACTACTTTGCAAAATGTTATTTCTGCGCGTGCAAGTGCAACACAAATGAAAGTAGATGCAAAAGATTTGACACCAGAGAAATTACAACAATTCCAAGCGAGTCAAGGTCAATTGTCTCAAGCTTTAGGCCGTTTATTAGTGGTGTCTGAAAACTATCCTAATTTAAGAGCGAATGACGCCTTCCGTGGTTTACAAGCGCAATTAGAAGGTACAGAAAACAGAATCAAAGTTTCAAGAAACGACTTTAATGCTGCCATTGCAGACTACAATAAAAGAGCAAGATCATTTCCTTTGAATTTAGTTGCAGGCATGTTTGGCTTCAAAACAAGAGAAGGATTTAAAGCAGATGAAGGTGCGTCTAAAGCGCCAGAAGTAAAATTCTAAGTCTGTTTTAAAATACCAAATCAAAAATACTATGTGGAATCCACTGAATCTATTTAAATCCAATGCGGATAACTTATTGAGTGCCTCGGACAAGCAAATGCTTGTCCAGGCGATTCAAGCTGCTGAGCAAAATACCAGCGGAGAAATTCGTGTTTTTGTAGAATCCAGAATTCCTAAAAAACAAGATGCATTACAACGTGCAACTGAACTTTTTTTCAAAAATAAAATGAACGAAACCAAGGACCGTAATGGCGTATTGGTTTATGTTGCTGTTGGTGATAAAAAGTTGGCTATTTATGGCGATCAACGCATACATGAAAAAGTGGGTGTTGAATTTTGGTACCAACAAGTACAAGAAATGACAGGCCATTTTAAGCAAACAAATTATGTAGACGGCATGGTTTCAGTAATAGATGCTATTGGGCATGCATTGAAAGATCATTTTCCATTTGATCGAATTACGGATGAAAATGAATTATCTGACGAAATCATGATTGGGAAATGAAAAAAGTAAATTTATCCAGCAAGTATTCATTCTTATCTGCTGCGCTTTTATTTTTATCGCTTGTTTTATTTTCATCTATTGCACAAGCGCAAAACATCATCGCTAAGCCAAGTCCTGCAACCTTAGTCACAGACGTAGCGGGTGTTTTAACTTTCGAGCAAAAGCAAGCTTTAGAAAATAAATTGGTTGCGATTGATGATAGTAGCTCTAATCAAATTGCAGTAGTGATTATTCCTAGTTTAGATGGCTATCCAAAGGAAGAATATGCTAATAAATTATTTAGAGAATGGGGTATTGGTAACAAGAAAACCAATAATGGAGTTTTATTGTTAATAGCAATTCAAGACCGCCAAATCAGAATCGAAGTTGGTTATGGACTAGAAGGGGCAATACCAGATATCACTGCTTTAAATATCATTGACAATGACATTAAGCCGGCATTCAAAGCAGGTAATTATTACGATGGCATAAACCAAGCAACAGACAATATCGCTAAAGCGGCAGTGGGAGAATACAAGGTCAAGAAAGCAAAAAAATCAAAGGGCAAAGGAGGCGGTGGAGTATTTCTAATAATTCTAATCATCATTTTTGCCATCCTTAGAGGGGGCAGAGGTGGTGGAGGTTCCAATATTGGTCGCGGTGGATTTAGTGATGTAGCCACAGGTATGTTATTAGGGTCTTTATTAGGTGGTGGTGGCCGTCACGGTGGTGGAGGATGGGGCGATAGCGGCGGTGGATTTGGTGGCTTTGGCGGAGGAAGTTCCGGTGGTGGTGGCGCAGGAGGTTCTTGGTAACCTAAGCATATGAGATGAATGATCGAAAGATATTGAATATAAAAAAGGCCTCCAATAGGAGGCCTTTTTTATAGGATCAGATTGAAACAATATACACTTTCAATCAAATTCAATTTCAATTACATTTTTGGTAACACTGCACTTACAATATTTGCTAATTCCGTTTCCCCTTTTTGTTTTTTCGCTTTCAAAATATCTCCCAAAATCTTGAAGTTAAAATAAGGATCGGACTGACTGCGGTAGCCTTGCGGGATTGCTTCTCTAAATTCAACAATCATGTCAATGCCTTTTTTGAATTTTAGGGGATCTGTTGTTTTAATCAATAGTTGTGCAAAGGGTGCAGTCAACTCAAATTTTTCCGAAGACTGAATATTTAATTTTGCATAGTTACTTGCCACAAAATCAAAAACATCTTGATCTCCATATTTTGTAAGGATAGTGGCTACAACAGTATTCAGTCTTTTCTTTAATATTTGGTATGAAAATTGTTTTGCAATCGTCAATGCTTTTGCACTATCTAATTGCTCTAATGCAGCCAAAGCAGCACCTGCAACTGTATATGAAGAGTCGTAAACCCATTTTTCGAAATAAGGTTGATAGGTTGACTTATTTATTTTACTCATCACATTAATTGCATCTTCACGCACCGTGCTTACTGGATCTTTTTCTGCTAAACGAATTACTTGTTGTTCCATTGTTGCGTCAATCGACGCTGGGTTATAACTATTTAATGCAATAGAACGTATTATATGAAAGCTATCCTTGATCGCAGCTTCAATAACTGCCTTTGCTGCAGGATTTTTTAAATTTGCACCAGCCTCATTTACAGCTTCATAACGATCCATGAAATTGCGGGCGTTTTTATATTGAAATGCAAATTGCTCAATAGGCTTAGCTTCATCCTTTGCCCATAACAACACTTTATCATTGTCTATATTCACATTATCAGGTGCTACTGCAGCAGGGAAATAAAAGCTATCTAGTCTATTCTTGCTCCAAACCTCATAATGGTTGCGTTTACCTTGAACATAAACATCGACGCCTACAGGCAAAGAGAATAGTTTGTTTTGCGTTTGGGTTTGTTGGATGGTGACCAATACTTTTTGTTGGTCTGCCAAATATTTTTGTTGGATACGTACATAAGGATGTCCATTACCAAAATACCATTGGTTAAAGAACCAGTTTAAATCCTTTCCTGTAACCGCTTCAAATGCCAATTTAAGTTTGATGGCAGAACCATTCGAAAATTTATTATCAGTTAAGTATTTATTAAGCGAAGCGAAAAATGCTTCATCGCCCACTAAATGTCTTAACATGTTTAAAATACGCCCTCCTTTTTGATAGCTTACTAAATCAAATACATCTTCTTTATCCTTGTAAAAAAAGCGAACCAAATCCTTTTCAGCATCAGTTGGGCTACTTAAATAATTTCGCAAAGCAGTATAGTTTTCGTAAGCGCCAGCATCCTTGCCTTGGCTATGTTCAAACCATAATGTTTGGCTATAGTCTGCAAAACTTTCATTCACTGTAATATTGCTCCAGCTTTCTGCGGTCACATAATCCCCAAACCATTGGTGAAATAATTCATGTGCAATCGTGCTTTCCCAATTATTACCATCAATCAATTCTCTGGCGTCTTGTTGAACAGCATCACTATGCAAAGTTGCAGTAGTATTTTCCATTGCACCACTCACAAAATCTCTACCACTTATTTGCGCGTATTTACTCCATGGGAAGGGAACGCCTAATTTGCTTTCAAAAAAAGCAATCATTTGCGGTGTGTTGCCATAAATTTTTCTCGCTTCTTTTTCATAGGCCTTCTCTATATAATAACTTACTTCCTTTCCTTTATAGGAATCCTTGATGACTGCGTAATCGCCAATACCAATAAAGAACAAGTAAGGGGAGTGTGGCAGGTCCATCTTCCAAACATCTTCTCTAAACCCATTTTTCAAATCTGTTTGCTTTACCAATAAGCCATTCGACAAGCTTACATATTTACTTGGTACAGTAAGGTAAAATTCTTGTGTTGTTTTTTGATTTGTTTTATCGATTGTTGGAATCCAAACAGAACTTGCTTCCGTTTCGCCTTGTGTCCAAATTTGTGTTGGTTTCTCTTTGTCTGTACCCAATGGATTAATAAAGTACATCCCTTTTGCATCTCTAATTGCTTCACTCCCTTGACCTTTAAATTCATTAGGACGCGCGATGTATTTTATATAAACAGTATAAGTTTCTTTGGCAGTATAGGTTTTATTCAAATCAATATGCAATTGCATACTGTCATAACGATAATTCAATTTAGATTTAGCACTTCCTTGCACTAATGCAACTTCTTTAATATCCATTGCTTTTGCATCTAATACAAGTTCATTGGTTGGATAAAAATGAGGCTGTAATTTCAACCACACTTCGCCATTCATTTGTGCTTTTTCATAATTAAAACTAGCTACTAGCTTTGTGTGCTTTAGGTTATTTGTTTTTGTGGCAGTAGCTCGATAGGTGTTTTTCCAACTAGTATCTACTTGTGCGTTATTGCCCTGAGCAAGTAAATCATGACTTAGTGGCTGAAACAAGGAACTGCATAAGATGCTTAATCCAATAAATAAATGCTTCATAATATATAAGTGTAATTAATTGTCATAAAGTTAGTATTAGAATGCATTTAGTGTTTGAAAAATGGACTAGCGTTAAAAAAATTGTAGTTTAGCGTCCTAATTGAATGATCCATGGCAAGGTATTTTATTGAATTAAGTTATGATGGCGCTTTGTTTGGCGGGTTTCAGATACAACAAAACAAAGCAACAGTGCAAGGTGAACTTGAAAAAGCCATGGAAGTGTTATTTAGAACGCCTATTCCACTAACAGGTGCTTCTAGGACAGATGCTGGCGTACATGCCTATCAAAATTTTTTACATTTTGATACAGACTTAGCCATTCTACCTAAGCATGTTTATAATTTAAATGCGATTTTGCCCAATTCTATTGTTGTTAATGGCATTTATCAAGTGCCAAATGAGGCACATAGTCGTTTTGACGCTATTAAAAGAGCCTATATATATAGAATACATACTCAAAAGAATCCTTTCTTAGAAGGCAGGTCCTGGTTTTATCCTTTCCCTTTAGACCTAAATCTAATGCAGCAGGCGGCAGACTCACTGTTAAACTATACCGATTTTGAGAGTTTTTCTAAGAAGAATACTACTGTAAATACCTTTCAATGTGCTATTACGGCGGCTAAATGGACAAAGACAGGGGATAAAATTGTATTTGAAATTGAGTCCAATCGCTTTCTAAGAGGCATGATCCGAGGTTTAGTGGGTACCATGTTGCAAGTGGGTAGGGGGCAAATAAGTATAGAAAACTGGCATGATATTGTACGATCTAAGGATGAACAAAAGGTAGATTTCTCAACACCTGCATATGGACTCTATTTATCTGAGATTAAATACCCGGATTTTTTAAAAAAAATTAGTTAAGTAGAATCCTTACTCCTATTGCTTTTGAGCGTATAACAGCTAGATTATGAGCACTTTGAACGAAATATTTTTGAAAATAGTATACAATTAATTTGGCTGGAATAAATATCTCCCTATCTTTGCCGCCCGTTAACGATGAAACATCAACTACGGAAGTTCTCTGAAGCAATTATAAAGCACAAAAAAGTTCGAAAAAACTTTAAAATTTATCCAACAAAATTTGGTGGTTAAAAAATGTCGCTCTATCTTTGCCGTCCCTCTTCAAAAAAGAGGTCAGCTCTTGAAATATTATCGGCCTCATTCTCTTAATTATTTTTAAATAATTATTAAATAAAATTTGGCTAGTAAAAATATTGTGTCTACCTTTGCACCCCGCTACTCAAATAGCGCGCAAAATAAACACTAAGATCTTTGAAAGTTTGGAAACAATAGTAACTGATTAATTGAAAAAATCAGGTAAAGGTTATAGCATCAAAAAATATAAATCAGACCGTTAATTTCGGAATTTAATTTGAGATTGATAGTCATGATCAAACAACATTTACAATGGAGAGTTTGATCCTGGCTCAGGATGAACGCTAGCGGCAGGCTTAATACATGCAAGTCGAGGGGCAGCATGAAGTAGCAATACTTTGA
>JACCDV010353391.1_pt1 | contig 12755 bp, 10 predicted proteins | sample 7446131 | NCBI WGS metagenome assembly JACCDV01 (sample SAMN15323448, study PRJNA562643) | freshwater metagenome | isolation source: river surface water | place: USA:Blue River Watershed | collected 2017-08-17 | reverse complement strand
GTTTGCAATGGCAGTCGTGGCAGTCGTGGGTGGAGGGACCGCCCTGTTTGCGGCAACGATCGGATTAGTGCAGACCGATATCAAGCGCGTCTTGGCCTATTCAACGGTGAGCCAGCTTGGGTACATGTTTTTGGGCTGCGGGATCGGTGCCTACACGGCTTCTGTATTTCATGTGATGACGCACGCCTTCTTTAAAGCGCTCTTGTTTTTGTCAGCCGGGTCGGTCATCCATGCTCTGTCAGGGGAGCAAGATATTCAAAAAATGGGTGGATTGAGTAAGCGCATCCCGTGGACCCATCGTCTCTTTCTGATCGGTACCATTGCCATTGCAGGCCTTCCTCCACTGGCTGGGTTCTGGAGTAAGGACGAAATTATGGCTCATGCATTCAACACGCATCACTATCTGCTCTATAGTCTGGCAGCAGCCGGTGCACTGATGACGTCTTTCTATATGTTTCGGCTGACATATTTGACGTTCTATGGATCCTCCAGGATGGATCATCATACCGAGGAACACGTGCATGAATCTCCGATGGTGATGATCGCACCCTTGATGGTTCTCGCGTTTCTTTCAGGGGTTGGTGGATTAGTATTGGGATTCCCTCCTGAACAGGGGTGGTTGCACGGGTTTTTGTCTCCGGTTGTTGGAACTGGGGCGGAACATGAAGCCAGCGGGGGAATGACGATTCTCCTGATGGGTGTGGCGATTGCCATTGCCTTGATGGGATGGGGACTTGCGCACTTCCTCTATGCAGTGAGCCCCGTGACGGCGGAGGGATGGGCTGAGAAGTTTTCCGGTTTGTATCGATTGCTTTTGAATAAGTACTATATCGATGAAGTCTACGACCTCCTATTCGTCGAGCCTCTCAAACGCCTCGGTATGATCCTAGATTGGTTTGATCGGACGATCATCGATGGTCTGGTGCGAGGGGTGGGCCATCTCGCAGATTGGGGTGCGTCTGGATCGACTTGGGTCGAAAAGTACATCGTCTATGCGGGACTGAATGTCATCGGATATGGGAATCACCTCGCTGCCCGCGAGGGTCGAAAAATGCAAAGCGGTATGGTGCATCATTATGCTGCGATTATTGTTGCAGGGCTCTTTCTTCTAGCCCTGGTTGTTCAACTTGTGGTTCAGATGTAGGTCATAGCCGAAACCAACGGTCATCATGCTCGAAGAGCTTACTGCTGTTTTTCCAATTCTATCTTGTATCCTCTTTCTGCCCGTTGTCGGCGCCGTCGTGCTCTGGTTTGTGGATGATGAAGACACGGTCCGGAGCTCAACCCTCACCATTGCGTTGGTGGAGCTTGCTCTGTCGGTTTTTGTCCTCCTCCGATTTGTCCCCGAGTCGGCCGCCATGCAGTTCGCCGAGCGGGTGCAATGGATCCCCGCATTGGGGATCAGTTATCACCTGGCGGTCGATGGGATCAGTGTATTATTCGTTGGCCTGACGGCATTTCTGACCGTCCTGGTCGTGGTCTATTCGTGGGACACGATCCGACATCAAGTCAAACTCTACATGATGTGCCTCCTGGCGCTTGAAACGACGACCATGGGGGTATTTTTGTCGTTGGACTTGATCCTGTTCTTTGTGTTCTGGGAGCTGATGCTGATTCCCAGCTATTTTATGATCAAGCTGTGGGGTGGGGGAGCCGAGCGCCATTACGCCGCACTGAAGTTCGTCATTTATACGCTCTTAGGCAGTGTGTTTATGCTCGTGGGAATCGCGCTGCTGGACATCAATTACCACCAATGGGCGTCTCTCCATCATAGTGATCATGCGTACTCGTTCGATCTGCTTGAGTTACTCACGGTCCCGATTCCCATCGGTCAACAGATCCTTATCTTTTGGTTGATGTTTCTCGGATTTGCGTTCAAGGCTCCGGTATTTCCATTCCACACCTGGCTGCCTGATGCGCTCTTAGAGGGCCCCATCGGAATGGCCGTTGTCTTGGCGGGCCTCAAACTCGGGACCTTTGGCTTCATCCGTTTCAGCATTCCGCTGCTGCCGGATGCTTCGAAGAGTGACACGGTTGTGATGGTCGTGGTGGTATTGGGGCTCTGCGCGATTCTCTATGGCGCGTGGATGGCGTTGGTTCAGTCCGATTTCAGACGCCTACTTGCCTACAGCAGCGTCAGCCATCTCGGGTTTGTCGTGGTGGGGTTATTTGCTTTGAATTATCAAGGCTTGCAAGGCAGTTTGCTGACGATGATCAATCTAGGCTTCAGCACTGCCGGCCTCTTCTTTATTGCGGGATTTCTGTATTCCCGTCAACAGACGACCCAATTGGCGGCGTTCGGAGGAATGGCAAGACAAGTGCCGCTGCTCGCGACCTTCTTTTTGATTATCGGGTTGGCGTCGATTGGACTGCCGGGCACCAACGGGTTCGTCGGCGAGTTCCTCATTCTGTTAGGCGCGTTCGAGGCCAAATGGTGGGTCGGATCAATTGCCGTACTCGGGGTGATTTTTGGTGCGGCCTATTTTCTCTGGTATTACGAACGATCGATGCTGGGTCCACTCGGCAGCGCCGTCAAGAGCACGATGAGTGATTTGCAACTGCGAGAGATGGTCATTGCGGTGTCGCTGTCGATCATGATTCTGTGGATTGGACTCTATCCATCCCCCTTCTTGCGGATCATGAACGGTTCAGTTCAAGCACTGGTTGATCGGCTGCACCACGAGAAGACCGCTGCACTCCATGACGGTATGACAGAAAGAAGGTAACAGGTTTCGCAATGGGAGAGTACGCACTCCTCTACATCCTTTTCGCTCCATTCGCAGGAGCGCTGGCGTTGATTTTCGTGTCTAATCGACAGCCTACGCTTGTGCGTGGGATTGCTGCGAGCGCGGCGTTTGTCTCGCTGGTCGCTTCGCTCTACATCTTCTATGGGTACGATACAGTCCAAGGTGGATTTCAGTTTGTCCAAAAGTTTGCTTGGTCGAAGGAATTGGGTATTGCGTTGTATCTGGGGGTCGACGGGATCGGGACCCCGCTGGTGCTGGCTTCTTCCATCCTCCTGTTCGCCGGGATATTCGTGTCCTGGCACATCAAGGATCGGGCGAAGGAGTTCTATATCTGGTTGCTGATCTTGGCAGCTGCCACCATCGGCGTGTTCATGTCACTCGACCTCTTTTTCCTCTATTTCTTCTACGAAATGTCAGTTATTCCGATGTATTTGCTCTTGGGTATGTGGGGGAGTCATACCAAGAAATATTTGGAGATGACCGACTCCGAAGGGTTGAAGCAGAGAGATTCGGTCGGATTTATTTTTAATTTCGGGTCAAACAGCAAAGAGTACGCTGCGATGAAGCTGGTTCTGTTCCTCTCTGCCTTTGCCGTGGCTGCGCTCATGGGGATCTTGCTCATCTATAAGTTCTCAGGACTGAACACCTTCGATATCTTGGTGCTTCGAGAACACGCCAACCTCATGAATATTCCGGTGCTCGGGACGACGCTCGACAAGATTATCTGGATCCTGGTGTTTTTTGGGTTTGCATCGATTGCCCCTATCTGGCCGTTGCACTCGTGGTCGCCGGTCGGCCATGCGGCGGCCCCTGCCGCGACGAGCATGCTGCATGCCGGTGTGCTGATGAAACTCGGACACTTTTCGATTATCCGGGTGGCCTTTGAAATTCTTCCTGAGACCACCAGGGAGCTGATGCCGATCGCGGCGGTGTTGTGCATGTTCAGCATTATCTACGGCGGCTTCGTGGCGTTTTATGCAAAAGATACGAAGTATGTGATCGGGTATTCGAGCTCAAGCCACATGGGGTATGTGTTCCTCGGGATGGCGGCCTTGAATTACATCAGCCTGAGCGGAGCCGTGATCTATATGTTTGCGCACGCGATGGCCACCGGGATGCTGTTCGCAATGGCCGGATGGGTCTATGACCAAACGCATACTCGTGACATTCCGTCGCTCGGAGGGCTCTCCAATAAGATGCCGTTCATTTCCGGCTGCTTTATTGTGGGGTGTATGGCGTCGATCGGCATGCCCGGCACCGTCAATTTCGTGGCGGAAATCATGATCGTCGTCGGAAGTTGGAACAAGTACCCCCTTCAAGTGATTGTGGCCATGCTGGGTATCGTGTTGACCCTTGCCTACCTCTTTAAAATGATGAGGGGGTTGTTCTATGGGCCGATGAATCAAAAATACAGCCATGCGCATGACGCCGTCGGTACGGTGGATCGATTGCCGCTCCTGATGATGATCACCATCAGCATCGGATTTGGTATTTTCCCCATGCATCTGTACGAGGTGGTCCGGTCCGGTGTGGACCCTCTGATTGCACGGATTACACACGTGGTCCCTGTCGCTCAAAGCGATGAAGGGTCAAGAAGCGTGAAGGCTGCGGCCGAAATCACGCAGCCGGCTGCTATCCCAATGGTCTCACGCAAGCCCATTGCGCAAGTGTCGGAAGCTTCTCGAGGAGGGCAAGAATGAACTTTGTGCTGAACCTGTCCTTTTCTGATTTGCTTCTCTTGTTGCCGGAAATCTTCCTGACTTGCTGGCTTTGTGTGGTGATCACTGTCGACTTTGTTTCACCGCGACTGCCCAAAGAACGATTGGCCTATTTGAGCGTCGGTGGGCTGCTGGCGACCCTTGGCTGTTTAGCATGGTTTGACGTGAATCAGGTGTCCGGGACGCTGTTCGGCAACATGTTTGTGCTTGACCGGATGGCGATCTTTTTCAAGATATTCATCCTGGGCTCTACGATCCTCGTGATCCTAGCGTCGATCGAGTACGTCGACCGGTTTACGCTGTTCCGTGGGGAATATTATGTGCTGGTCGTCATGTCGGCGCTCGGTATGATGTTCATGGCCTCAGCCAATGATCTGCTGTCGGTCTTCGTGAGTTTGGAGTTCTCCACGCTGGGATTTTATATCTTGGTGTCGTACCTGCGGGATGATCTGGCTTCGAATGAGGCCGGCCTTAAGTTTTTTATCCTCGGTGTGTTTGCAGCCGGCCTCTTTGCCTATGGCATCAGTTTGGTGTACGGGGAAACCGGGAAACTTGTGTTTTCAGACATGGCTTCCGCTCCAGCCACACCCGGGTTAATCATCGGATTTCTGCTGATCTTTGCGGCACTGGGTTTTAAGATCGGCGCCGTCCCCTTCCATTCTTGGATTCCGGATACCTACCACGGTGCTCCGACGCCGGTCACGGCGTTCTTGTCCATTGCTCCGAAGGGTGCGGCACTGGCCATCTTACTCAGGATTTTCATCGTGGCCTTAGGGACGTTCAAGCCGACCTGGATCTACCTGCTCGTTGCCGTGTCCATTGTGTCCATGACCTACGGCAATATCGTGGCCATTGCACAACGAAATATCAAACGGCTCCTGGCTTATTCCGGCATTGCACAGATCGGGAATGTCCTCATTGGTCTTGCCGCCGGAACAAAAATGGGAAATGACGCGATTCTCTTCTATCTCCTGGCGTACCTCTTCGCAAACATCGGGGCGTTTGCCGTGGTCATTGCCGTGAGTCAGGCCATTGGAAGAGATGAGATCGAAGACTACCGTGGCCTAGGGCGCCGTTCGCCATTCCTGGCTTTTTCAATGTTATTGTTTCTCCTCTCCCTTGCCGGGGTCCCCCCGCTTGCTGGGTTTATCGGGAAACTCTACATCTTTATTGCGGCGATCAAAGAAGGGCTCTATACGTTGATCACCGTCGGGCTGATCAATATCGTCATTTCGATGTACTACTACCTCATCGTGGTGAAGCAAATGTACATCAATGAGCCCATTGATCCGTCTCCCATTTCGATTAGAGGACCTATGAAGGCGGTGATTTATGTCGGTCTCGCAGGGACTCTGGTGATCGGAATCTATCCCCAACCGTTTACGGATTGGGTCGTTGCGGCAACATTGATGTTCGCGAATTTTGTGACTCCTGCTGCCACGATCACCCCCCCGACTGTTTTGATCGGCAGTTAGGTTTCTGCTTTTCCATCTACACAGTTCTGCTACAATTCAGTTTGAGAAACGAATCGTCTCGTCTCTCCGCAGGTGAGTCTGGCGTGATCAGTGTGTCTGGTGCGGGTTGTCCAGATCTATGGAATCAGCCACCAACCATCAGGCCCAAGCTCCCCCTCTGCATGCTGATGTGGGCAAACTTCCAAGCGGTTCGACTCCAGCGATAACCGCTCCTTCTCAGCGTATCATCCGGTGGTTTCAGACGCTGACGATCGAACAACGAGTTCTGACAGGATTCAGCCTCGTGTTTGTGGGAATTCTCATCATTAGTGCGATCTCGTATCATAATACCAACGGCTTGCTGAGAAACAGTGGGCTGGACGGTCGGAGTCATGCGTTGATCCAACTGCTCGGCAGCATTGACGCTGCGATGGGTGAGGCTGAAGGCACGCATCGACGGTATCTTGTGACGGGTGAACAGGCCTATCTTGAGGCCTATAAGCGGGTGATTGCTCAGAAACCTACCTTCACGACCTATCTCAATGAATTGACCCAGGATTCGCCCGAGCAACAGCGGCGTGCCGGAGAGCTCAATCGGTTGATGGAACGTCAGGTAAGTGCCGAGTCAAAGGCGATCACTCAGGTTCAGGAACGCGGCATCCAATCCGTCAGGAAAATGGCATTGGAGGGAGCTGGCAGGCGCGAACTCGACGGGATTCATCAGATTATCAGTGAGATGGATGTGTATGAACGACAAGCACTGACTCGGCGGGTCATCGAATCCGCCGCAAGTACACGCCATACGATCATGCTGTTAGCCGTCGGTGCCGGCTTACAGCTGGTACTGCTCGCATCGGTCTACTACCTGATTCGCCATGATATCACCGAGCGCCGCCGTGTGGCCGGTGAGCTACAACGCCGAGGAGAACTCCTTGAGGCTGCCAATAAGGAATTGGAGGCATTCAGCTATTCGGTGTCTCATGATCTTCGCGCGCCATTGCGACACATTGACGGCTATGCCGCCCTCCTGCGCAAAACCGTGGATCAATCGCTGAATGAGAAAGCCGCCCGCTATTTACAGACGATTTCTGATGCCGCAAAGCAGATGGGCCAACTGATCGATGATCTGCTGGTGTTCTCTCGCATGGGTCGCCAAGACATGCTGCAGACGACCGTGAATATGGATCAGCTGATCAAAAGCATTCTGTCGGATCTGCGCCTTGACTTGCACGGGCGTCAGATATCATGGACAATCGCGTCACTACCTGAGGTGAAGGGCGATCCTTCCATGCTTCGACAGGTGTTCATGAATTTACTCACCAATGCGCTGAAGTTTACGAGCACCAAGCCGATGGCCTCCGTTGAGATTGGAGTGGAACCTCCCAGTTCTAATGAGGTCGTTGTCTATGTCCGTGACAACGGCGTGGGGTTCGATATGCAGTATGCTCCAAAATTGTTTGGAGTGTTTCAGCGACTGCACCGGGCTGACGAGTTTGAAGGAACGGGAATCGGACTTGCCAATGTTCGTCGGATCGTTCATCGTCATGGAGGTCGGACATGGGCCGATGGTATGCCGGATAAGGGCGCAACCTTTTATGTTGCACTGCCCAGAGGGGGGATCAAAGGATGACACTCGCCAAGCCGATTGTGCTCGCCGAAGACAATCCTCGTGATGCGGAACTTGCGCTGGCTGCAATGGAGGAAGAGCATATATCCGATAAAGTTGTCCTGTGTCACGACGGTGCCGAAGTGTTGGACTATCTGTACTGTCGGGGACCGTTCAAGACACGGTTGAAAGAGAATCCCGCAGTGGTGTTTCTTGACCTGAAGATGCCAAAGGTCAATGGGCTTGAGGTCTTGCGCACCATCAAGGCGGACACCAATTTGCGAGCCATTCCCGTCGTGATGCTGACGTCATCTCGCGAAGAGAGAGATTTGGCTGAGAGTTATACACTTGGCGCCAACGCCTATGTCGTGAAGCCTGTGGAATTTCAGCAGTTTCTATCAGCGGTCAAGGAGTTAGGGGTATTTTGGGGTGTGATCAACGAGCCTCCTCCAGAAAGAGCCTGCTCCCATCAGTAATCTTTCCATGAAGACTCCGCTACGAATAGTCCATCTTGAATCCTGCGGTGATGACGGTGAACTTATCGGCACGATATTGGCGGAGGGTGGGATTGCTTGTGCCATCCACCGTGTGGAGACTCAACCGTTATTTACTGCAGCTCTTACTGAAGATCGGCCGGATCTTATCCTGGCTGAATTTCATACGCCTGGTTGTGACGGGGACAGCGCTTTCACCTTGGCGCAGAAAGCGGATTCTCGCGTACCATTCATCTTTGTGTCGACATGCCTTCACGAACCGCTGATTACTGAATTATTGAATCGGGGGGTGACTGATATCATCCCAAAAGATGCATTGGGGCGTTTGGTTCCTGCGGTACGGCGGATCTTGAAAGAGCAACAGGAGCAGGACGCACGACGAGCAGCAGAGGAAGCCCTCCGCGAGCATCAAGTGCAATTGCGCCACATTCAGAAGTTGGAAGCCGTCGGTCGTCTTGCCGGGGGACTGGCCCACGATTTTAACAATCTGCTGACTGTGATTCTGGGGCATAGCCAGGTGGTGCTCAACGAGATTGATGTGGCTCACCCATTGAGAATGCAAATCCAAGAAATGCAACATGCCGGCGAGCGAGCGAGGGTGCTCATTCGTCAATTGCTCATGTTCAGTCGAAATCGACCGTCAGAGGCAAAGGTCATCAGCCTGAACACCCTCCTTGATGGTTTTGAATCCATGCTCCGTCGAGTGATCGGTGAGGATATCCAATTGACTCTGAGATTGTGTCAGGATGATCTTCGTATCAAAATGGATTCCGCGTTGGTCGAGCAGATCGTGATGAATCTTGCCGTAAACGCGAGGGATGCCATGCCGAATGGAGGCAGGCTGACACTCGAATTGCAGTCGACACACCTTGACCGAGTTCCCCGGTATCATCTGAGGGACTTGTCGCCCGGTGAATATGTGAAACTGTCCGTGTCCGATACGGGTTGTGGGATGTCTCCCGAGGTGCAAGCGCAGATGTTCCAGCCGTTCTTTACGACGAAGGATGAGGAGAAGGGAACAGGATTGGGACTCTCAACCGTTTTTGATATCGTGACTCAGGCTAGCGGTGGATTGGACGTGACCACGACGATTGGTGAAGGGACATGCTTCGATGTGTACTTTCCCCGTATGATGACAGAGATTGACGTCTCAACTGACGCGCCTTCGGGTACGGTGCCGATGAGAGGGCATGAAACCATTCTCTTGGTTGAGGATGATGAAGCCGTGCGGCTACTGATTCGGGATGAACTGCGTAAACTGGGATATCGAATCGTTGAGGCAAGAAATGGTATCGAAGCGTGCCTGGTCGCTACCCCATATATGGGAAAACTCCAACTGCTGCTGACCGACCTTGTGATGCCGGGCATGAGCGGGACGGAACTGGCCCGACATCTTCGTGTCATCAAACCGGAATTGAACATTCTCTTTATTTCAGGATATGAAGACGATCTGGGAGTCGTGGCCAGCGATACAGCGATGGCCTATCTACAGAAACCGTTCACAACTGAGGCTTTAGCTGGGGTGATTCGACAACTCCTTGACCGAACACCGAGGGAACAGATACGCACAGGATGTGGCGCCCGAGGATCGGAGCAACCCCAGACGTTCAGTCCATCATCATGCTAGGTGGTACACCCGCTTCTGGTCACGGTTGCTGATGTGGTGGGCTCATGAACCGCAGGTGTCAGTGGCAATATAGTATTGTGCAATGGGTCGGATTCGCAGTTTCGGCCGTGCTCCTCCTGCCTGGCTTCTGTTTTGCGCAGCATATTTCCTGGGAACGCCTTTCCGATGGTGTCATGGTGTCCGTCTGGAAACCGATGGAATCCTGCCCCACCTTGCCAACCATGTTGGTCGTGGACCTCGATCCGGAGCGCACGAGGTTCTCCGTTCACCATTATGCTCAGGATGGGTTCACGCAGCCGCCAAAAATCTGGGAGTGGCAACAGCGAACGGGCCATCAGCTCGTGTTTAATGCAGGGTTATTTCGTGACGACTTCGCGTACCTTGGTCTGCTGTACCAAGGTGGTCGTTCGGTGGGAAGCCGACGCCACAATGTATGGCAAGGGTTGTTTGTGGCGGAGCCGGCTGTTCCTGGCCTGAAGAAGGCGCGGGTATTTGATTTGGCCTCTGACCGGTTCGATGAAGCTCAGCCCGTCTATGCAGAAGCGGCACAGGCCCTGATGTTGCTCGACCAATCTGGTAAGATCCGTGTCCGCGATTCAGGAAAGCATGCCTACCAAACGATCGTGGCTGAGACCGATAAGGGGCATATTTTGATCTTTAAGAGTCTTGGCGTGGTGCCGCTCTACGACATTGGCCGCTGCTTCAAGGAGACGCTTCCTACGGTGCGTCGCGCCATGGCGATGGATGGAGGGTCCTCCTCTGATCTGCGCATCGTGGAATCACTGTGGGAAAGAGATCTGCATAGTCAGGAAGGAGATTCATGGAAGAGTCTGTTCAGCGGCAGCACGAATTTTCATATCCCGCTGCCGACCGTGATTGGGGTGAGTCCCCGATAATCACCCCTTGGTTAATCGCTGTTGCCGCGATGGTCGCTCTCCTACTGGGAGGCTGTGCCGATGGAGCCAAGATTGTGCAGGAACATGACCTTGGCGGAGTCGTCATCTATCCGTTCAAGGAAGGTCAGGGGCCCATGCTTTCGGCCTTCCGAAAAGAGGGGTTAGATCTCATGAACGAGAAATGTAAAGGCAGGTCGTACTCGATCGTGCGAGAGGGTGAAGCAAAAGGACGAACTCGGGTGGTGAGTCCGCTTGATGGTGCCCAAGAACTAGTTGAAGAACGTCGTTGGGGTATCCAGTTTGAGTGTAGGTGAGCGGACAAGGGGCGCCTGTATGAGCGGAAGGCTAAGAATGTTTTTGCATCACACTCACGAGATCCTGAATGGTTAGGAGACTCATGAGGTGAACCTGTTCTTTCTCTATGCGTGCTTTGCCACCCTGTTCTTGACGATCAACAATCACCAAAGCGTGATCCACCTGGAGTCCCGCATCCCGTGCCGCCCCTACTGCTTTCAGTAGCGACCCGCCGCTGGTGAGGACATCGTCCACGATTAATACTCGGTCGCCAGGCTGAATACTGCCCTCGATTAGCTTTCCCAATCCATGATCTTTGGCTTGTTTGCGGACGACGAACGTCCGCCAAATTTTGGGTGAGGAGGCTGCACAGGCGAAATCAGAAATAGTCACGGCGATGGGGATCGCTCCGATCTCAAGACCACCTAAACAGTCAAATTCGACTCCGACGAGGCCGTCATAGGCTAGTTGGGCAACCAGCCGACGAGCCTCCGGATGCGCCATGAGAGCCCGACAATCGACGTAGAACGGGCTGATTTCACCTGAGGCCAGCTTGAACCCATTGGTATGATCCCACTTAAAGGATCCGGTATCGTGGAAGGCTTTGGCCAGTTGTTCTCGAAGAGTCACGAGGAGGTCTCCCCATAAAAGATGTGATCGACGGCGGCATTGTACACTGACTGGCCAACCGCATATAGACCTTTTATGTCGTCCATGGAACGGGGGAGAATCGTTGTGGCTGGTTGGCCAAGGTCTTCACGATGAGCGTCACAGTTTACTGTCTATCATCAAGATCAAGAGGCGGGGGATTCGAGCGGACCGCGAACGCACCAGACAGGATAGGTATAGATCTGAAGAAAGCTGAGCACGTTCCCGAGGAAGGCATCAACGTATTTGGCGTAGGATGGCTGGTTCGCCTCGGAAACGACCGTCCAATAAGATGTTGGCTGGATGTTTTGAAACGGATGGCCTGGTGGGATATTGGGGATCGGAGAGTCCACAGCAGGTCCTACCAAGCTGCGCATTTCGGCTGGTGCCGGCAACCGCCACCCTCTTTGGCCGCCGGTGACTCTTTTGGCACAGGTGAGACGGGCTTCGTTCCAGGTGACGCTCGTGGCTTGTGGTGCGATCTCCCATATGAGACTGGTATCTTTGTCCAACACCGCTTCGTCACGGAATTCCGACAAGATCAGGAAGCGTTCCGCTGAGGGATGTGCTTCCTGCCAGTTTTTGATGATATCCGCAATAAGCGCGTCTTTTTGGCTGGTTGGCCCAGTAAAGAACTGGAATCCAGCAATGCCAAGTCCGACGATGAGGATCACCAGTAAGAATCTCGCCACAGACTTTGGTAGCTTCACATTCGCCTGAGGAGAAGGAGGATCTCGCAAGGCCATGGGGCACATGTTACGGTATGCCGTTGTGTAGGATCAATGATGACGGCTTGTGTGCTGATTGCGTATCCATGTCTGGCTGAACTTTTTGAGGTTATGGGAAAAAAGAAATGAAGTCCGATTAGCGAACAAGGAAGTACGAACTGGTATGGAGGGACTACGATTGACAGGGTATGAGACACTCGGTGTCCCAAGATGAAAGGAATGACGGTGTCTAACCGATTGATAGCATTGTGCAATTGTGATAGTTTCGATACCGCGATAGTGTTGAAATGATATCTTCCATGAGTGTAAAATTAGCCATGGGAAGGGGAGTGTAAGAGAGAGGTGCTACTACCTGCACGAAGTTGTGCCGGTTCATAATGTTCGGATGAGAATTTTTTCTGCGGAAGGAGGGACATATTATGGCAGCATCAAGTGAGCGGGGCTATGACGTCTCGCAGTGGTACGATTCGAAGCCGGTGAAGATCGGCTGGTTTGCGATGTTGGCGATCGGGGTATTTTGGGTGGTGTATCAGCGGACCTTCG
>JACCDV010308135.1_pt1 | contig 12755 bp, 9 predicted proteins | sample 7446131 | NCBI WGS metagenome assembly JACCDV01 (sample SAMN15323448, study PRJNA562643) | freshwater metagenome | isolation source: river surface water | place: USA:Blue River Watershed | collected 2017-08-17 | reverse complement strand
TTAAAATGAAGCCTACAAGCTTCTTCGCTACCAAAATTTGCTGTAAAATTAAACAAGTTCATATCTTAAATTTTATGTAAAAATAAGAAAAAAATATCAATTATGAGTGCTTACGGACAATCAGTTTTGAATATACAGAATTTATATCTCCATCAGATTGCATTTATCCTGAACAAGAAGACATCCCTATGTTTTTACCAAAAGTAAATCTAATATTAACTAGACAATAAAAAACTCTTACAAATACAGTTTTAGCAAAAGTGACTTTCGGGATAAACTGAAAGTCACTTTTTAATTTTAATAATATGTGAATAAACAAAAGTTATATTTTGTTTTCAAAGCTAATTCAACAAGCAAAATAACGTTAAACCTCATCCAATCCCAATAACAACAATTGTGCTGTTGCTTCATTAGTTGCTAAAGGTACATTGTGAACATCACAAATACGAATTAGCATATTAATATCGGCTTCGTGAGCGTGGCTAGAGTTAGGATCTTTGAAAAATAATACCATTTTGGTTTTTCCTTCTGCTACACGTGCGGCAATTTGGGCATCGCCACCAAGGGGTCCCGAAAGCATTTTCTTTACTTTAAAACCAGCTGCTTCTGCCCTACCACCTGTAGTTCCCGTAGCAATGATTTTTATTTTTTCTTTCGATAAAATGGCTTTGTTTTTGTTTAAAAACTGTACCATATCGGCTTTTTTTCCGTCGTGTGCTATAATGGCTATTTCCATAACTAACTAATTTCCTTACAAAGATAAAAAGAAAAAATCCCAAATCAATTGCTTCTGATTTGAGATTTTATCCACTTTAAATTTTATTTGTATTATTTGTTTAAAATGTGATATTCAATTAAACCATCAATGGGTCTTCGTAACACATTTCCTATTGTAATACCTCGTTTTTCTAATACTTTGGTTAATTCGTCTTTCAAATAAAACGCAATCGACCCAATAAAATGAACAGGAACTTCTTTGCAATTTTCATATTGTTCAATATAGTTTTCTACAAAAGATTCCATTTCTTTTTGAATCAATTTTTGACAAAATTCGGTGTCTTTATGACGAATTAAAAACTTCGCAAAGGTTGCTAAATACGCATTAGGATTGGGCTCTTTGTATAAATTATGTTTGATATAATCGGCATCTACATTATATTCTTCTTCAAATTCTTGCGCTAATTCTTTAGGCATTTTATTAAAGTAATACGCACGAATTAAATGACGACCAAAACGATTTCCAGAACAATCATCCATAGCAATATAACCTAACGATTGTACTTTTTGATGCAATATTTTTCCATCAAAAAAAGAACAATTAGATCCAGTTCCTAAAATGCAAACAATAGCTTTTTCATCTTTTGGAGTTGTAGCATAAACCGCTGCATAAGTATCTTCATGAACCACAACAACTGCATTTTTAAAATAGTCCTGAAATACTAAGGTAAGAAAGTCTTTCATTCTATCGGTTCCGCAACCTGCTCCATAAAAAAACAATTGCTTGGCTTTATCTTTATTGTGTGAGATATCAAACTTATCTTCTAATCGATTGATAATTTCGTCTTTGTCTAGAACTTCAGGATTTAATCCTAAAGTTTGAGTTGTGAATAATACTTTACCGTTATCATCAATTGCAATCCAATCGGCTTTAGTAGAACCACTGTCAACAAGTAATTTCATTTGGTTGGTGTTAGTTAGTTTAGAGAGCAAAAAATCCCGCATACAAATGTAACGGGATTTTTTAAAAGAAATATTATTTTAAACCAGCAACATGCACTGATAAATCAATTAATTTACTAGAATAACCATATTCATTATCATACCAAGAAACTAATTTGAAGAAAGTTGAATTCAAACCTATTCCCGCTTTAGCATCAACAATTGAAGTTCTAGAATCTGATACAAAATCTTGAGAAACTACATCGTCTTCTGTAAATCCTAAAATACCTTTCATAGAAGTTTCAGAAGCATTTTTAAGCACTTTCATGATTTCTTCATATGTAGTTTCTTTTTCTAATTTAACAGTTAAATCTACAACAGAAACATCAACTGTAGGTACACGGAATGACATTCCTGTTAGTTTTCCGTTTAAAGCTGGAATTACTTTTCCTACCGCTTTTGCAGCACCTGTTGAAGATGGAATAATGTTTACACTAGCAGCACGACCACCTCTCCAATCTTTTTTAGATGGACCATCAGCTACCATTTGCGTTGCAGTTGAAGCGTGAACCGTTGTCATTAAACCTTCTACAATTCCGAAGTTATCGTGAATTACTTTAGCTAATGGAGCTAAACAGTTTGTAGTACAAGATGCATTAGAAACAATAGTATCTGTAGCTTTAACTTCATTATGGTTTACACCCATTACAAACATAGGAGCATCAGCTGAAGGAGCAGAAATTACTACTTTTTTAGCACCACCATCAATGTGCGCTTGAGAGGTTTCTAGAGTTGTGAAAATTCCGGTACATTCTGCCACCACATCAACATCTACACTAGCATCGTCCCATTTGATTAATTTTGGATCTCTTTCCGCTGTAACACGAATGAATTTATCGTTTACATATAATTTTCCGTCTTTTACTTCTACTTTTCCATTAAAACGACCATGAACTGAATCGTACTTTAATAAGTAAGCCAAATGATCTACGTCTAATAAATCGTTAATAGCTACTACTTCAATATTATCTCTGTTGAATGATTCTCTAAAAACAATTCGACCAATTCTTCCGAATCCGTTAATTCCTAATTTTACTTTTGACATTTTTATTTTCTTTAATTTACTAATTTATTATGATGATACGATATCAGAAACTTTTACCAATTCCATATCGATTTCACTTTGTCCTTTAATGGCTTGTTCTAGAGGGGTTAACGTAATTTTGTCTTGATTTAAACCAACCATATAGTTAGATTTACCCTCTAACAAAGACTCTACCGCTTTTACACCTAATCGTGAAGCTAAGACTCTGTCAAAACAAGATGGAGAACCACCACGTTGCATGTGTCCTAAAACCGAAACTCGAACGTCATATTCTGGCATGTTCTCTTCTATAAAATCTTTTAATTCAAAAACATTTTTACCGATTTTATCTCCTTCAGAAACCACAACTATACTAGATGTTTTTCCAGAACCTTTACTTCTTTTTAACGATTCTACTAATCGATCCAAACCAAAATCTTCTTCAGGAATAAGAATCTCTTCAGCTCCTGCGCCAATTCCAGCATTTAAAGCAATATGTCCAGCATCTCTTCCCATTACTTCTACGAAGAATAATCGATTATGTGAATTTGCAGTATCTCTAATTTTATCAATTGCATCAATTACTGTATTTAAGGCCGTATCATAACCAAGTGTGTGACTTGTACCATAAATATCATTATCAATGGTTCCTGGTATACCAATTACTGGGAATCCGTATTCTTCATTAAAAATTTCAGCTCCTGTAAAACTACCATCACCTCCAATTACTACAAAAGAGTCAACTCCTGCAGCAACCAAATTATCATACGCTTTTTTTCTACCTTCTTTTGTTCTAAATTCAGCAGAACGAGCAGATTTTAAAATTGTTCCACCTTTATTAATAATGTTTTTTACATCACGTGGTCCCATTTCTTTAAAATCACCTTCTATCATACCTTGGTATCCTCTGTAAATACCAACACACTCAACATTATAATAGGCACAAGCTCTAACTACAGCTCTGATAGCAGCATTCATACCTGGAGAATCACCTCCTGATGTTAAAACCCCTACTTTTTTAATTTTGTTAGTCATAATTATTGTTTGTTTATGTAAAGTTATAAAACGAAATAATAAAAAATACGCTTATTTGCAGACTATTTAATAATAGCTACAAATTCAAACGTTTTCGTTAATAACTTTTTGATTTTTATAGAAAAAATTCAAGAATTAATCGATTTCTGGAACTTTAACGGGTTCTTCTTTTGGAGTTTCTAGCGTTTTATTTTTTCGCTGATTAATGAAGTCTATAAACTCAGGTGGAAATTCAGAATCTGGTAATTCGTCTTTAGATTTAGATGAATCTGGATTTTTTTTATTACTTCCAAAGATTTTTTTCATCATTTCTTTAAAAGTATCAAACTCTACATTATAGGTTATTCCTAATCCTTGAGTGTAACCAATTCCTTCACCTACATAATTAATATCGTTTTCTCTGTTGAATACATGAGCATTTAAAGTTCCATCTTCATTAATTTGGATTAATACTTCCAAATTACCTACAATAACCGTTTCTGTAACACCACCAACAGGTACATTTGCTTTTCCGTTAATTGTAATTCTATCGTTTATTCTTGTACTTAAAGTTACACCTACTCTATCCGAAATTTCAGTTAATCTATTACCTTGAGAATAATCTAACCCTAATTGTAAATTACTATCTGCATCAGCAAATAAACCGTTAATAATAGAACTTGCTCCTTCAATTAAAGAACCATAAGCTGCATTTCCAGTAGATTCTGAAGTTACGAAAGAACCTGTTGCTAATAAAGCAAATGCTTGTGTTTGACGTGCGTCTTTATCTTGTAATTTATAGTCAATTTCACTTTTTAAAACAGAACTCACTGTTGGAAAATCAATATTAAAATCAGGTTGCGGATTGCTTAAATTTCCATTTAATAAAATAGCAACATTAGTATCTACTTTTCTATTAAAAGAGGCGCTTTCAACTAAAACCGCTGGGTTTGCCATTGTTTTATAGGTTGCTTTTAAATCTAAAACAGCATCCATAGGTTGCCCATCCCATCGAATTGTTCCTCCTTTTTCTACATTGAATTTTTTATCAATTACTCCACCATATTTGAAATTATATTCTCCTTCTTGCACTTGAAAGTCTCCAAACATTTCAAATTTACCTAAAGTATTAATATTCATTTGCATAGATCCAAACCCTTTACCTTTCATGGCATGACCTGTATCTCTATTTAAAATAATCTCAATATCGGTATCAGTATCAATATCAAAGTTAAAATCTAATTCAATTCCTTCATAACGGTTTTGCCTAGAAAAAGTAGCTACTAGTGATTTTTTATAATCCTCCAGACTCATAAAATTAATAAAAGAATTATCTCCAATTTCTTCATCATCATTTACTGGAATTTTAATTGAAGTTCCTTTTTCAGACTCTCCTGCAACTTTTATAACTAATGCATTAATTTCACCTGTAATACTTGCTTTTCCTTTCATAAATGCCGTACCATAATAATAAGCATCATCAGAATCTTTGGTATCTAATGCTAAAATATTGTCTGACACTAAATGCAAATCAAGTTCCCAATCCCCTAGTTTGTCGTGTTTAATAGTACCATCAATAACCCCTTTTGTGTTATATTTTGTATCTGTTACTTCAATTTTGCGCAAACTAAATTGATGTTCTGTTAAATCTACAATGGCATTTTTTTCAAAAGCATAATCCACATTAAGATACGGAACTCTCATACCAGCATTATTAAGATACAATCGTCCATCAATTTCAGGTTCGGAAAAAGAACCTCCTATTGTTGTTCTTCCTGTTGCATTACCTCTAACATCAGACAAAACATTACCTAATAATGAACCAAAAGGAGCCAAATTAAACTTATCAAAACCTGCTTCTAAGTCTAATTTAGATTGATCTCCAACAAAATTTACATTTCCATCAACAAAAAAGTGTTCTTTACCTTCTTGTTTTAAACTAGAATTCACTTTAAACTGATTGAAATTTTCATTTCCTTCAATTTTAAAATCTAAATCACCTAATAAAAATTGATTGATTTTTAAACTGTCAATAGTTAAATGAGAAATTGGATCGTATTTTTTATTGTCCTGCTTGTATTGTATATTTCCATTTATTTTTCCTCCAAAAGACAAACTGTCTAAATTTGGTGTTACTTTATTTAAATCTACATCATCAAATGACAAATTAAAATCTTTATAAGTTGAATCTCTCATAGAACCAAAAAAATCAATTCTTTGATCATTGTGAGATAATGTTAATTTTTGAAAATCGAAATCTTTGAATTTCTTATCAAATACAATTTTATTGTCTTCGGTTTCTTGTTCATTAATAAACCAAAGATACTCTTTGAATTTTATCTCCGATTTTTTAAATCCAACAATAGATTGCTTTTCTTCATTTATAGTATGATACAAGTTTAAATCATACGTATCTTCGCTCTTAGGTCCACCTTTGAACTCAGAACGAACAAATAATGTATCATTTAAGGTAAGATTAATCAAATTGAAATCCGCAATTTTATAGGTGCTATTTTTGATTGAATCAACCGTTATATAGGCGTTATATATCGGATTTTTATTGTCAATCTCGATATTTACATTTTCAATTGTATTTTCATATGCAATGATATTTGGAGAGGTAAAATCGAAAACAAACTTACCCTCATCACCGCTTATTTTTCCTTTAGCTTTTGTGTTTTCAGAAATTTTCACATCAGGTATAAAAACTTCTACAATTTTATCATAAATAGTGAAATCAAAATTTAAAAACTGCCCTTTTTCTAATTTGTTTGGCGAATAATTAGCATACAAACTTCCAAGTGCATTCTCAACCATTTTTTGTACTTGAGAGACTTTATATTTCCCTACAATTTGTCCTGTAATAATATCTGGTGAATTAATCTCTATAGTTCTAACTCGTTCCGAATCAAAAGATGAAAGCACTTGAAAATCTTCAAAAAAGTAGAAATCTTTACTATTTTGATACGAAACATTGTTGATTTTTAAAACTCCAGCCAAGTCATCAATCGAATTTCCATTTGCTTTGAAATCGATTTTTCCTTTTAAAATTGATATTGAATCCTGCTTGTAAAAATTTAAGACATACAAATCAGCATAATCAATTTGGGCTTTAAAATCATATTTTTTTGCTTTTAAACTCAAATCTATGGTACCATCAAAATCCATTTTTAAATTTGGGTCATTGCTATTGAAGTATCCTTTGTAATAAGGCATTTTCATACTTCCATCAACCGTAATGTTTTGGTAATTATAACCATTATAATAAAACTTATCAATTTTTCCTTTGATAGCGGTATTTAATAATTTTTGAGTAAACCCTTTTCCATCAACATCTAAATCTAATGTAGCTTTTCCTATATCGTTTTGACTTAAAAGCGTTCCTAAATCAAAAGCATTTAATTTGATGTTTCCTTGATAGGAAGCATTATCAATGTTATCAATGTTTTGCATTGCTAAGTTTCCTTCTAAATATCCTAATTCTGATAACATTGAAACATCAGCATTAATGAATTTTTGCGTTAATTCTACAGCTCCAGAAATATTTACATTTCCTAATTTAGCCAAAACCGATGGTAAATTTTTGCCTAAAATTCGAGGTAAAATCGATTTTAAATCTTCGTAATTAGAAGTAATTCGATCAAAGTTTCCTTTCATGTAAAACTCTTGATTTCCTTTTCCAAAAAGATTTTTAAAATTAGCAGTTCCTATAATTTCAGATTGGTTTTTATCAACCAACTTTAAGTTATAAGTAGTAAAATTATTTAATGTTCCAATCAAATGCGTATCCACATAAAACACATTATTTTTTCCAAATTCATTATAAAAATAATTCAAATCGTTTGAAGCGATAGTCGCTTTATCAAACTGAACATCAAAAATAACTTTGTTATTAAAATCAGAAAAATCTTTTCTATTGTACTTCAACTCTACTCTACCTTTCATTTCAGATAAAGCCGTTTTCATTTCTAATTGCTCTAACAATATATTTTTCTTGGTATACGTAAAATTAGAAGTAATGTTTTCAACCACTAATCCACGATGGTCTTTAAAAGATAGCTTATCAATAAAAGTAGTAACATTAGCTCCTTTAATAAAAAAGTCTTCAATTTTACCGTTTAATTGATTGAAATCGAGCATTTTAGGCGTTTGAAGATTGTAATCGATGTATTGAAAACGACTATTAAAAACAGTCATTTTATTAGCTTTCATTCTAAATTTTCCTGATGAAGGTGTTCCATCATCAAAAGCATCAATGAATTTATCTAAATTCGTATAATCTTCATTTTTATAATTTACGATGCGAACATCCATTCCATGCAAAATCACATCTTTCAAATAGGGATGTCCAGGGTCATAAATTTTCTTGAAACTTAAAATAGAAGTATTTAATTTCTTAATGTAAAACAAAGTGTCTTTGTGGTGGTCTAAAACCAACACATCTCCTAATTTTACACTTCCGAAAGGCGTAATAGCAACTTTACCAATAGAAATATTAGTTCCGTATGATTTATTGATACTGTTAGTAGCATATCTACCCAATGAAGTTTGAACACAAGGTATCGATAAAAGAATTCCCAATAAAAATAACAGCAATAAAATTGCTAATAAGAAACGAAATAGTATTTTTTTAAATTTTTTGATATGTTCTTTTGTTTAAATTTGCTACTTGAAAAATAATCTTTGGTGCATAATACAACAAAAATAAGGAAATTTGTAAGATAATTACAATATTCCCTTTCCAAATTTCATGCCTAAAATGTCAGAAAGAAAAATATATACTTTAGCCATCGAAAGTTCGTGCGATGATACCTCTGCAGCCGTGCTTTGTAACGATGTTGTTTTGTCCAATATTGTAGCACGTCAAGCGATTCATGAAGAGTACGGCGGTGTGGTTCCCGAATTAGCTTCGAGAGCGCACCAACAAAACATTGTTCCTGTTGTTGATGTGGCTATTAAAAAGGCTGGAATTTCTAAAAACGACTTGAATTGTATTGCTTTTACGCAAGGTCCAGGTTTAATGGGTTCGCTTTTAGTGGGTGGCTCTTTTGCAAAATCGATGAGTATGGCTTTGGATATTCCGTTAATTGCGGTAAATCATATGAAGGCGCATATTCTGGCGCATTTCATTAATGAAGAAGATTTTGATAAACCGACTTTCCCTTTTTTAGCATTAACCATTTCGGGTGGACATACGCAAATTGTGAAAGTAAATAGTTTTTTTTATTTAGAAATTATTGGCGAAACTACAGATGATGCCGTGGGAGAAGCTTTTGATAAATCGGCAAAGATTTTAGGACTTCCCTATCCTGGTGGCCCTTTGATTGATAAATTTGCACAAGAGGGAAATCCGAAAGCATTTCCGTTTACTAAACCAAAAGTTGACGGTTTAAATTTTAGTTTTAGTGGATTGAAAACCCAAATTTTATATTTCATTCAAAAAAATGTAGCACAAAATCCAAATTTCATTGAAAAAAACAAAGCCGATATCTGTGCTTCTATACAATACACCATTATCAATATTTTGATGGATAAACTAAAATTAGCGGTTGCTGAAACTGGAATTAACCAAATTGCAATTGGAGGCGGTGTTTCGGCAAATTCAGGAATCAGAACCACATTGAAAGATGCAGAGAAAAAATACGGTTGGAAATCTTATATTCCAAAATTTGAATACACAACCGATAACGCTGCAATGATTGGGATTGTAGGTTACTATAACTTTTTAGAAGAAAATTTCAGTAACGCTGAAGTAACTTCAAAAGCACGAATTGAATTTTAAGATTATGAATAAAGTTTTCTTTTTTCTTTTAATCTCTTTAACAACTTTTGGTCAAAAAAAACCAGAAGATTTTGGATATAAACATATAATCTTCACATATAATAAAACAATTGTTGATGTTTTAATTCAATCAAAAAAAGGAGAAGAAAATATAAAAAAACCTCTATTTTTATTCTGTCAAGGAAGCATGCCACAACCGTTATTAAAATATGATGAAACTGGCTTGTATGGCACCTTCCCTTTTGATGTTAACGATTTTTTAGATGAATTTCATGTAGTTATAATAGGGAAACCAGGTGTTCCTGTAATTTCTAATGTTAAAGATCTAAAAAATAATTACCAATATTTAGTTGAAAACGACAGTGTCCCTAAAATGTATTCTGATAACCATTATTTAGATTATTATGTTAATCGAAATGATTTTGTAATCAATAAATTATTGAAAGAAACTTGGATATCAAATAGCAAATTAGTTGTTGCAGGACATTCTGAAGGAAGCACAATTGCGGCCAAATTAGCAACTAAAAACAAAAAAATAACCCATTTAATATATTCTGGCGGAAATCCTTATGGCAGAATATTAAGTATGCTTGAAGAAGATTTGTACAAACAAAAAAATTATGAGTTAATCGAATATTGGAAATTTGTTGTTGAAAATAAAGACAATTTAGATTACAATGGTGGTGATACTTACAAAGCTACTTATGATTTTTCTCAACCATCAGCTACATATCTTAAAAAACTTAAAATTCCAGTTTTAATAACTTATGGTACCAAAGATTGGAATGCGCCTTATAATGATTTATTGCAAATTGAAAGTATACAATTTAATTTAAAAAATTTAACGTTCAAACCTTATTTCGATGTAGAACATAATTTTTTCCCCGTTAATGAAAATAGAGAACCAAACTATGAAGTTTATAATTGGGAGAACGTTGGAAAAGATTGGAAAAATTGGTTAGATAAAAAATAAAAAAGCATGCAATTATTCTATAATTCCGATATAAAACAAGGCGATACAACTTTCTTTTTTGACAAAGAAGAAAGCAAACACATTATCAAAGTTTTACGTAAAAAAGAAAGCGATAAAATATTTATTACCAATGGAATAGGTTTTTTATTTGAATCAGAAATTATTCTAGCTTCTGAGAAAAAATGTGAAGTAAAAATCATAAAAGAAACCTTTCAAGAACCTGATAAATTTTACACGCATATTGCCGTTGCTCCTACCAAAATGAATGACCGATTGGAGTGGTTTTTAGAAAAAGCAACCGAAATTGGTATCCATGAAATCACACCAATCATTTGTGATCATTCAGAACGAAAAATATATAAAATTGATCGAGCAGAAAAAATTATTCAAGCGGCAATGAAACAATCGCTTCATTATTATATTCCAAAAATTAATGAGCCGATTTCATTCTCACAATTCGTAAAATCTAATAGCGACGGACAAAAATTCATCGCACATTGTGAAGAAACAGATAAAAAATCGTTTAAAAACGAAGTCAAAAAAGAGGAAAAAATTACAATTTTAATTGGTCCAGAAGGTGATTTTTCTACAAAAGAAATCAATTTGGCTATCGAAAATCATTTTATTCCTGTAACTTTGGGAAACACAAGATTACGAACTGAAACCGCAGCTTTAGTTGCTTGTCATACAATTGCTTTAATAAATGAATAGATTTTTAGTCCTTATAGTATTGTTTTGCAATTTGGGTTTTACCCAAGAAATTGCTGTTGTTAAATATTCTGGCGGAGGCGATTGGTATGCGAATCCTACTTCTTTACCTAATTTAGCTAAATTTTGCAATCAAAATATCAATACTAAAATCAATACTAAAATTGCAACGGTTGATGTTGGGAGTACTGAAATTTTCTCCTATCCTTACATTCATATGACGGGACACGGAAATGTTGTTTTTAGCCCAAATGATGTGATTAATCTTCGCAATTATTTAATTTCAGGAGGATTTTTACACATTGATGACAATTATGGAATGAATGAATACATTAGAAAAGAAATCAAAAAAATATTTCCTGATAATCCGTTAACGGAAATTCCTTCCAATCACATTATATTTCAAGAACCTTTTAATTTTCCAGGTGGATTACCTAAAATTCACGAGCATGATAATCAAAAACCACAAGCATTCGGAATATTTATTGAGGGTAAAATTGTGTTACTTTACACCTACGAAACCGACTTAGGCGATGGTTGGGAAGATACCGAAGTTCATAATAATCCTCAAAGTGTGAGAGAAAAAGGACTAAAAATGGGAGCTAATATTCTAAATTACGCATTTAAAAACTAAAAATGACTGCAAAAGAATTATCATACGGAATTGTTAGAGCGGTAGCTATTATAGTTGCTGTTTTGTTGTTATTATTTTTCTTTTATAAAATATCAACCGTAATAGTGTATCTAATAGTTTCGGTTGTTTTTACACTTTTACTCTATCCTTTCGTTCTTTTTTTGAGAAGAAAACTAAAATTTAGAAATACATTAGCTGTTGTTACTACTTTATTCCTCGTAATACTTTTAATTTCTGGAATGATTTTACTTTTTGTTCCCTTGATTGTTTCTCAAGGTGAAAACTTGTCACTGTTAGATATCAATTCGCTTGAAAACAATTACAATCGCTTATTAAACGATGTCACGATTTATCTAAATTCGCATAATATTGATTTACAACAAATTGCTAAAAGTTCCAATGTAACGTCGTTTTCAAATTTCGAATTCATCCCGAATTTTTTAAATAATATAGTAAGTACAATTGGAAACATCGGAATGGGAATGGCGTCCGTATTATTCATTTCATTTTTCTTTCTTAAAGAACGAATTGCTTTTGCGACCGCTTTTAAAAATGTTTTACCCGTTGATCAAAAAGATAAAATTTTAAATTCTGTCGAAAAAATCAACGAAATGCTTTCGAAATATTTCTTAGGATTATTACTTCAATTATTTATTATTTTAATCCTTTATTTCATTGTCTTTTTAATTTTTGGAGTGGAAAATGCCTTGATAATTGCACTTTTATGTGCCGTTTTCAACATTGTTCCTTATGTAGGTCCAATAATTGCCACCTTTGTAGCCGGAATTTTAATAATGATTAGCAGTATTGGAACTGGAGCAGATTTTGCTACTGATACCTTACCCACTACAATCTATGTTTTAATTGGAATGTTTATTGTGCAATTGATTGACAATAACAT
>JACCDV011058217.1_pt1 | contig 12759 bp, 9 predicted proteins | sample 7446131 | NCBI WGS metagenome assembly JACCDV01 (sample SAMN15323448, study PRJNA562643) | freshwater metagenome | isolation source: river surface water | place: USA:Blue River Watershed | collected 2017-08-17 | reverse complement strand
GGTGACAACGAAGACCAGAACCACGGCATCGCCCTGGTGTTCAAGGCCATCGAAGCCCCCCTGCGCGAAATCGTCTACAACGCCGGCGGCGAAGCCAGCGTGGTGGTTAACAACGTGCTGGCCGGCAAAGGCAACTACGGCTTCAACGCTGCCAACGACACCTATGGCGACATGATCGAAATGGGTATCCTGGACCCGACCAAAGTGACCCGCACCGCGCTGCAGAACGCCGCTTCCGTGGCCAGCCTGATGCTGACCACCGAGTGCATGGTCTCTGAAGCCCCCAAGGCCGACGCACCTGCAGCCATGCCCGACATGGGTGGCATGGGCGGTATGGGCGGCATGGGCATGTAATTCAGGCCCGGCTCCCCAGCCTCAAAGCCCCGCATGGCGCAAGCCTGGCGGGGCTTTTTTCATTGCGCTTATCATTTGCCCATGCGTCGCACCGTCTGGACCCTGCTTTTGGCCATGCTGCTGCAGCTGCTGGCGGGCAGTGCCTGGGCCTGGCGTATGCCGACAGCGGCAGCGCCTGTCATGCACTGCCACGACATGGCGGCAGACGCATCGCTTGCAGACGCCCCCCACATGGCCAGTGCGCAGGACACAGCCCACCCCAGCCCACAAGCCGGCCACCACGCCGACAGCCACCACTGCTGCGCTGTGGGCATCGGCACAGGCATGCCAAGCCAGCTTTTGCCCTTGCCGCAAGCCGTTCCCTGCAGCCAGCACGGCCCTTGGGCCAGCCTGAACCTGCGACCCGATCTGCGCCCTCCGATCTGAACCTCCTGACCTGACCGATTTGCCGGGTGGCGCTTGCCATCGTCGGCATTGTTCATTCGCGCCCCATCGGCATGCATGGGGCATACCGGAGTTTTCATGTCTTATTCGTTTGAGCACCACCACGGTGCCATGCTGCTCAAGTACAGCGGCATCAGCTTCATCTCGGGCGCCGTCAACCACGGCTTTTTCAGCGGCGAGCGTTCGCTCTGGACCGCCGCCATCGGCATGGTGCTTTTCGTCCTCGGCGCCGCCATGGAGCACCGCCTGTCCGACAGCGAGACCGAATCCGCGCAGACCAGCCTGCTGCGCACCCTCATCCTGGGCGCGCTGCTGTCCATCGGCCTGGGCTTCTTCACCGGTGGCCTGCAACACTTTCCGGACTCGCCCGCCCGCAGCGCCTGGGTGGTGCCGCTGGGTTTCTTCATCTCGGTGCTGGCGCTGTCGCTGAGCAGCACACACGCCTGGCAACGCGGCACCTCGGCCTATGTGCTGGTGGTGGGCCTGCTCGTCACAGCGGGCAGTTACGGCGCCTGGCAGTGGCTGCAGCGTCACCCCGAATGGGCAGCCACCGGCCACTCGCATGGGGATGACCATGGCCATAGCCAAGGCGATCAGCACGGTCATGACGACCCTGCCCTGCCTGCCGGGCCGACCGCACTGGTGGTCAGCCGCAGCATCGACGTGCGCATGGACGACCAGATGCGCTTCACCCCGTCCTCCATCGAGGTGCGCGCCGGTGAAACCATCCGCTTTGTCGTGCACAACGCAGGCAAAACCACGCATGAAATGGTGCTGGGCAGCGACGCCAGCATTCGCGAGCATGCGCAGGCCATGCAGCAGGGCCAGGCCCACCACGATGGCCATGGCACAGGCGCGGCCATCACCGTGCCTGCAGGTCAAAAGGGTGAGCTGGTGGTCAGATTCGACCAGGCCACCACCTTGCAGATGGCTTGCCTGATTCCCGGCCACTACGAGGCCGGCATGCGCGGCACGGTGCAGGTGAAGACCGGTGAAAAGGCTGCCCCGACTGCCCCCACTGCGCACGACCACTCCGCGCACAAGCACTGAACTTCGCGAGCAGGGGCTCGCTCCTACAGGGGAGCGCGTTACAGGAAGTCGGCCCCAAGGCCGAATAAGGGAGCGCGTTGTAGGAGGCCGCCCCAAGGCCGAATAAGGGAGCGCGTTGTAGGAGGCCGCCCCAAGGCCGAATAAGGGAGCGCGTTGTAGGAGGCCGCCCCTGCGGCCGAATCTCAGCGCACGCGTGCCAGCAGTGCCGCCGTCGAGGCATCCAGTCCGCTCGTGTCACCCGACACGATGCGGGCGTGGATGTCCTTGGCCAGCACCTTGCCCAGCTCCACACCCCACTGGTCAAAGCTGTTGATGCCCCAGATGGCGCCGCTCACAAACACGCGGTGCTCCTGCAGCGCAATCAGCGCGCCCAGGCTGGCGGGCGTGAGTTCATCGAGCAGCAGGAAGGTGCTGGGCCGGTTGCCGGTGAAGTGCTTGTGACCGCCCGCATCCTCCTTGCCCAGCATCAGTGCCTGCGCCTGCGCAATCACATTGGCCAGCAGCAGTTCATGGTGATCGGCCAGGCTGTGGGTCGGCTTTTTCACGGCGATGAATTCCAGCGGCACGACATCCGTGCCCTGGTGCAGCATCTGAAAGTAGGCATGCTGGCCGTTGGTGCCGGGCTCGCCCCACAGCACGGGCGAGGTGCCATAGGGCAGCGCCTGACCATTGCGATCAACGCGCTTGCCGTTGCTCTCCATCTCCAGCTGCTGCAAATACGCGGGCACACGCCGCAGGGCGCTGTGGTAGGGTGCAATCGAGCGGCTGGTGTAGTTCAGAAAGTTGCGGTACCAGACATCGAGCAGGCCCAGACGCACCGGCAGGTTCTGCGCCAGCGGCGCATGCTCAAAGTGCTGGTCCATGGCGTGCGCACCGGCCAGCAAATCCCCGAAGCCCTGCGCGCCGATGGCCATCGCCACCGGCAGGCCAATGGCCGACCACATGGAGTAACGCCCCCCCACCCAGTCCCAGAACCCAAAGGTGGTGCGGATGCCGATTTCGGCAGCCGCCGCCACGTTGGTGGTCAGCGCGGCAAAGTGGCGTGCCACATCCACGCCCCCCTGCGCCTTGAACCAGGCCAGCGCCGAGCGGGCATTGGTCATGGTCTCGATGGTGGTGAAGGTTTTGGAAGCGATCAGGAACAGCGTGCTGTTGGCCTTGAGGTTTTTCAGCACCGCCGCCAGCTCATGCCCGTCCACGTTCGACACAAAATGAAAACGCTTGCCCGGCGCCACAAAGTCCTGCAGCGCCAGCACGGCCATCTGTGGCCCCAGGTCCGAGCCGCCGATGCCGATGTTGACCACATCCGTGATCGCGCTGTCCGCGCGCACCTGCTCGGCGTAGTGCAACATGGCATCCAGCGTCTCGTGCACCTGCGCCAGCGGCGCGGCCAGTGCGCCTTGCAGACTGCCCGCGGGCTGACGCAGCAGCCAGTGCATCACGGCACGGTCTTCGGTGTGGTTGATGTGCTCGCCGCGGAACATGGCATCGCGGTGTGCGGTCAGCCCCGTCTGCTCGGCCAGCGCCAGCAGCAGGGCTTCGGTGGTGCGGTCGGTGTGGTTCTTGGACAGGTCGGCAAACACCTGCGGCGCACTTTGACTGAACTGCACGGCACGCCCCGCATCGGCGGCAAACGCCTGACGCAGATCGAAGCTTTTGAAAGCGGTCGCATGGGCCTGCAAGGCCTGCCAGGCCGGGGTTCGATCACAACGCATGATGAAGATCCAACTGTAAGAGGCCGCCCCTGCGGCCGAAATTCACGAAATTTTGCTGCAGGTCATTCGCGAGCAGGGGCTCGCTCCCACAAGGGGCACGTTGTAGGAGGCCGCCCCTGCGGCCGAATCAACGGCCACGCCAACTCCAAGCCTTCGCGAGCAGGGGCTCGCTCCTACAAAAATCACGCTCTGTAGGAGGCCGCCCCTGCGGCCGAATGTCAGGTGACATCCCTGCCGGTCTTTCGCGAGCAGGGGCTCGCTCCTACAGGGGGAAAAGTTAGCGCATCAAGGCTTCGAGTTTGATGGCGTCGGCGCAGAACGCGCGGATGCCTTCGGCCAGTTTCTCGGTGGCCATGGCGTCTTCGTTGAGCGCCAGGCGGAAAGAGGCTTCGTCATACGCGATAACCGGCAGGTCCATGGCCCGTACTGCGTCGGCGTTGAGTGCTTGCGCCAGCGGTGCCTCGCTGGCGGCCAGCTGGGCCAACAGCTCAGGGCTGATGGTCAGCAGGTCACACCCGGCCAATGCCGTGATCTGCCCCACGTTGCGGAAAGACGCGCCCATCACTTCTGTTTTGATGCCGTGCTTTTTGTAGTAATTGAAGATGGCCGTGACCGACTTCACGCCGGGGTCGTTGGCACCTGCGTTGTCGGCCTCGACCCAGTGGCCGCCAGCGGCCTTCTTGTACCAGTCGTAAATGCGACCCACAAAAGGCGAAATCAGCTGCACACCCGCCTGCCCACAAGCCACGGCCTGGCAGAACGCAAACAGCAGCGTCAGGTTGCAATGGATGCCCTCGCGCTCCAGTTCGGCGGCGGCCTCAATGCCTTCCCAGGTCGAGGCGATCTTGATCAGCACCCGCTCGCGGCCAATGCCCTGCGCCTCGTACAGCGCCATGATGCGGCGCGCCCGCGCCACGGTGGCCGCCGTGTCAAAGCTCAGGCGGGCATCGACTTCGGTGGACACGCGGCCCGGCACGTGCTTGAGGATTTCCTGACCAAAGCGCACCAGCAGGTGGTCCATCACCACGTCCAGCGGCTGGCCCTTGTGGGCAGCCACGGCATCGGCCAGCAGCGGGGCATATTCGCGCTTTTGCACCGCCTTGAGGATCAGCGACGGGTTGGTGGTCGCATCTTGCGGACGAAACTGGGCCAGTTGCAGAAAGTCACCCGTGTCGGCGACCACGGTGGTGCATTGCTTGAGGGCTTCGAGTTGGTTCATTGCGGGGTTTTTCCAGGAACGGCTTGAATTATCCGTGAAACAAAGTTACATTACAAACGATTTTTCCAAGTAACTCAGTAACAAACTGGTTTCAAGATGGCTTTTGATCTCGTTTTCTTTGGCGGCACCGGCGATCTCGTGTGGCGCAAACTCATGCCCGCCCTGTTCCAGGCCTTCCGTCACGGCACCCTGCCCGAAGGGGGGCGCATCATCGGCGTCGGTCGCGACGATCTGAACGACGAGCAGTACCGGCAAAACATCCAGGCCAAATTCGCCATGGTCGAAGGCGAAAAACGCCCCAGCGACGAGGAGTTTGCCCGCTTTGCCGCCCTGCTGTGCTACGTGCGCATGGACCTGTCCAAACCCGAAGCGTATGCCGCACTCAAGACCCGCCTGGCCGAGCGCGAAACCGACACGGTCGTCATGTACCTGTCCACCGCCCCCACGCTGTTTGCCACCATCTGCGAGCAACTGGCGGCCAGCGGGCTGAACACGCCCCAGACCCGCATCGTGCTGGAAAAGCCCCTGGGGCACGACCTGGCCTCCAACCGCGCCATCAACGCGGTGGTGGGCAAGGTGTTCAAAGAGCAGCAGATCTTCCGCATCGACCACTACCTGGGCAAGCCTTCGGTGCAGAACCTGTTTGCGCTGCGCTTTGGCAACGCCCTGTTCGAACCGCTGTGGCGCCGCGAGCACATTGCCAACATCCAGATCACCATGGCCGAAGAACTCGGCGTGGAAAAGCGCGGCGGCTTTTATGAAGGCACGGGCGCCCTGCGCGACATGGTGCAAAACCACGCCCTGCAGCTGCTGTGCGCCATTGCCATGGAGCCGCCCATCAACGCCCATGCGGACGCCATCCGCGATGAAAAGCTCAAGGTGCTGCGCGCCCTCAAGCGCTGGACCCCCGAGACCCTGAGCCAGCACGCCATTCGTGGGCAATACGCGGCAGGCAGTGTGGACGGCCAGAGTGTGCCCGGCTACCGCAACGAGTCCGGCGTCAGCCCCACCAGCACCACCGAAACCTTTGTGGCCCTGCGCACCGAAATCGCCAACTGGCGCTGGGCGGGTGTGCCGTTTTACATCCGCACCGGCAAGCGCATGGCCGCGCGCGAGGCGCACATCGAAATCAACTTCCGCCCCACCCCGCACGACATCTTCAAAGCCCCGGCGGGCCAGGTCAACAAACTGGTCATCCACCTGCAGCCCAAAGATGGTCTGGAGCTGCACCTGTTTGCCCAAGGCCAAAGCAAGCGTGGCCCGGGCGGTGCCGGACAGACACTCGCCCCTGTGCACCTGGACCTGGACTTTGACAAACGCTTTGGCAGCGAACGCGTGGGCGCCTACGAGCGCCTGTTGCTGGACGTGCTCGACGGTCGCTTGAACCTTTTTGTGCGCAGCGACGAGCAGGAAGAAGCCTGGCGCTGGGTCGAACCCATCCTGCAGCACTGGGCGGCCGACCCCGTGGGGCCGCGGCCCTACCACGCAGGCACCTGGGGCCCGAGCGCCGCCAGCGCCATGATCGCCCGCGACGGCTTTTGCTGGGGCGAGGAATGCTGATTCGGCCGCAGGGGCGGCCTCCTACATGCCCCCTTGTAGGAGCGAGCCCCCGCTCGCGAAAGCTTCGGCCGCAGGGGCGGCCTCCTGCAACATGCTCCCCTGTAGGAGCGAGCCCCTGCTCGCGAAAGCTTCGGCCGCGGGGGCGGCCTCCTACAACATGCTCCCCTGCAGGAGCGAGCCCCTGCTCGCGAAAGCTTCGGCCGCAGGGGCGGCCTCCTGCAACATGCTCCCCTGTAGGAGCGAGCCCCTGCTCGCGAAAGCTTCGGCCGCAGGGGCGGCCTCCTACAACGTGCTCCCCCCGCTCGCGAACGGTCGGCCTCAGAGGCAGCCTCCTGCAGCGCACCAGCTCCTAAAATGATTTAACGCTCCCGGAGACAAACCCCATGCTTGAACGCATCAAAGCCTCGCTGCCTTCCCTTGCCCCCGCCGAGCAGCGCGTGGGCAAGCTGGTGCTGGCCGATCCTCGCGCCTTTGCCAACCTGCCCGTGACCGAGCTGGCCGACCGCGCGCACGTGAGCAAGCCCACCGTGGTGCGCTTTTGCCGCAGCATGGGTTACGACGGCTTGTCGGACTTCAAGCTCAAGCTGGCAGGCAGCGTCAGCGAGGGCGTGCCCTTCATCCACCGCAGCGTGGACGTGGACGACAAGACCAGCGACGTGGCCGTCAAGGTGATCGACAACACGGTGGCGGCCTTCCTCAAGTACCGCAACGACGCCAGCTCGTTTGCGCTGGAGCACGCGGCACAGGCCCTGGCCGACACGCACAAAAGCGGCCGCCGCATCGAGTTTTATGGCGTGGGCAACTCGGGCATCGTGGCGCAGGACGCGCAGCACAAGTTCTTCCGCCTGGGCCTGAACACCATCGCCTACAGCGACGGCCACATGCAGGTCATGAGCGCGTCCATGCTGCAGCCCGGCGACTGCGCGGTGATCATCTCGAACTCGGGCCGCACCCGCGACCTGATGGACGCCTGCGACATTGCCAAAAAGCGTGGCGCCACCACCATCGTCATCACCGCCAGTGGCTCGCCGCTGGCCAGCAGCGGGCACATCCACCTCACGGCCGACCACCCCGAGGGCTACGACAAATACAGCCCCATGGTCTCGCGCCTGCTGCACCTGCTCATCATCGACATTCTGGCCACCACGGTGGCGCTGCGCATTGGCGAAGAACTGCAGCCCATGCTGCGCGACATGAAGAACAACCTGCGCAACAAGCGCTACACCTGAGGCCAGTACAGGGTCACCAAGGTCCCCCGGCCATCCTGCACCGGACTGCGCAGCCGCACCTGGGCGCCGTGCTGGCGCGCGATTTCCTGCACGATGGCCAGGCCCAGACCGCTGCCACTCACGCCAGGTGCCGCTGCACGGTAAAAACGCTCGAACACATGGGCCTGGTGCTCCGGTGCAATGCCGGGGCCGTCGTCTTCAACCTCAATGCCCTGCGTTGTCACACGCACGGTGATGTGCGAACCCGGCCCGCCATGGTGCATCGCGTTGTCGATCAGATTGGCCAGGGCCTCTTGCAGCAGCACCGCATTGCCCTGCACCACGGGCGCAGCGCCCAAGGCCTCAAAACCCAGATCGTCGCCGCGCGCATGGGCCCGCCACAGATGGTCTTCCGTGACCTGACGCGCCATCTCCGACAGGTTCACCCGCGTGTTGCGGTCCATGTCCGGCCCATGCTCGGCCCGGGTCAAGGCCAGCAACTGGGCCGTCAGGCGGACCGCATCGTCGGTGGTGCGCTGCGCCGCCTTCAGCAAGGCCGGGTCGCTGCCGTCTGCCTGGCGCTGCATCAGGCCCAGCTGGGTCTTGAGCGCCGTCAGCGGCGTGCGCAGCTGGTGCGCGGCATTGTCCAGAAAACGCTTGCGAATGCCGATCAGCCTCCCCAGCCGCTGGGTGTAGCCATTGATCGCACCCACCAGGGGTTGCAGCTCCGGCGGCCAGTGGCCGGGCAATGCGCTCAAGTCGTCATCGGCCTTGGCCTCGATCAGGCTGCGCAGGCGCTGCAAAGGCTGCACCGCGCGGCGCACGGCCACCAGCACCAGCACCACCACCGCCAAGAGCAGCAGTGCCTGGCTGCCCAGGGTTTCGCGCAGCATGGTCTGGATGAGGGCGTCACGCGCTTCGCGGGTCTCGGCCACCGTCACCATGACCACCGATTCCTGCGCATGCACCACATGGGTCAGCTGGGCCAGCCGGACCGCCGTTTGCCGGTAGCGGGCATCGGCAAAATCGACCAGGGCAAAAAAATGCACCCGCTCTGCAGACGTGTGCCCCCCCTGCGCCCCTGGCAGATCGGGCACACCCAGCAGGTGCTGCCCCTGCGCGTCGGTGACTTTGTAAAACAGGCGTGAGCCGGTGTGGTTTTCAAAGAGGTAGCCCGTGCCCGCCCGCATGTCCAGATGCAATTGGCCCTGCCGCCATTGCAGGTCCTCGGCCAGCGTTCGTGCGGCCAGGTAAAGCGAACGGTCATAGGCCTCGTTGGCCGCCTGCACCGCCCGGTCATACACCAGCCAGGCATTCACCCCGATCAAGGCCAGCAAGGGCAACAACAGCCCCGCCAGCAGGCGCCAGCGCAAGGACAGGGCGCGCCGCTCAGACATCGGTGGTCGCGGTCAGCATGTAGCCCATGCCGCGAAAGGTGGCAATGCGCACCCCCTGCGCACCGGTCAGGGTCTCCAGCTTCTTGCGCAAGCGGTGGATCAGCACCTCCACCGCCTCCCGTTCAGCCGCCTCGGCACCAAACACCCGCTCGTGCAGGGCGTCCTTGGACACCGGGCGCTGGGGCGACATCAGCAAGGCCTGCAAGGCGGCCACCTCGCGCGGTGTCAAGGCCAGGGCCTGGCCTTGCCAGAGCACCTCGCCGGTGTCGGGGGCCATTTCCAGTGCCCCCAGCCGCAGCAGCGGTGACTTCATCCGCCCTGGCCGGCGCAGCAAAGCCTGAATCCGGGCCTCCAGCTCGGCCAGTTCAAAGGGTTTGCTCAGGTAATCGTCGGCGCCCAGCTGCAGGCCCAGCACCCGGTCGGGCACGCTGGCGCGGGCTGTGAGCACCAGCACCGGCACCTCGTCGCCGCGTCGGCGCAAGGCCTCCAGCACCCCCAGCCCATCCACCTCGGGCAGCTGCAGGTCCAGCAGCACCAGGTCCAGGCCGTGGCCTGGCGCCAGAACCTCCAGCGCCAGCCGCCCATCGGCGGCGTGGGTCACCTCCAGCCCCGCCTGGCGCAGGGCGGTGGCCAGCCACACCGCAATGTCAGGTGTGTCTTCGACCAGCAGCACTCGAGGTTTGAGGGTATTCACCAAGCCAGATTGACAGGAGTTTGAAAGGTGCGGCGCCAGCGCGCGCCACACAATGCGTGCATGGTGGCTCAGGCCGTCTGTTTTTTCATTTTCACACAGGAGACTTCCATGAACCTCAGCAAACGCGACTTCCTCGGCCTGGGCGCCGCCGCCGGTGCCAGCCTGGTGCTGCCCGCCTGGGCGCAGGGCAAGCCCATGTTTGACACGATCAACATGTTCGTGCCCGCCGCGCCGGGTGGCGGCTGGGACGGCACCGCCCGCGCCATCGAACGCGCCGCCAAGGCCGCAGGCCTGGTGGGCAACATGGCTTTCGAAAACGTCGGCGGCGCTGGCGGCATGGTCGGCCTGCCCCGCTTTGTCAACCAGCGCAAGGGCCAGGCCAACAGCCTCATGGTGGGTGGCTCGGTCATGATCGGCGCCGGCATTGCCAACAAGAGCCCCATCACCATCAAGAACGTGACCCCGATTGCCCGCCTGACCGAAGAGGCCGGCGTCATCGTGGTGCCCGCCAGCGGCAAGATCAAGACCTGGAAAGAGCTCGAAGCCGCCATCAAGGCCAACCCCAAGGCCGTGTCGGTCGCGGGCGGCAGCGCCGGTGGCACCGACCACCTGATCCTGGGCATGGTCATCAAGGCCCTGGGCAAGAGCCCGCGTGATGCGGCCTATGTGGCCTTTGCGGGTGGCGGCCCCGCCAATGCGGCCATTCTGGGCAACCAGGTGGTGGCTGGCATTTCCGGCTATTCCGAGTTTGAAGAACAGATCAAGGCAGGCAAGATGATCCCGCTGGCCGTCTCCGGCAAGAGCCGCATCCCCGGCGTCAATGTGCCCACCCTGAGCGAGCTGGGCGTGAACGTGACCGAATCGAACTGGCGTGGCGTGTTTGCGGCCCCCGGCATCAGCGATGCCCAGCGCAATGCCCTGATCGACTTCGTGACCAAGGTCACCCAGTCCGACGCCTGGAAGAAAGAGCTGGAGACCCGCAAGTGGACCAACGCCTTCATGACCGAGCGCCCCTTTGAACGTGACCTGGCCAAGGACATTGCCGACAAGGAAGTGCTGATGAAAGAGCTGGGCCTGGCATGACCCCCTTTCGCATCGCCCTGCTTCTGGCCGCCCTGTGTGGGGTGGCCGCCTGGCAAGTCAGCGTGATTCCCGAATCGCTCATGCAAATGACGGTCGGGCCCACGCTGGTGCCAGCCGTGGTGGTGGGCGGCCTGGCCGTGCTGGCGCTGGTCTACGGCGTCAGCGCCTGGCGCGGGTGCCAGAGCGATGAAAGCCTGGCCGAGGACCAAAGCGCCCTGCCGGGTGCCAACACACGGCTGCTGTCCTTGCTGGCGGGCGGTGTGGCCTTCATGGCGCTGGTCGGCCCGCTGGGCTTCATCATTCCGGGCACCTTGTGCGGCATGGGCGTGGCCCGCGCCTTCGACGCCCCCCTGCGCCTCAAATCCGCCATCGTGTGCGGCGCGATCGCCACCGCCTTCTGGGTGCTTTTCGCCCACATTCTGGGTGTGGGGCTGGGTCCCGGCCTGCCATGGCTGATCTGAGTTTTGGCCACAGGGAAGCAACACACCTTGCTCGCGAACGCCTTTCGGCCGCGGGGGCGGCCTCCTACAGAGGGCTCAACACACCCTGTGGGAGCGAGCCCCTGCTCGCGAATGTCTTTCGGCCGCGGGGGCGGCCTCCTACAGGGGCTCAACACACCCTGTGGGAGCGAGCCCCTGCTCGCGAATGCCTTTCGGCCGCGGGGGCGGCCTCCTACAGAGGGCTCAACACACCCTGTGGGAGCGAGCCCCTGCTCGCGAACGGCTTTCGGCCGCGGGGGCGGCCTCCTACAGGGGGCTCAACACACCCTGTGGGAGCGAGCCCCTGCTCGCGAATGCCTTTCGGCCGCGGGGGCGGCCTCCTACAGGGGCTCAACACACCCTGTGGGAGCGAGCCCCTGCTCGCGAATGCCTTTCGGCCGCGGGGGCGGCCTCCTGCAGGGGCTCAACACACCCTGTGGGAGCGAGCCCCTGCTCGCGAATGGCTTTCGGCCGCGGGGGCGGCCTCCTGCAGGGGCAATGCCCTGCTGACCTCTCTTGAACCCTGACTGGATTGACCATGTCTTCTTTTGACGCCCTGCTCGCCGGTTTTGGCAACGCCCTGCAGCCCGTGACCCTCATGTGGGGGTTTGTCGGCTGCTTCGTCGGCACCCTGGTGGGTGTGCTGCCCGGCATTGGGCCGGCGCTGACCATCGCGCTGCTGCTGCCGCTGACCTACCATGTGCCCGCCACCAGCATGTTCGTCATGTTTGCGGGCATTTATTACGGCGCCGCCTACGGTGGTTCCACCACGTCCATCCTGATCAAGACGCCGGGCGAGGCCTCGTCCATGATGACCGCGCTGGAAGGCAACAAGATGGCCCGCCGCGGCCGCGCCGGCCAGGCCCTGGCGACGGCCGCCATCGGCAGCTTCGTGGCGGGCACCATCGGCACGCTGGCGCTGACCTTTTTTGCCCCGCTGGTGGTCGATGCCGCGCTCGCCTTTGGCCCGGCCGAATACTTCAGCCTCATGATCCTGTCGGTGGTGGCGGTCTCGGCGGTGCTGGGCAACTCCATGCTGCGCGGCCTGATCGCGCTGATGCTGGGCGCCCTGCTGGGCCTGGTGGGCATCGACCTGCAGACGGGTCAGCCACGCTTCACGTTCGGGCAGGCCGCCTTGCTCGACGGCATCGAGGTCACCGTGGCCGCCGTGGGCATTTTTGCCGTGGGCGAAGCGCTGTACCTGGGCTGGCAAGGCCGCGAATCCAAAGCGGGCGAGGTGATGAAACTTTCGGGCAGCCTGTGGATGAGCAAGAGCGATTGGGCCCGTTCCTGGAAAGCCTGGCTGCGTGGCGCGTTCTACGGCTTTCCCATCGGCGCCATGCCTGCGGGCGGCGCCGAGTTGCCCACCCTGCTGTCTTACTACACCGAAAAGAAACTCAGCAAGCACCCCGAAGAATTTGGCCATGGTGCGATCGAAGGCGTGGCCGGCCCCGAAGCCGCCAACAACGCCGCCGCGGCCGGTGTGCTCATGCCTTTGCTGACCCTGGGCATCCCGACCTCGGCCACCGCCGCCATCATGCTCTCGGCCTTCGAGG
>JACCDV010382731.1_pt1 | contig 12761 bp, 14 predicted proteins | sample 7446131 | NCBI WGS metagenome assembly JACCDV01 (sample SAMN15323448, study PRJNA562643) | freshwater metagenome | isolation source: river surface water | place: USA:Blue River Watershed | collected 2017-08-17 | reverse complement strand
TTCTGGAAATAGTATCAACGGCGAGGCCATTTGGGCTGGCAACCGGGCAACGGCACCGCAGGTTGCTAACCAGCCGGTATGCCGCCCCATCACCTCAAGAATAAATACACTGGGCTTGGTTGCCATGGCGCAGTGATCTCGTGCCGCCTCCATCAAGGATACCGAGAGATACTTTAATGCCGAGCCAAAGCCAGGTGATGTATCCGTACCCTCAAGGTCATTGTCGATGGTCTTTGGTAAACCAATCACGCTAAGGCCTAATGCAAACCGATCACTAAGCTCAACCAGCTTGGCGGCAGTATCCATCGAACCATTACCGCCATTTACATATATCGTGCCGATCTGATGGGCGAGAAGCACATCACGCACCTGATGCCATTGTTCAGGATTATCCGCATAACTGGAAAGCAACGTCCGCCCAGAACCTAGGCCGCCACCCGGCAGTTGACTCAGCGCCAATCGCATTGGCTCTGGCAGTGCCGACGCATCGACCAGTTGGTTATTAATCAGACCGGATAAACCGTGCTCAGCTGCAAACAATCGTCCTTCTGACGCATTCCGATGCGCTTTGATCAGCGCCGCAGCGGTGGCACCAATGACGGCTGTTACACCGCCCGACTGAAAATAGAGTGCGTTCTTCATGGCACCATTAAAACAGATCGGGCGCCAGATTGGCAGTGCCAACCGGGCGCCCGACTCGGACGTTCTAATAAATTATTTCAGCGCGCCAAGAACACGTGAGGTAATTTCATCAACGCTACCAACACCAGCAACCTTCTCTACCTTCGGTGCATTGGCATCACCGGCATTCTTCCAGTTCGTGTAGAAGGTCACCAGGGGTTTAGTCTGGCTATGGTAGATGTCCAGACGGTGACGTACGGTTTCTTCCTTGTCATCATCACGTTGGATGAGGTCTTCACCGGTCACGTCATCTTTACCAGCCACTTTAGGTGGGTTGTAAGTGATGTGATATGTACGACCCGAAGCCAGATGCACACGGCGGCCGGCCATACGATCAATGATGTCCTGATCTGGTACATCGATCTCCAGAACGATATCCAGCGGCACACCGGCTTCTTTCATGGCTTCTGCCTGTGGAATAGTGCGTGGGAAACCGTCGAACAGGTAACCATTCTTGCAGTCGGCTTCTTTCAGACGCTCTTTGACCATACCGATGATCACGGCATCTGGCACCAGACCACCTGAATCCATGTGCTTTTTAGCTTCCATACCCAGCGGCGTACCGGCCTTAACCTGGGCACGCAGCATATCGCCGGTTGAAATTTGTGGAATACCGAATTTTTCACAGATAAATTTGGCCTGGGTGCCCTTACCAGCGCCCGGAGCGCCCAACAGAATGAGTTTCATCGGTATCCTCGATTAGAAAGTATGAATGGTGAAAGTGTGAAACATTTAGCTTGCTGAAAACTTACGATAATTACGACTGAGGGTCAATGCGCAGCGCAGCGAACTGTTCGGCAAATACCTGTTGCGCCCGGACTGCATCATCCGGCGTATCTACCCCGGCCGGCGGCAACGTTTCTGTCACAGCCACGCTAATCCGATAGCCATGCCACAACGCACGCAGTTGCTCCAGTGCTTCTACAGATTCCAGCGGACTGGGTGCCAGGCTGGCGTAATCCCTTAAAAAGCGACGACGATACGCATAAAGGCCGATATGGCGGTAACAGGCGTAGCCATTCGCTGGTAGGGCCTGGGGATGGCTTCCCTGTTGCCAGACCGGACTGAAATCATCACGGGCAAAAGGAATCGGCGCTCTCGAGAAGTACAAGGCATCTGCATTAGCCTTCATGACGACTTTGCAGATATTCGGATTGAACAATTCACCGGCATCATGAATGGCATGCGCCAGGGTTGCCATATCAGCACCGGAGTCCACGAGCTGATGGGCCGCCTGATCAATCAACTCAGGCGGGATAAATGGTTCATCCCCCTGCACGTTCACGACCACGGTTTCATCAGCCCAGCCAAAGTGATCACACACTTCGGCGATACGATCCGTACCACTAGGGTGATCTTCTCGTGTCATACACACATCAAAACCGGCTTCGCGAACGGCATCGCGCACATCCCGGCTATCGGTTGCCACCACAATAGTATCGGCGCCCGATCGCTGCGCCCGCTCACATACACGGACAATCATGGGTTTGCCACCCAGATCAAGCAGTGGCTTATCAGGCAACCGGCTAGATTTTAGTCGAGCCGGAATCACCACGCGGAATGTCACGTAACTCACCTCCGGCCCCTATGCCTTAACCTTGCTGACCGTTCAAGCTACGGGCTTCATCCTGCATCATGATGGGAATGCCATCACGCACCGGATAAGCCAACTGACAAGGCTTGCAAATCAGCTCCTGTGCCGATTTATCAAACTCCAGTTTGCCTTTGCATACAGGGCAAACGAGTATTTCCAGTAAACGTAGATCCATTTAACAACTCTCTATCGTAGACACAGCATTAGGTTCGCTTAGCCATTCGGCCAGCGGTAATGCCGGGGTAAAGCAAGCACTGACGGGCACAAAAAACCAGTTATCGTGACGATCAGCAAAGTTTCTGCATTTTACTGCATCCTTCTCGGTCATCATCACGGGCAATACTGTTGGTGGTATATCTTTCGCCTGAAAATCATGGTGATCAGGAAATTTGAGCCCCTCCACCTTCATACCCGCATCCCGCAGCATATTGAAAAACCGCTCTGGATTACCAATACCCGCAATTGCTAAAACCGATTGCCCAGCAAAATCTTTTAACAGCGACTTTTGATCAGGCTGATTCAAGCGATAAACCGCATCAGGAACGAGTGACATTTCAAACTGCGGCTTGACTGGCCAGCCCGATTGATCAGGATCGCCTTGAATAATCGTGCCGCGTATCAGCGGATCATTCAATCGGGTTAACGGTTCGCGCAATGGGCCAAGCGGCAGGCAGTGCCCGTTACCCACCCCGCGTTGGTCGAATACCACTACTTCAATATCCCGTGCCAAACTGAGATGTTGTAAGCCATCATCAGCGATGAGTATGTTGACGCCCGGATTGGCTACCAACAATGCACGACCCGCCTCTGCACGCTTTTCACCTACAAAAACAGGGAATCCTTGCTGCGCATACAGCAACGGCTCATCTCCTACATATTGCGGGCTATCGCCAACACCTACCGCTCTGACACCCGGCACTTTACGACCATAGCCGCGACTAATAATTCCCGGACGCCAACCCAGATCCTTAAGCTGCTGGGCGATCGAAATAGCGACGGGTGTTTTTCCCGCGCCACCCACAATCAGGTTCCCAACTACCAGCACAGGGACGGGCAAGCGCACTTGCTTCAATAGGCCCCACTGATACAGATGGCGACGCACTCTAACGACAAGGCCGTATAACCAAGACAAAAAAACAAGGAATGCCGTTTGAAACGCACCCAACCGGCAACGGCCATACCAGCTGGCCTCAATCTCCTGAGGCCTTAAAATCATGAGCCGCTGCGAGTCGTAAATGAAATCTGAGAGAGGTCAGCCTGATGCGCCGCCTGCATGACATCGATGACGCTCTGATGGGTTGCTTTTGCGTCGGCATTAATTGAAACAACGGGTGGCTTGGCACCTTGGCCTCGCTTCGCAGTTGCTGCTTTCAGTGCGGCGGCTACTGCATCAACGCTTGGTCGGGCCAAATTCTGGCCATCAATTACCACCGTACCGCCCGCTGTAACCGACACACTAATTTCATCCGGTGGTGTGGCATTAGTCGCAGCCGCCGTCGGCAGATCGATTTCGATACCTGATACTTTGTTATACGTTGTGGTCATCATCAAAAATATGATGATGACTAATAGGACATCGATAAACGGAATCAGATTGATTTCAGGCTCATCGCGCCCGCTACCCCGGCGAAAATTCATCACGCGCTCCGAGGACTCAGTTACGTTCGCCGTGAACGACTTCGACCAGTTTGATGGCCTGCTGCTCCATATCGACTACAAACTTATCGATCAGCGCACGGAAGTGACGCCAGAAGATCAGGGCAGGAATCGCAATCAGCAAACCAAACGTGGTGTTATAAAGCGCCACCGAAATACCGTAAGCCAATTGCTGCGGGTTACCCGTGGCAGGAGATTGCGCGCCGAAGATATCAATCATGCCGACCAGCGTACCCAGCAAACCCAATAGTGGGGCAATCGAGGCGATCGTTCCCAGGGTGGTTAAATAACGCTCTAACTGGCTGTAGACCATGCGACCCGACTCTTCAATGGCTTCGCGCATAACTTCCCGGCTACTATTCTGGTTACGAATCCCCGCCGCCAACACACGTCCCAGCGGCGAACCTTCTTCAAGGTTATTTAACCGCGCAGCATCGAACCCACCATTAGCCAGACTCGAAAGTACACTCTGTAACAAGCCAACCGGCAAGACCTTAGTGCGTCGTAATGAGTACAAACGCTCAATAATCAGTGCGAGCGCTACGACAGAGGCAATTAGAAGAGGCCAGATGGGCCAACCGGCCGCTTGAATGATGGCAAACACTTTATTCCAGACCCGCAGAAGTCAAAGTAGCAGTTTAGCCACCCCCCTATGTTTGATCAAGCAAATCCCACCCGATTCTCAGTATTTCAATGAGTTATCGATGCACCTTTGTTATCCACAAAATTGGTGGATAAGTTTGTGGATAGCCTGTCATAAAAGTGTCTAAGTCGTGCAGACAAAGGAAGTTAGGTTACGCTGCTCAAAAAAAAGGCTTGTTTTGGTTTTTCTATTATTATCAATAAGTTATGATAATTTTACTGGGTTACAAGGTGGCAGCCGAAGTAAAACCCGTACGACAAAAGGGTTCGCTGCACTGCGGTGGAGAAAATTCACTTATGTCAATAGAATTCTCGCGTATTTTTTACTAATAAGTAGATCGGATTCATCTATAAAGAATTCCGAACCAAGGTAAAGTATGTCACATGGTTTCAAACACATTCTTTGACGCGCCCACGCCTACCCATGACCTCCCGGTGATATCGGTCTCGGACCTCAATGCTGCGGTCCGAAGCCAACTCGAAAGCCGGTTCCCCCTGCTCTGGGTCGAAGGAGAAATAGCTCAACTTACTGTGGCCAGCTCCGGACATATGTATTTCAGCCTCAAAGATGCCAGTGCCCAGGTACGCTGCGCCCTATTTCGCACCCGTGCTGCCCGCCTGGGTTGGCAGCCCCGCCAGGGAGACAAAGTCCGCGCCAAAGTCCAAGTAACCCTCTATGAAGCCCGTGGCGAGTTTCAGCTCACTGTAGAAACCCTGGTGAAGGGCGGTCTGGGTGCGCTTTATGAGCGGTTCCTGCAACTTAAGACCGAACTGGAGGCTGCAGGACTCTTTGACCCGTTAAGAAAGCAGGCACTGCCCGCTTTCCCACGCACCATCGGCATTATTACCAGCCCACAGGCAGCGGCATTGCATGACGTAATGACCACCCTATCGCGGCGGGCACCCTATGCCCAACTCATCCTCTACCCCACCCTGGTTCAAGGCGCTGAAGCCACCAACCAGATTGTGCAGGCCATTGAAACAGCCAATCAGCACGGCCAGGCTGATGTACTGTTGCTATGTCGAGGCGGCGGCTCGCTGGAAGATTTATGGAGCTTTAACGAAGCGGCCGTGGTGAAAGCCATCGCTGCCAGCCAACTGCCAATCATTGCCGGCATCGGCCACGAAACCGACACCACCCTAGCCGATCTGGCTGCGGATGTACGCGCCCCAACCCCTACGGCTGCCGCAGAACTGGTTGCGCCCGACAAAACCCGACTTAGCGCATTGATTGATGCCAACCAGCAACGCTTACAGCAACGAATCATGCGCAGGTTGGATGATGCCAGTATGAAACTGGATGGTTACGCCGCGCGTCTGCGAAGCCCAGCAGCCCTTTTAGAGCGTCAACAGGACCGGCTTAATCAATTCAAGACACGGCTGAAACTCTGGTCACAGCGGGCGCTTGAACGCGAATACCGCAGCCTGAACGAATTAGGTCTTAGGCTACAAGCCCTTGACCCGAATCAACCCCTCAAACGCGGCTACGCGCTGGTCACAGATGCCCATGGGCACCTGGTAGACAGCATCCACAAAGCACCCGTAGACTCGCAGGTTGAATTACGTCTTGCCGATGGCAAGCTACACGCCAATATAGTTTCTGCCCAAGCGGATAACTAACTCTTGGCAGTGCTTGCAGGTAACAGCGGCTCTGACTAGAATCAAACATTAAACCAACAAATCCCCCAACCCGGAGAATCAACATGGCATTTGAATTACCCGCACTGCCGTTCGCCAAGAACGCCCTCGCCCCACACATGTCGGAAGAAACCTTCGACTACCACTACGCCAAGCACCATCAGGCTTATGTGACCAACCTGAATAACCTGATTCCAGGCACCGAATACGAAAAGATGAGCCTGGAAGAAATCGTCAAGAAGGCACCGGCTGGTGGCGTCTACAACAACGCTGCTCAAGTCTGGAATCACACCTTCTTCTGGAACTGCCTGTCGCCAAACGGTGGCGGTGCACCTACCGGCGCCCTGGCTGATGCCATCAACAAAAAATGGGGCTCGTTCGACGAGTTCAAGAAGGCTTTCCAAACCTCGGCCGTGGGTAACTTCGGTTCCGGCTGGACCTGGCTGGTTAAGAAGGCCGACGGTAGCGTCGATATCGTCAACATGGGTGCCGCCGGCACTCCGCTAACGACTGGCGACAAGGCGCTGCTGACGGTCGACGTCTGGGAACACGCCTACTACATCGACTACCGCAATCTGCGTCCGAAATTTGTCGAGACCTTCCTCGACAAGCTGGCTAACTGGAAGTTTGCCGAAGCCAACTTCGCCTAATCAAACCAGCAACACCTGCACAAAAAACCCGGCCCAGTCTCAGGACTGGCCGGGTTTTTTATTGGTGTACCGGCATACAGAAGACTTCTGTCACCTGCACCGACTGCGCCGGGTAGCGGGACATGCTGAACACCGCCCGCCGCGCCCAGAGTCTGTCGGGTGCCTTACCGGCCTCTTCTGTTCTGGTCAATCGATAGAGAGGATGTCTGGCGTCCAGAAATGCCCATTCGCGCTGACGACGAACAAATCCACGACGGGTAAATAACAGCGTGCCCAATGCCTGCCGCCCCAGCCGTTTGAACATCACAGACAATGGGCCACGCGGCACCGCCGGCAAGACCGAATGCGCAACCACCAGGGGAATCTGATCGTCAGCCGACAGAACAACCGCTCTGACGATTGCCAACGGAAAACGGCCATTGCCTTCGTCATTATAGGGTTGACCTAAGGCCTGATGCAAAACGCGCACATTGACGAGGCCGTAGTGGCGCTGTAATCGCGTGGTCAGCGAATGGGGTTCGAGCAACCACGGACGCAGATGACTGGGCGGCTTGAGCGCCATGCCGAGCGGGTGCCAATGACTACAACGACTGCGCCCTTCGAGCCGGCGGGATCGCGTCCGGTTCTCGCGTATCCCCATCGCTCAGTAGTCGCCCCTGGGCGCTTTTTCAAGGCCCAACACTTGTGTCCCCGGAACCACATCATGTTTGGCAAACCAACCCCGGTTCGCCTCCAATGCGTACATCGCATTACGTTGCGGGCAATGATTCGTCTCGGAATGCGGTGTCATATCAGCCACATTGATTACTTGCCCCTGGGCATCAATAAACGCCACCGATAACGGAATCCGTGTGTTCTTCATCCACATGCAGAAATACGCGGGTTCGGGATAGACAAACAACATACCGCGCGAATCGGGCATCGCCGTCCGATGCATCAACCCCTGGGCACGCTGGGTTTTAGTCGCCGCAACCTCTACCTCCAGCGTGCCTGAGCCCACCGATAATTGCAGCAAAGGCGATGCCGCCTGCAGCATGAATGACGTTGCCAACAACATGCTGGCAATCGCCAGACGGAAAATCTGTTTGGATGGTTTCATAGCACCTGATTCAGCGCAGCAACGGGAACGGAGATTGATTGCCCCAAGGATAATCCATCTCCCTGATTGAGCTCAAACAAACTGACGCCACCAATCGAAACCCGTACCAGGCGTAGCACCGGCAAGCCAACGGCGGCACACATCCGTTTGACCTGACGGTTACGGCCTTCAGTCAAAGTGATCGCCAGCCAGGCGGTAGGAATACTTTTACGGAAACGGAGCGGCGGGTTGCGCGGCCAGAGTCGATCGGTTTCCACGTTATCAGGCAATACCACCACCTCACAAGACCGAGTCGGTCCATCGTTCAGCGCGGGACCCGCCCGCAACCGGGCCAGCGCCTCTTCATCGGGCACCCCTTCGACCTGAGCCCAGTAGCACTTGGGTAGCTTGTGTCTCGGCTCGGCAATCCGCGCCTGCAAACGACCATCGTCCGTCAACAACAGTAGCCCTTCGCTGTCGGCATCCAGTCTTCCCGCAACACGATGCTCCGGCAAGGTCAGGTAATCCGAAAGACCTTGCCAGCGGCCTTCCGGCGTGCACTGGGAGACCACACCATAGGGTTTGTTAAATGCAATCAGAGGCATCAAGGTCAGGCCGGCTTGGCAATAAAAAGCCCTGCGGATAAGCGCAGGGCCTTGGTATGAGCACAGGCAGATTAAATCGCTGCGTCGTCGGTCTCACCCGTACGAATGCGCACTACCTGATCGACTGGCAACACGAAAATTTTGCCGTCACCGATTTTGCCAGTGCGTGCCGACTTGATGATCGACTCCAGAACTTCGTCGACACGACTATCCTGCACCACCACTTCCAGGCGAACCTTTGGCAGAAAATCGACCACGTACTCGGCACCACGATACAGCTCGGTGTGACCCTTCTGACGGCCAAAGCCACGAACTTCGGTCACGGTCAGGCCGGTAATCCCGATTTCCGACAAGCCCTCACGGACTTCATCGAGCTTGAAAGGTTTGATGATGGCAACGATCTGCTTCATGACGACTCCATGCGGTCAAATACGATCTAAACAACCGATAGCTTACCACTCATCGGCATAGCGGTTGGTAATGGGATAACGCCAATCTTTACCGAAGCCACGGCGCGTGAGGCGAATGCCCACCGGCGACTGGCGCCGTTTGTATTCCGAGATCCGCAAGAGGCGGACGACACGCTGTACATCGGCCTCGCGGTAGCCCAGTGCCACAATCTGGCGCGGGCTCAAATCCTGTTCCATATAGGCGGCGACGATGGCGTCGAGCACCTCATACGGCGGCAACGAATCCTGGTCTGTCTGATCCGGGCGCAGCTCGGCCGAAGGCGGCCGATCGATAATGCGCCAGGGAATAATTTCACGATCCCGATTGATCCAGCGCGAGACCTCGTACACCTTGGTCTTGAACAGATCCTTCAGCACGGCAAAACCGCCCGCCATATCGCCGTACAGCGTGCAGTAGCCCACCGCCATTTCAGATTTATTGCCGGTGGTCAGCACCAGCCAACCACTCTTGTTCGACAACGCCATGAGCAGATTGCCTCGAATCCGCGCTTGCAGGTTCTCTTCGGTCGTATCGGCCGACATGCCTACAAAATACGGCGCCAGGATGGACTCGTAGGTATCCATCGCCGGCTGAATGTTCACGATCTCGGAGCTCACACCCAGATTAGCGCTCAGCGTCAGCGAGTCATCAATACTCATCTGCGCCGTATAGGGCGACGGCATGATAATCGGGCGCACCCGACCTGGACCCAACGCATCTACCGCCACGCACAGCGTGAGCGCGGAGTCGATACCGCCAGACAAACCAAGATACGCACCAGCAAAGCCATTCTTGGCAAAGTAATCGCGCACGCCCAACACCAGCGCATCGTAAATCTGGGCATCCAGCGATTGCGGCGGTGTACTGGTTTCTGCGGTGGTCCAACGACCCGACGCATAATCCGCCGTCGCAAAGGTCTCGCGGAACTGCGGCAGTTGCAACAGTGTTTTTCCATCGCTGGCAACGATGCAGGAAGCACCGTCAAACACGAGTTCGTCCTGGCCGCCCACCAGGTTGCAATACACCATCGACAAACCGGTCTCGGCCGCGCGCTGTTGCAACACGCTTTGGCGATCCACGGCCTTATCCAGATGATACGGCGATGCATTTAGCACCAGCAGCACCTCGGCACCTGCGGCTTTGGCATTTTGCGCCGGGCCCGGGTACCAGATATCTTCGCAGATGGCGAGGCCAAAACGCACGCCCGCATGATCAAACACCACGGTGTCTTGCCCGGCAGAGAAATAGCGGCACTCGTCGAACACTTCGTACTGCGGCAAATGCCGTTTGCGATACGTGCACAATCGCTGCCCACGGAAAAACACGGTGGCCGCGTTATAACGAGACCCCGCCTCCAACAGCGGGTGGCCAACCACGATGGCCACATCCAGATCGCACGTTTCCTGCGCCAGAGACTGCAGCGTAAGTTCCGTCGAACGATAAAAATCGGGCCGCAGCAGCAGATCTTCGGGCGGATAACCGCACAGGCTCAACTCCGGCGTCAGCAACAGATCGGCATGCATCGACACCGCCTTGTGCGCCGCTTCGACAATACGGTTTCGGTTACCGGGCAAATCACCGAGCACCACATTCATCTGCGCCATTGCAACCCGCACTCGATTCTCCTGTTTCTACTTTGTTATAACGTGCATTCAAAAAAATGGCCCTGAGCTAAGCCAGGGCCATGGTTGGCTTAATGGCATCAGGCCATTAACCTGGAGCCGTATTACTTGCCCTTGGCGCGAGCGACACCCGAGGTGATCTCAGCCTTGGCAGCGGCAGCATCCTTCCAGCCCTTGACCTTGACCCACTTGCCCGGCTCGAGATCTTTGTAGTGCTCGAAGAAGTGAGTGATCTGCTTGATCAGGATTTCCGGCAAATCTTCAATGGTATGAACCTTGTCATAATTCGATGTCAACTTTTGAACTGGCACGGCCACCAGCTTGGCATCTTCACCGGCTTCATCTTCCATGGCCAGCATACCGACTGCGCGGCAACGGATCACCACGCCCGGCGGCAGCGGATACGGCGTGACAACCAGCACATCAACCGGGTCGCCATCTTCCGACAGGGTCGACGGAATAAAACCGTAGTTACAGGGATAGTGCATCGGCGTGGCAATGAAGCGATCCACGAATACAGCACCCGAATCTTTGTCCAGCTCGTACTTGATACCCGGGGCGTTGGCCGAGATCTCGATCACGACGTTGAAATCGTTCGGGACATCTTTGCCGATGGAAATGTTATCGATGTTCATGTCTGCTCCCTAAATTTTGCAATGGTTATTGGTATGGTCTTGGTGTGGTTGGTTGAACGCATGATGAATAGCGTCGAACCCGAAAATTATAGCCGCTGATCAGGATTTGTCATGCGTCTGCACCCCTCTACGCCGCAATAACAGTGAATTTCCGACCACCGAGATCGACGAACAGGCCATCGCGACCCCGGCCACGATGGGGCTAAGCGCACCGATCATCGCCAAGGGGATCGCCAACACATTGTAAATAAAGGCTAAAAATAAATTTTGCCGGATCTTTGAGAGCGTCCGCCGAGAGAGACGCACGGCTTCGGGCACCCCGGTGAGCCGGTTATGCATCAACACAATCCCAGCGCTTTCCATGGCGATATCCATCCCGCCACCCATGGCCACCCCTACCGAGGCAGCCGCCAGCGCGGGCGCATCGTTGATGCCGTCGCCAACCATGATCACCCCGGCCGGCAACGCGCTCATGAGTGCCTTCACCTGACCGGCTTTTCCGGCGGGCATCACCCCTGCATGCACATCGGCTTCGGCAATGCCTAGCTGTTTCGCCACCACGCTCGCCGCTTCAGGCTGATCGCCGGTCAGCATCACCGGTTTGAGCCCCAACACACCAAGCTGTCGCATGGCGTCGGCCGCATCGGGCCGCAGCGTATCGGCAAAAGCCAACAACGCCACCGGCAGCCCGGCCCGAGTCAGCACCGAGACACTCTTGGCTGCTGTCATACATTGGCTGGCAGCGCGTGACCAAAAGTCATCGTCCGTTGTGGCGAACCGATTCGACCAGCGCTCGACACCATATATCTGGCCATCAACCACCCCAAAAACGCCAACACCGGGTTCGGTGCGAAAATCACTGATCGAAGGCAACTCACCATCGGCCAGTTCGCTTTGTGCCGCCAGCCGAACGGCGTGCGCAATCGGGTGTGCGGAACCACTTTCCAGGGCCGTCACCAGCGCCAGCACCCTCAGACGATTCATATCCCCATGCGCGCCTATGACCAGATCAGTCAATCTGACCTGTCCTTGCGTCAGCGTGCCCGTCTTGTCGAATACGACAGCAGTGGCTGAGGCGGCACGTTGCAGGGCATCGGCATCACGCACCAGAATCCCCCGGCGCGCCCCTTCGCCAATACCGACCATAATTGCCGTCGGTGTCGCCAATCCCAGCGCGCAGGGGCAGGAAATCACCAGCACCGCGACGGCACGTACCAGACCAGTCTGCCAGTCATCAAGAAACAGGCCGCCATAGATCAGCGTTAGCATCGCCAACAGCACCACCACCGGCACGAACCAGGCTGACACGCGATCAACCAGCGCCTGCACCGGTGCCCGCGACCCCTGTGCCTGCGACACCAGCCGCGCAATACCTGCCAACACGGTCGTTCGGCCTACACCGGTGACGCGGCACATCAGCATACCGTCGCCATTGAGCGTGCCGGCATACACCTTGTCATCCAGACTTTTTTCAACGGGCACCGGTTCACCCGTCAGCATGGCTTCGCTT
>JACCDV010991272.1_pt1 | contig 12762 bp, 12 predicted proteins | sample 7446131 | NCBI WGS metagenome assembly JACCDV01 (sample SAMN15323448, study PRJNA562643) | freshwater metagenome | isolation source: river surface water | place: USA:Blue River Watershed | collected 2017-08-17 | reverse complement strand
GCGCTTGTATCGCCGTATTTAATCGAAACCTTGTCGCTCGAAGTCAATGCCACAGCTCCTTTTGGGACTAGCTTTTCGCCCTAGCCTAGAGCATTTAGAAGCCGCTCAGCAGCTCTTTCAATCTCTTGATCGGTTGCTGTTATCGAGAACCGAACGTAGTTACGACCCGCTTCGCCATAGAACTCCCCCGGCACAGCGACAATGCCAATTTCTGCAAGCGATCTTATCTCGGTCCAGCAGTCACGACCTCTTGTGGCCCAGAGATAGAGCCCGGCCTCAGAGTTCGCAATATCAAACCCAAACGCCTTGACCGCGGGGAGAAGAGTGTCTCTGCGGTGACGGTAAATAGCTTTTTGTTGAGCAACGTGTTCATCATCGGTGAGGGCTGCAACCATGGCCTTCTGCACTGGCATCGGGACCATCATCCCTGAATGCATACGAAGGTTTACAAGACCCTTGATCAACTTCTCATCACCGGCCGCGAATGCCGCTCTATAACCAGCAAGGTTTGATTGCTTGCTCAGTGAATAAATCGAGAGCACGTTGGTGAGATCCCCACTCACTACCTCTGGATCAAGCATGCAGGGAATGTAATTCTCGTAGGGAGATTGCCAACCTAGCTCCGCGTAGCACTCATCATTAACGATTACCGCGCCGAGCTCTCGTGCTCGCGCCAGAGCCTGTTTCAAGCGCTCTATCGAAAGCACTTCACCACTTGGATTACCCGGGCTATTAAGCCAGATTAACTTCGTATTTGATGGCCAATAAGCCGGGTCATCCCCCACAAATACTTCTGCGCCGCAAAACTTCGCTCCGACCTCATAAGCGGTGTAAGCAAAGGTGGGTTGAACAACAATGTCCCCGGGACCAAGACCCAGCATCAGTGGGAGCCAAGAGATGAACTCTTTGGATCCAATGGTCAGCAGAACTTGATCTGGGGTCAGACCCGGAGAATTTCTGCGTCTCGCATACCACTCGGCCACCGCCTGCCTTGCCGAATATTCACCCCACGTCGTTGGGTACCCAGGAGAATCGGAATTGCTATCCAAAGCTGATTGAATGACGGCTGGGGTTGCATCGATTGGGTTGCCAACCGATAGGTCAATAGCACCCTCGGCATGTTTGGCTGCGAGCTCGCGGAATGGCTTGAGTTTTTGCCAGGGATACTCCGGCAGCCGGTCGAACACTACTCGCCTTGAGGGGGTAGTGCTGCAACTAGAGGGTGGTCGCCGGGGATAGGCCCCACCTTTGCGGCTCCACCAGGGGATCCAACCTCGGAGAAGAAGTCAACATTGACCTTGTAGTAGTCAGACCACTCCCCGGGGAGGTCGTCCTCGTAGTAGATTGCCTCGACTGGGCAAACTGGCTCACACGCTCCACAGTCCACACACTCATCGGGGTGAATGTAGAGCATGCGGTCGCCCTCGTAAATGCAGTCAACTGGGCATTCGTCGATGCAGGCACGATCTTTCACATCTACGCATGGAAGGGCGATCACATAAGTCATTTAGGCTCCTCGTGAAGTATTCTAAGGTGAACATGGGATCTCGATCTGGATTGGTGCCGAGCGCTAGCGAAATTCGCAGTCGTGTACTGGAAATTGCCTTCAGGGGTCAAACCGTTCACATACCAAGCGCTTTTTCAATAGTGGAACTTGTCCGCATACTGTATGCAAACTTCGATATTTCGAAAGATTGTCCTTCTAGCTCTAACTCGGAAGATTACTTCATCCTTAGCAAAGGCCATGGGGTCATGGCAATGTATCCAATTCTGGAGTCACTCGGCTGGATATCCCGGGCTGAGCTTGATGCCTATTTCACCGATGGTGGTTCGTTGCCAGGTTTGGCCGAGTCTTCAACGCCGGGCGTTCTTGCAAACTCAGGATCATTGGGGATGGGGATTGGCATTTCAGTCGGCCTGTGCTACGCAGACGCATTGCGCGGCAATTCTCTGAGGCGCCACTTCTGCCTCATAGGAGACGGAGAACTGAATGAGGGCTCAGTCTACGAAGCACTTCGATTCGCTGGTCACAACCGTCTGGGAAACTTCAAGCTATTGGTGGATTGGAACGAGCATCAGGCAATGGGCAAGACTTCCGAGGTGCTCGCTATCTCCGATGCTTTGGGGTTCTTCGCAAGTCTTGGTTTCGATGCTCGAATCGTGGATGGCCATGATGAGGAGAGGATATTGGATGCCCTCACTCAATCCTCGACACTTTCAAATGGCAAACCTCTGGCTCTAGTCGCGCTCACAGTGAAGGGTAAGGGTGTCAGTTTCATGGAGAATAAGAACGAGTGGCACTATACAAGACTTACACCAGAGTCTTTCACGCTTGCCATGAACGAAGTGAGATAACCGTGAGACTTGGATTCCAGCGCGGGATTATGACCCTGGCGGAAGAAACGGACCTTCAAATCATTTCAGGGGATCACGGATACTCTCTGTTCGATGATTTCAGATCGAGATTTCCTCGAAACTTCCATAACGTAGGAGTCTCGGAGGCTAACGCGGTTTCAGTTGCCGCAGGGATGTCAAAAGCGGGACTCAGGACTTTGGTTTACGGCCTAGCGTCATTCATTCCTGGGAGGGTGTATGAGTTCATGAAGATTCAAGTAGCCCTTGAAGGATTACCTGTTATCTTTGCCGGCGATGGCGCGGGGGTTGTTTATTCACACCTTGGTCATAGCCATCAATCCTTAGAGGATCTCGCCCTCGCGACTTCATTGCCGAATTTTGACGTTTTTTCCCCGTCAAGCGACGGCGAATGCGAAACCATTTTGACTGCACTTGCAGACTCTGCAGGGCCCACCTACCTGCGCCTAGGAAAGAGCGATGGAACGTACTCCGGAAACCTCCCTAGCGGCAACTGGATAAATCTAATCGCAAGGGGTGACTCTTCAGCTGTAGCTGTAGTCACCCACGGAAGCATGACGTCAGTCGTCAAGGATCTTATGGATTCCGGTGCGGTCCAAAAGTTAGACTTGTGGTCCCTGCCCTTGATCAAGGGCAGGGATTTTGACCAACAAGTTTCGAGGCTATCTCGCTATGAGAAACTTTTGGTAATCGAGGAGCATTTTCCTGTGGGTGGCTTAGCAACCCAGCTTAGCCAATCGCCAAACTTGGCTCAGGTCGCCCTCCTCTCCTTGGGGGCATCCACTCAATTCCACAGCCACACCGGTAGTTACAAATGGACCCTGGATGCAATCGGGATGTCTCAGGAAAACATTTCTAGATTTGTCTCATCTTCCATCTAGATTCTTGAGCATGAGTGAGCTACGCATTTCCTCAATCGCAACCTCCAGCGAACTTCTAGGGGTTGTCCGAGGGAAGGAAGACCCTCGCCTCCCGATGTACTCTTCCACCTCCTGTTCAGAGGCCAAATCAACGAACTTCAAACCAAAGCTCTCTTCCAAGGATTCAAGCAACTCACTCCTGGCAACGGGTTTAGAGGACGTCAGGTCAAACACTCCAGAAGTGTCGCACTGGAGAAAAGCTTGAATCACATCGACTAGCTCACCTGGACCGGAGAAATCTCTTGTGAATTCAGGACCAGAGATTGTGATTGGAACCCCAGAAACTATTGACTTCCTAAGCCCACACAGAAAATAATCAGAACGGGCCAGAAAATTGGGACCAGCAAACGAAAAGAGCCTCAAGTCAACAATTTTCGCTCCAACGGCTCTAAGGTCCGTGTGAAGTTTTTCCAAGGCAAATTTACGTTTGTAGTATCCCAGAGACCTTTCTGGAACCCTTTCTTGCGGTTTAGAGAGGATTCCGCTACTTAGGTGCAAAAGCGGAACGGAGTTGCGAGCGGCAGCCTGGGACAAATTAGATGCGAACTCCAAGATGAGATCTCGCTCTCCAGAGGTCCTCATTAGTGATTTATGACCACCTATTAAGTTGACAATACAATCGAAGCTGTTGAAATCAAGTTCTCTGTAAGAGTATGTAGTTGCAGTTTTAAACCGAGAGAAAGTGACGGGATTCAATCCGCGCCTAGTTAGTTCAGTTGTCAAATCAAGGCCGAGCGGGCTACTGCCTCCTAGGAGGGCGATTCGTTGCACGTCCTACCACAATTTCCAAGGAGCATTCCCGGAGTTCCAAATTTCGTTGAGCTGTTGAGCCTCTCGCGGGGTGTCCATTGGCTGCCAGAAACCGTTGTGTGTGTAGCTCCCCAACTTTCCTTCGCGGGCAAGTTGTTGAAGGGGTTCTTGTTCTAAAACGCTGTTTTCGTCCAGAAACTCAAAAATGGCAGGCTCCATAATCATGTAGCCGATGTTGACAAGCTCGGAGCTGACTGGCTTTTCTAGGAACCTCGTTACTCGACCATCCTCGGACCTCTCGAGGACGCCAAACCGACTGACTGGATATGTTGCTGTCAATGTAGCGATCGTTCCCAGTTCAAGGTGTGTTTTCAACAACGCCTGGAGATTGACTGGAGCAATCCCATCACCGTAAGTCACGAGAAACCTTTCTTCGCCAACATAGCCTTGGACGGCTTTGACCCTCCCCCCAGTCATAGTTGCTTGACCAGTGTCTGCAACCGTCACACTCCATGAATCTGCCACCTGATTTCCGACGAAAGTAATTTTCGCCTCTCCCGAGGTTGTGACTAAGAAGTCTCTATTGCGCTCATTGAAGTGAATGAAATAGTCCTTTATTACCTCTGCTTTGTGCCCAGCCGCGATCACAAACTCCGATATGCCTTGAGTGGCCAGGATTTTCATGATGTGCCAGAGGACAGGTTTGCCACCCACTTCAACCATGGGCTTAGGTTTAAACTCCGCCTCCTCTCTCATACGAGTCCCGAGGCCACCAGCAAGAATTACTGCTTTCATCAAACCCCCTAATCATCCGTTTCCGTGACAGGCATTATTCTAGAGCGTCTAACAATTAGGAGCACGGGGGCAATCTGCGGTGGCATCGAAAGATGAAATCATTGACTTAGTAAGAACCTATTCCAGGTCATCTCTTGCAACTTCACCGTTCATTCCCGGGGAGACTCCTGTTCCCGTGTCGGGGAAGTTACTCGACTCAGAGGACATAGCGGCACTTGTCGAAAGCTCCCTCGAAGGATGGCTGACTGCGGGTCACTTCCACGACGAATTCGAGCGCGATCTTGCTCGATACGTGGGTGTCCGTAGCGCCTTGTTCGTCAACTCTGGATCCAGTGCTAATTTGGTCGCACTATCCGCCCTCACAAGCCCCAAGCTAGGAAAGAGGGCGCTCAAGCCGGGTGACGAGGTTATAACCGTTGCTGCAGGTTTCCCTACAACTGTGAATCCGATTATCCAAAACAGGCTAGTTCCGGTTTTTGTGGACGTTGAACTCGCAACGTACGACGCAGTAATTGATCAAGTGAGGGAGGCAATCAGCCCAAAAACACGAGCTATCATGATGGCCCATACTCTTGGAAATCCATTCGATGTCGATGCGATTATGGCCATTTGCAAAGAACATGAGTTGTGGCTCATTGAGGACTCTTGCGACGCCCTCGGCAGTACTTACAAAGGTAAAAAGACGGGCAGTTTTGGACACACAGCAACAGTTAGTTTCTATCCAGCCCACCACATCACCACCGGTGAGGGTGGCGCTGTATTCGTTAACAGCCCATTGATTAAGAAGCAAGTGGAGTCGTTCAGGGATTGGGGTCGCGATTGCTACTGTGCCACAGGCCAGGACAACACCTGCCATAAACGCTTCGATTGGCAATTAGGAGAGCTGCCTCAAGGCTATGATCACAAGTATATCTATAGCCACATCGGTTACAACCTAAAAGCTACTGAAATGCAGGCGGCTCTCGGGCTGTCTCAGCTTAAGAAGTTGGATCGCTTCGTTGAAATGAGAAGGCAGAACTACCGCGTGCTCTATGAGGGCATTTCAGGTCTTGAGCAGTTTGTTCTTCCAGAGGCTACAAAAAACTCGGACCCTTCCTGGTTCGGATTCCCGCTCACTATTCGCGAAGAAAGTGGCATTTCTCGGACTGAGCTTCTTCGATTTCTGGACAAAAGAAAAATCGGCTCCCGCTTGCTTTTTGGTGGCAACCTTCTGAAGCAACCCGCATATTCAAACATCGAGCATCGCGTCGTTGGTAACCTTGAAAACACTAACAACATCATGAAAAATACATTCTGGATTGGGGTTTTCCCGGGCCTATCAAATCAAATGCTCGATTTTGTTGTTGAACAAATTCGCGACTTCCTCGACGGGGCAAGGTAATGCGCTACCTGATTACTGGCCACACTGGCTTTAAAGGCACTTGGCTATCTAGTTTGCTTTTGAATCAGGAGCACGAAGTTTTTGGCTTTTCAGACACCGTCAGATCGACTTCCCTGTTTGCAAAACTTAATCTCCGAGAGAAGTTGGCGGGGGAGCTTTACGCAGACATTTGCGATGCGAGCCAAGTATCCAAGTTCTTGCGAGAGGTGAAACCAGACCGGGTTATTCATCTTGCTGCACAGCCAATTGTCTCAGAAGGGTACAAATTTCCCAGTCGAACGTATCAAGTAAATTTGGGAGGAACCCTCAACGTTCTCGAAGCGACCTTGAATAATTCAGATGCCAGACTTCTGGTAGTCACAACTGACAAAGTCTACACTCCAGCAGAAAAAGGGCTTCGATTTTCTGAATCGAGCCAACTAGGCTCTGACGACCCTTATGGAAACTCAAAAGCGCTGGCAGATCTCGCCACTCAAGTGCAGGCGAAGATTTACAAAGACAGGGTGATTAGGGTAGCTCGTGCAGGAAACGTAATTGGACTCGGTGATGATTCCCCGCATAGGCTCATTCCCGACATAATGAAAGCCCTTCGATTTGGATCGCCACTAGAGATTCGCAAGCCCGAGGCACGAAGGCCTTGGCAACACGTTCTAGACTGCGTCGGGAGCTACCTTGATTTCCTCGAGCTGGAAAATGGTCCTATCGAACTCAACATAGGCCCCCAAGAAGAAGAAACCATGACCGTACTGGATGTTGTACAAATTGCGGAAGAAGTGCTTGCCTCAAAGCTAAGAGTGGAGTTGGTCGGTGAGATCTTGGGGCCAGAAACCCTGAACTTAACTCTGGACACAACGCTATCGCATACGCTCAAGATCACAAACGAATTCCCCCAGAGGGAGGCCATTCGAATGACTGTGTTGTCAGAATGGTCGGAGGCGTCAATGAACCCAAATGATCTAGTTCGCGAAACCCTTAGAGCCTACCTAGAGAGACGCACTCACCATTTTGGGTGGGAAGCCTAAGTGCATCTAGTTCTACCAGTATTCAGAGGCGGAGAAATGCTCTCCGATTGCCTGGAGTCCCTTGTGCCCTTCAGTGAAGATTTTGAGCAAATATGGATTTCAGTCAATGGGAATAGCGCTTGCCAGGATTACCAAACTTGTGCAAATTGGGTGAGTCAAAATAACAGGGGTAATGTAACAATCCTGCTCACTGGATCAGAACTCACGGCTCTTGAGCACGCTAAGTTTTACTTATCGAGAATGAGTGAACTAGGTGTAAAATCGGGCACATCGGTTGCAAATTTGTTCCATGATGATGTTGTAATACAGGCACCTCCGAGGATCAAGCATGATGAGGTGCTTCTCGGTAACTGGCTGGTTGGAGATAGCAAGCTTAATAATTTAGCTGAGACCTCAAACCCCGAGGTCGTATCGGCACAAAAATGGATCGACAGACTCGGCTTTCATGGTATTTTCACCAATGGTAGCGGGATGATTGCCTCTTGGCAGGTGCACTGGGACGTAGCTAACTTTATTGATCCAAAACTGCAAGGTGCAAGATACGAGTACATGCTGGCCACACACCGTTCTATTGAAACCATTGTGGCAACGAGAAGTCCGTGGGTTTTGGTCAGAACTCACGGACTGCAAGCTGGCTCAAGAGTGACGGTATCTAATCGATCAAAGTCAGAGCTATCCTTTCTAAGCTGGCTTATAAAGAACAATCGAATCCGAGGTGTGAGGGGTCTTCGCCCAACTCTTTTCCTACTGGCCAGTTGGGTTTGGCAGAAGAGGAAGCTCTTTATTCGCTGATTTTGACCAGTTGATAACCATCATCGTTGGATACAACCTCACCAGAGTCAACCTTTATGGTGCCCAGGGTAAGAACCCACTTGATGTCTGAATCAATTTGCTCGACCGGATAGACCGAGTTTGGATTGATAATCTCCAAGTCGGTGTTGTGCTCGAGCCAGAAGCTGCTTACCCTGCCGTCAAATCGCGATTCTGCCAGAATCAGAAGTGAATCACGATCAGCCTTCGGCAAGTAATCGGCTACAAAGTGACCCGCTCTATCAGCAGCCGAGTCCTCGAGCCTGAAACCTTGATACTGACCTTGAATTTGATAGCCAGTGCCCACCATCACCCATGGAATCAAGGCTGTGGCAATCCAGACCGTGTACTTCGGGAAGAAGGCAATAACGAGCAGGGTCAAGAACATTAGGTTTGCTGTCAAGTCAATGGTGAACTTGTCTACAACTAACCCAGCTAGGTTCGGAGCGTCTGCAATCTGAATGGTGAGGGTTCCGAAGTATCCAGCAAAAGCAATCGAGATCAGTAGGAAAAGTGGCGCGATAACCACCCATCGAACCCAAGCTTTCGTTGAGGCCAGGATCGCTTTGTCATAGGCAACGGCTAGGCCCGCGAGAGCAACAATCGGGAACAGGTAGTCGTAGTAACGAAGAAGCACACGAGTGGTGTGGTCATCTCCCCCACCGGTAACCCAGCCCGTGAATAGCACGATTGCAATCACTAGAACGACTAGCCAAATCAAGGTGATAAGCGAGAACCTGTGTACAGGCTTCACTTCAGAGGTTCGGAAAACATCCACCGTGGCTATCACGATCGCAACCACCGCAGCGCCAAGCAAGGCAGCGATGGTAAGTGAGTGGGTGTAGATCTGGGTAGGAAACAAACCAACGGCCCCAGCTACAGAACCCGCTCCTACAAGTGAGCCCTCAACCGGAGCAGTTGACCCAACGCCCCCCACAAAGCTGCCGATTGCTTCGGTTGCACCATAGGCACCGAAGACATTCAGGGATTTCGGTCCGGCCACCAAGAGACCAACGCCAACGCGAGTGACAAGATACGAACCAGCAAAACCGGCCACATTCAATGCGACCAGCTTGAAGTAGGGTTTGTGATCTAGTGAGGCAATTAGCAGGTAAATACCCAACGCCATGGCTGCCATGAGCGCATGCGGCTTTACCAAGCCGGCAAGACCAAGCGGAATTCCCGCATAGGCCCAGGTTCGCCAGGTTGGGTTTTCACTCGCTTTTAGGACAAAGTAAAGAGTGAGGCCCAGAAGGAAAAAGAACAAGCTCTCTGGCAAGAACATCGAGGCATAGATACTGGTGGGGCTGAGCATTGTCGCAACGAAAAAGCCCAAGGCTACCCAAAATGGCAGAAATCGCAGTGCGATAGCGAACAGCGCTAGAGCGAAGCCAACAATAAAAACGAGGTTCAAACCTTTCGCACAGGTGTAGAAAGAATCACCGCACAAGTTGGTAGTGGAGTAAACCAGGTTGAACAGATAGTTGCCAAAGTCGAAAGGCAGGTTCTGATCCCATGGAGAGTGCTGCCTTGAAGTGATGCTGTAGATCCACTCGTCTTGAAGGATGGCCGGATTAATGTCTTTGACCCGAAAAAACACCCAAGCGGAGGTAGCGATGATTGAGAGCATGAGGGCACTTAGCTTTAGCGCACCCAAAGACTTCAATTTAGAGCTGGTTGAAATCACAAATACCTCTTCTGGTTTGGAACCCTTGGTTCAGATTGGATGTCGTAAGACAGAAATGAGAGCAGGAGCTGCACTCCAAGAATGATTGATAGCGAGGCGATGGTTGCCTGACCAGCCGTGGTTGCCCTGCCTGCCTCAGCTGCTGCGATAAAGCTGAAAAGGCCGAACCATGAGCCAAACAGAAGCAAGCCAAGACCAATTGGAAGCTCAAAGCTTGCTATTGAGAATTCTCGGAGGTAGTAACGATAGAAAACTCTCTTCAGCTGGTTGCGCATGTGCTTCCAGGGAAACTCCCACAAAACCTTTGAAATCCTCAGGTTGCTCTTCTCATCGGCGTAGCGGGCAGGAAGTGGCACATCCTCAACCACAGAGGCTGCAAGATTTAGCCTGAACAACATATCTGACTCAAAGAAATACCGCTCGGAAAGCTTGTCTAGGTCTATCCGCTCCAAGGCCGCGCGATGAATAGCGGTGTAACCGTTGGTAGGGTCTGTGATACTCCAATACCCGGAAGAAAGCTTGGACCATAAAGACAAAACCGCATTACCCAAGATTCTGACCCTCGGCATTAGATAGAGCTGGTCTAAGGAATCAAAACGATTGCCCTTTGTGTAGTCAGCTTCCCCTAACAGGATAGGCCGCACAAGCTTCGGTAAATCCTCCGGGAACATTTGACCGTCGCCGTCAATTTTCACGATGACGTCTGCACCAGCATCAATTGCAGCCCGGTACCCAGTGATGACGGCTCCGCCCACTCCTCTATTGATCTCGTGAACAAGAACCTTGACGCGCTTGTCCTTACTCTGTTTTTTGACAAGCTGTCCGGATTGATTCGGGCAGGCATCGTCGACGACCCAGATGGTTTCAACCTCAGGGCCGATTCTTGGCAACAGCTCGAGAATCTGCTTCTCAACTTTGTATGCGGGAATAACGACATGAATCCTCATATCCACCCGCTCTCAAAAAACTGGAAAGTCCCCATCAGATTCTAGAGATATTGGCACAAGAAACGCTTTAGGCAGTGTCAGCTCTTTCGAGCCACAAGGCCCTTGGCAAATTCTTCCGGTGAGAAGCCGGCGAAATCGTTTACGCCCTCACCAACACCTACGAGCTTAACTGGCAGATCCAGTTCTTGCTGGAGGGCATAGAGAATTCCACCCTTTGCACTGCCATCAAGCTTGGTCATCACTATGCCAGTGACATTCGCCACCTCAGCAAATGCCTTGGCCTGCGCCATCGCATTCTGGCCGGTGGTGGCGTCGATGACCAGCAATACCTCTGAGATGCGAGCCTGCTTCTCAACAGCAAGCCTGACCTTGCCCAATTCATCCATTAGGTCTTTTTTGTTTTGGAGGCGCCCGGCGGTATCGATGATCGCAATGTCGGCCTGCTTAGCCAGTGCAAGTTCAACGGTTTGATACGCCACCGACGCAGGGTCTTGCCCTTCGCGCTCTGGTCTCACAATCTCGGCCTCAGCGCGCTGCGCCCAGGTAGCGAGCTGATCCACAGCCGCAGCGCGGAAGGTGTCGGCAGCCCCCAGCACAACACTCCAGTCGCCATCTTTGAGCCAGCGAGAGAGTTTGCCAATGGTGGTTGTCTTGCCAGCACCATTCACGCCAACAACCAAAAAGACATATGGCAAATCACCAGAGGAGAGGTTCAGAGCAGAGTCGTTTCTGGTCAAACGCTTGGTTAGTAGATCCATAAGCAACAGACGCAGCTCAGCATCAGAACTAGCGCCAACCTTGTTGGCTTCTCGCTTGAGATCCTCGGTGATCTCAACGGCTGCATCAACGCCAAAATCGGCTCGAATCAAAATGTCTTCCAGGTCATCTAGATCTACGTCACTTGAAAACAGCGATCGAATGCCATCACCCAAAGAACGCTTTGGCAGCTCAACCTCGGTTAGGGCGATACCTTCAGGAGCGGTGTCGGGCGCTGGGGTGGCCTCAGCCACACGGCTTGGCTCGGCCTCAACCACCGGCTGCTCAGCTGCTGGCTCAGTCGGTTCAGGAGCAGGAGTTGGAGTTACCGCGACTTCGGCGATTGCCGCCACTTCTTCCTGCTCAACCTCTTGCTGTTGTGGCTGAGCATCTGGTTTCTCACCGCGGAGGCGTTTCAGAAACTTGAACATCACTTGTCCTTGTCTAGTTTCTGACCAACAACCTGGCTCATACCGTCTTGGCGCATAGAAACACCATATAGCGCATCGGCAATCTCCATGGTGCGCTTTTGGTGCGTGACGATGATCAGCTGCGAAGAAGTCCTCAGGCTGTCAATCACATCCAAAAGGCGACCCAAGTTTGCATCATCGAGCGCTGCCTCAACCTCGTCGAGCACATAGAAGGGGCTAGGCCTCGCCTTGAAGATTGCGATAAGCAGCGCTACCGCAGCTAGTGATCGCTCACCACCGGATAGCAAGGACATTCTCTCGATGCGCTTTCCAACCGGTCTAACCGATACCTCAACTCCGGTTTCAAGAAGATTCTCGGGTTCAGTTAGGGAAATTGAACCGGTGCCACCAGGGAAAAGAACTGGGAAAACCCTCTCAAACTCCCGCTTGGTGTCATCGAAGGCTGCGGCAAAGATGTGCTGCATTTTGAGATCTAGATCTTTGATGATGCCAACCAGGTCAGCACGGGCCTTGCCTAGATCCTCAAGCTGCTCACTTAAGTACTTATGTCTCTCTTCCAGGGCAGCAAACTCTTCAAGGGCCAATGGGTTGAAGGCCCCAAGCTGGTTTAGTTTCTGTTCAGCGGAGCGAAGCTCTTTTTCAAGCTCCTCACGAGTTTCATCGCCCAGCACCGTTTCTGTGAGCAGAGTCTCCACATCCATCGCTAGTTCAGAGCTAACTCGCTCTGTGAGGTTTGCAAGATTGAGACGAAGCTCATGATTTTGCATCTCAACCTCATGCACACCTTGGTTTAGCTCATTGAAGCGTTGCTCCAGTTGATTGGCCTGTTGACGCAAGACAGTTAGGCGATCGGTTCTTTGAATCCTCTGTGCCTCTAAGTCCCTTACTTG
>JACCDV010698579.1_pt1 | contig 12762 bp, 8 predicted proteins | sample 7446131 | NCBI WGS metagenome assembly JACCDV01 (sample SAMN15323448, study PRJNA562643) | freshwater metagenome | isolation source: river surface water | place: USA:Blue River Watershed | collected 2017-08-17 | reverse complement strand
TGGTTGTAGCCACATCAAAAGTCACCACACCATTGGCAGCCACTTTATAACTCGTAACATCTTGATCATTGAATTTGAAAGCGAAAGGCAAACTCTGAGCCGCGCTCCACATCTCGTTTTGAGGACCCGTCAAAATGGTTGTCCATCCTGTAGCCAATCCACCCCCCGGAGGGTATTCTGCATCCGCGTTCAATCCACCTGGATTACCCGTTCCAGTACCCGGAGCTATATAGTACCCCGTCTGTGCAAATGCACCCAACGATACCATAGCCATCAAAGAAAGTATTGTTTTTTTCATAGTTAGTTTATCTCTTGATAGCAAATGTAAGAAAAACTCTTAATTCACCAACCCTTCGTACTCCACCAAAATGCGATCCAAGGTACCCCGAATCTCATCCGGAACCTCACAGCCCACCAACTTCACCCTGAAATCTTTAAAATTCGGCAACCCCTTGAAATAGTTGGCATAATGCCGGCGCATTTCAAAAATGCCCACTTTCTCGCCTTTCCACTCCACACTTTTCTCAAAATGGGTTTTGCAAGCATCCAATCGCTCTGCCAATGTAGGGCCGTCCAACACCTCGCCCGTGGCCATAAAATGCTTTACCTCCCGAAAAATCCAGGGATAGCCAATGCTCGCCCGTCCAATCATAATCCCATCCACCCCGTACCGATTCCGATACTCCAATGCCTTCTGCGGCGAATCAATATCACCATTCCCAAAAATTGGAATCGTGATCCTTGGGTTGTTTTTTACCTTCGCAATCAACGTCCAATCTGCCTCACCCTTATACAACTGCACCCGCGTTCTGCCATGAATGGTTAGCGCCTTCACCCCCACATCCTGCAATCGCTCCGCCACCTCCTCAATGTTCTTCGTGCTATCGTCCCAGCCCAATCGCGTTTTCACCGTTACCGGCAACGAAGTCCCCTTCACCACCGCCGATGTCAATCGAACCATCAAATCAATGTCCTTCAATACCCCAGCACCCGCGCCCTTGCACACCACCTTCTGCACCGGACAACCAAAATTGATATCCAACAAATCGGGCTGCGTAGCATCCACAATCTTCGCTGCCAATCCCATCGCCTCTTCATCGCCCCCGAAAATCTGTATGCCTATGGGACGTTCGTAATCGAAAATATCCAGTTTTTGTCGGCTCTTCACCGCATCCCGAATCAACCCCTCACTGCTAATAAACTCAGTGTACATAAGGTCTGCCCCTTGCTGCTTGCACACGTACCGAAACGGCGGATCACTCACGTCCTCCATGGGTGCCAACAACAAAGGAAATTCTCCCAACGCTATGTCGCCAATTTTTACCAACTTTGCTGCAAAGTTACGCATGCTTTCACAAACCCCTTCCACCAATCCACTCAGAAATCTCTGGGGCGTAGGCGCACTGTTGCTCACGATCATCGTTTTTAGCTTGGTAGGACTGGGCTTATCGCAACTCATGGGCAAAATTCTTTATGGCCTAACCCCCGAACAAACATCGCAACTGCTCAACCACCCTTCCCGCACCGCCATTGGCATCAACGTATTGCGCTGGGGAAACCTCCTTCAGTTCATCGCATTCATGGCCATCCCCGCGGTACTCATCACCCTCATCGCGCAATACAAATTCTCCGAAATCTCAGGATTTGCCAAAAAACCACAAGTCAATAAACTCCTCGGCGCCACCCTCATGGCCTTGGGCATGATTCCCCTCGTTGCCCTTTCCACCGCCCTTTTCAAACACCTGCCACTGGGCGATTTTGCCAGGGTTTTTGCCGTACTTGATACCAAACGACAAGCGATTTTCGAGGCGATGCTCGACATGGAAACCCTCCCAGAATTGTTCGTTTGTATCTTCATCCTCGCACTGATGCCCGCCATTTTTGAGGAATACGTTTTTCGCGGACTCATCACCAACATGGCCGCTCAAAGTTTCAGAAAACGCAGAACCGCCATCCTATTTCAGGCCTTCGTGTTCGCAACCATCCACTTTTCGCCGTTCGAATTCGCCGGAATCTTTGCCATGGGATTGCTTTTTGGCATCATTTACACCGCCACCGGATCGCTCTATTACTCCATTTTGGCGCATTTTATTTTCAATGCTAGCACCGTCCTTGTCCATTTTTTCACCCTACAACATTTCCAAAAAACCGGCATCTTCTTCAATGTAGAGTCGTTTTTGGCCCAACCCGCCGTATACATCATCGCCATTCCGGTGACCTCCGCCGGCCTTTTCCTCACCCTCAAAAAATAAACCATGAACAACTTCACCCTGCGCGCCATCTCCGGATTTTTCTATGCGATTGCCGTGATCGGCTGTATCCTGCTGTCGCCCGCTACCTTGGCGATACTCATGTTCGTGATTGCCTTTTTCTGCGCTTTTGAATGGGCCCGCATCCACGATGCTAGCAAACCCTCTGCCATGGGTTTTGGACTCTATACTTGGTTGTTTTTATCGCCCTTCTTCACCAACCTCACCCCTGTCCAAGCCGCTGGCATCGCAGCCGTCATCGCCCTGATTTGGATCACCCATAGACTCTTTACCCAAGGCATCGCAGCCCTCAACCAAGCCAAAAACCTAGGTCTTGGCATCCTATACATCGCCCTGCCCATCTACCTGTTTTTATTGCTCGCCCAAAGTCAACATTTGGCTTCCGGACAGCCCCATACCCCCCACGCTTTCAACTACCTCACCTGGCCATCAGGCGGCTTCCTGAGTCCCAAACCCGGACCCGATTTCCCCGCCATTTGGAACGCTCCCAACTACCTTCGAGGTCCCGTTTTGATGGTCTTCATCCTCATTTGGAGTTCCGATACCTTTGCCTATCTCACCGGCAGAGCCTTTGGAAAAAATCCCTTGCACGCCGAACTATCGCCCAAAAAAACCTGGGAAGGATTCATCGGTGGAACCCTGCTCACCGCCGCGGTTGGAGCTTACATTTTTTGGTCGTTCTTCAACATCTACAACATCTGGCAAGGCGCCATCCTCGGAGCACTCATGAGCGTTTTTGGCACCGCTGGCGACCTGTTTGAAAGTGCCCTGAAGCGCGAAAAAGGCATCAAAGACAGTGGCCAATTTCTGCCCGGACATGGGGGCGCATTGGATCGTTTCGATGCCTTCCTCTTTGGTTGTGTCTTGGTGTGGGCGCTCGCCCAAATTTGGCCCATGACCCAGCCCGCAGTTACCGGCACAGCCATCCCATTTTAATACCCCCAATTGTCATTTTTATACCTCACCCATTTTGGGTAAATTTGCGTTCTATTATGAGCGCTCCTGATACTTCTTTTCTGACAAATGCCGATCCTGTAGCCATCGACAACCTTTACCAACAATACCAAGCCAACGCCGAGAGCGTAGATTTTGGCTGGCGCAAGTTCTTCGAAGGGTTTGATTTGGGTACGCAGAAATTTGAATCCGGCGATGCCATCAGCGAAGATGCCCTCAAGGAAATTCATGTCATGAACCTCATTCAAGGGTACAGACAGCGCGGACACCTCTTCTCAAAAACCAACCCCCTGCGTCAGCGTAGGCAGTATACCCCCACCCTCGACATCCAAAATTTCGGCCTCGAAACCGCCGATTTGGAGAAAACCTTCAACGCCGGACATGAAGTGGGCATGGGTCCAGCCAAACTCAAAGACATCATCGCCCTGCTCGAACAAACCTATTGCCAGAGCATCGGCTGCGAATTCAGCTACATCCGCGACCCCAAACGCCGCGAATGGTTGCAAACCCGCTTCGAGCAAACCAAGAATATCCCCAACCTCAATACCGACGAAAAACGTCACTTCCTCAAGAAATTGAACCAAGCCACCGTGTTTGAGAACTTCTTGCACACCAAATACATTGGTCAGAAGCGCTTTTCTTTGGAAGGATTGGAGTGTTTGGTGCCTGCCTTGGATGCCGTGGTTCAATACGGCGCCGGCCTCGGCGTAGATGAATTTGTGATGGGAATGGCTCACCGCGGTCGTTTGAACGTACTCGCCAACATTTTCAACAAAACGTACAGCCAAATTTTCGGCGAATTCGAAGGCAAAGTCTTCCAAAATGAAACCGAAGAAGGCTTCGAAGATTTCGAGGGCGATGTAAAATACCACCTCGGTTATAGCACCGATATCGATACCGCCAGTGGCAAAAAAGTACACTTGCGATTGGCCGACAACCCCTCTCACCTAGAAGCGGTAAACCCCGTGGTGAAAGGCCTGGTTCGCGCCAAGCTCGACACCAAATACCAAGGCGATGTCACCAAAATCTGTCCAATCCTCATCCATGGCGATGCTGCGATTGCAGGCCAAGGCATCATGTACGAAGTGGTTCAAATGAGCGGTTTGGAAGCCTATTATGTGGGCGGTACCATCCACGTGGTCACCAACAACCAAATTGGTTTCACCACCAACTACCTCGATGCCAGAACGTCTACCTATTGCACCGACGTGGCCAAAGTAACCCTTTGCCCCGTATTGCACGTGAATGCCGATGATGTAGAAGCCGTGGTACATGCCGTAAAATTGGCCATGGCCTATCGCCTCGAGTTCAACCAAGACATTTTCATCGATTTGTTGGGATATCGCAAATACGGACACAACGAAGGTGATGAACCCCGTTTTACCCAGCCGGCGATGTACAAGTTGATCGATAAACACCCCAATCCAAGAGAGATTTACAAGCAAAAACTCATGGAGCGTGGCGATATCGATGCGGCTTTGGCACAAGAGATGGAAGCCGATTTCCGCGCCCAATTGCAAGCCAAATTTGAAGAAGCCAAAGGCGATTTCAAACCCAAAACTTCTGATGTAAAAAACACCTGGGAAGGATTCCACCACGCTAAATCAAAGGATTTCCAAAACCCAGTAAAAACGGGCGTTGATGTAAAAACCATACAAACCTTGGGCAAAAAATTGGCCTTCATCCCCGAAGACAACTTGCCCATCAAAAAAGTACAAAACCTGTTTGCCGATCGCGCCAAAATGGTAGATAACGGCACCTTCGATTGGGCCATGGGCGAATTGTTGGCCTATGCCACCCTGTTGGCTGAAGGTCACCCCGTGAGAATGGTGGGTCAGGATGTTGAGCGTGGCACTTTCTCGCACCGACATGCGGTTATCAAAAAGGAAGACAGCGAGCAAGAGTATGCACCGTTGAACAACCTCACCGAGAGTCAAGCCAAATTGAGTATTTTCAACTCTCTGTTGAGCGAATACGCGGCATTGGGTTACGAATACGGATACAGCACCAGCACCCCCAACGGATTAACCATTTGGGAGGCCCAGTTCGGCGATTTCTCGAACGGTGCGCAGATTATCATCGACCAATTCATCGCCAGCGCCGAAGCCAAATGGGGCAAGTTTAGCGGCTTGGTGATGTTGTTGCCGCACGGACAAGAGGGCCAAGGTCCTGAGCACTCCAGTGCACGTTTGGAGCGATATTTACAGTTGTGCGCGGGTTCTAACATGCAAGTGTTGAACTGCTCAACCCCTGCGAGTCTGTTCCATGCGATGCGTCGCCAATTGAAGCGTGACTTCCAAGTTCCGATGGTGATCATGAGTCCCAAGAGCTTGTTGCGTCACCCCAAGTGCGTAAGCACGATGGCTGACCTTAGCGAGGGCATGTTCCAAGAGGTGATCAACGACACCCAAGTGGACAAGAAGGTCCGCCGTGTGGTTTTCTGCACCGGTAAAATCTATTACGATATTTTGGCGGGCAAGGAAGCCGGCAACCACAGCGATGTGGCCGTTGTTCGCATCGAACAGTTGTATCCATTGCCAGAGTGGAAGTTGGCTGAGATTTTTGAGCATTACAAAGGCGCCGAATTCTGCTGGGCACAAGAAGAACCCAAAAACCAGGGTACCTGGTTGCATTTGGCTCGCTGCGATTTCCCTTCTGCCTTGCGTTACATCGGTAGAAAAAGCAGCGCATCACCCGCTACAGGTTACAAGAAAATCTACGACAAAGAACAAGCCGAGATTGTTGCGGCCTGTTTTGCGTAATTGGTTGATTGTGCCAAGGGCCGTCTATTTCATCGTCTTCAACTACAACGCCGGGCATCGCCCCACGCTCACCAAGAACATCTATTTGAAGTGGTGATCAATCGCGCAACTCCCAGAGTCCCACATTCTCCACGTGATGGGTATGTGGGAACATGTCTACCGGCTGTACTTTCACCAAGCGATAAGCCGCATCCAACAACGCCGCATCTCTGGCTTGAGTGGCTGGATTGCAACTCACGTAAACGATGCGCTTGGGTCTGGCCTCCAACAATCGCTCTACAACACTCGGATGCATGCCATCGCGCGGAGGATCCGTGATCACCACATCTGGTCTGCCGTGCTCCGCAATGAACTCAGCCGTGAGAATATCCTTCATATCGCCTGCGTAAAATTTGCAGTTCTCCACCCCGTTCAATACCATGTTATCCTTGGCATCCTTGATCGCCTCCTCCACGTACTCAATCCCCACAACTTCCCTTGCCTGATCGGCCACAAACAAAGCAATACTGCCCGTTCCCGTATACAAATCATACACCAACTCATCGCCCGTTAACCCGGCAAAATCCTTGGTGATTTCATATAAATTCTCGGCCTGCAACGTATTCGTTTGAAAGAAGCTCTGGGGCCTCACCTTATACGTTCTGTTGCCCAATCGCTCCGTTAAATAAGGCTTGCCTGCAAACAACTGCACCTCCAAATCCTGCAACGTATCGTTGCGCTTGGGATTGATCACGTACACCAAACACACAATTTTATCAAAGGTATCCTTGATATACTGCATCAGCCCCGCATTCTCTTCCCGATCCTCGTGAAACGACACCAATACCATCCACTCGCCATCGCGGTTGCATCGGAACATGATGTTGCGCATCTGTCCTTCCTGCTTAATCACATTGAAAAAGTCTATCCCATTCGACTCGCAATACCCCTTCACCCCACGCTGAATCAAATTCACGTAATCGGGCATCAAATGGCACGCCTCAATGTCCAACACCTTGTCGAACTTCCCCGGCATATGAAACCCCAACGCCGTTGGAAAGGGCTCTCCCTCCGCCGGCATCACAGTTACCCAGCTGCGATCAGCAAACGTGAGTTCTAACTTGTTGCGATACCCATAAACCTGACCGCTACCCAAAATAGGCAACACATCAAAACCCTCCACCTTGCCAATTCGTTCCATTGCATCAACCACTTGCTGCTGCTTGAATGCCAACTGATCGGTATAGCCCAAATGCTGCCATTTGCAACCGCCACAAGTGCCAAAATACTGACAAGTGGGATCAACGCGCAACGCAGATTTCTCATGAAACTTGATGATCTTGCCTTCCATGAAGTTCTTTTTCTTCTTCACGATTTGCACATCCACCACATCGCCCGGAGCAGCGTATTTTACAAAAATTACCTGTCCGTCGTGACGGGCAATACAATGACCCTCGGCCGCAGCCGCTTCAATGGTCAGTTTCTCGAACAATCGAAACTCTTTTACTTTTCTTGTCATAAAATCAATGTCGCTTCTTCACCTCTGCCAACAACTTCAAAAACTGATCAGGGGGCAAATACCCCGCCTGAGAAGCCCTTTCATCGTTCTTGGTTGGATGAAATACAAAATAACTGGTGGGATATCCACCGGGCTGACCGTTGGCCAACCAATACAACAACTCTTGGCTCTTCAAATTGTATTTGCCAAAGCTGTGCGTCTTCTCCACTTCTGGATTAAACTTCACGCAAACAAAATCTTGATTCAACGCCGCAATCACTTCCGCGTTGGTATAGGTTTCTCTATCCATCACCTTGCACCAACCACACCAATCGGTATACGCATCTACCAACAAAATCTTGTTCTCTGCCTTCGCTTTGTTATACCCTTCCACGTACTCAAACCATTGTAGCTTCTTCGATACTGCCTGATTCTTCGCCACCGCTGTGTCCGATGAGCCCTGTGCTGTACCCGACGATGCCGACACTTCATCCACGGCCTCTGTTCCAGCCGCTGCGGTTTCAGCTGAAGCATCCCCTTCAGATTTCGCGTTGCAACCACTCTGCGCACCGCCAACAATCAGCGATACCATCATCAGCCCTGAGGCAAACAAAATATTTGATATTTTCTTCATGATACTACTTTCGTTTTAAAACTGATATCCAACGACATCACACTGTGCGTGAGTGAACCAAGCGATATGAAATCAACCCCAGTCTCGGCATACGCGCGCAAATTGCCCAAATGTATACCCCCCGAGGCCTCGGTTTCGCAGCGACCAGCAATTTCCTTCACCGCCACAACGCACTGCTCAGGTGTAAAATTATCTAACATCACCCGCTGAACACCACCCAACGCCATCAACTCTTGCACTTCATCCATGTTGCGGGTTTCCACTTCGATGCCCAACGTCAACCCCTTGGCTGCCAAATATTCCTTGGTGCGATTCACCGCCGCCGTAATGCCTCCCGCCGAGTCGTTGTGGTTGTCTTTCAACATCACCATATCGTACAACCCAATGCGATGATTCTTTGCGCCGCCCATCGTCACCGCCCATTTTTCCAATGTTCTCAAACCTGGGGTCGTTTTACGGGTATCTAAAATGGTGGTTTTCGTGCCTTCCACCAATTTAACCGCTTGAAATGCTTGTGTTGCCACGCCCGATAATCGCTGCATGAAATTCAACATCAATCGCTCACCCGCCAACAAAGCATGCACCCGGCCTTTCACCGCGGCAAGCTGGGTTCCGGCCAATAAATAATCGCCATCGCTGGCCATAGAAACCCATTCAATGTTGGGGTCTAACCTACGCAAAATCACTTCGCCCAAAGCCAACCCGGCCACAACCCCGTCTTGTTTCAACAACAAACGAGATTCGCCCATCGTTCCCTCCGGAATCGAAGCCATACTGCTGTGATCGCCACCACCGATGTCCTCGGCCAAGCAGCGATCAATCAAATCCAATATCTCTGCGCTCTCGAAATTCATTAATTCACCATCACTGTTGTCACCGCCTGCTGGGTGGCACCATGCAACAAAATGAGGTACTGTTCGGCCGACCATCCCTTTACATTCAAATCCATGCCACTGCCGTTGCTCTTGCCTTCGAACACGGTGCGCTCGAAGAAATCCACCACGGTCACTTTTACGTCGCTCCCGTTGAAGGCCGACAAATCAATGTGCATCACATCTGAACTTGGGTTGGGGTAAACGCGGGTAGAAACCACGGTCAACGGCTTGCTGTTAATGGTTGGTCCGCCACAGGCAGTTCCACCTTTCACATAAGACATTTTTGAAAAGTCGATGTAACAAGCCCAATCGGGGTAATCCACAAATGGGTTGCGGTTCTTTTGCACCGAAGCCACATATTCATGTCGAGCAATTTCCCATCCGTTGGGCGGGAACTGCTTGTTCCAGCGCTTCAACACATTCTGATCTTGAACCATGCCCAAGAAATCATTGGCCGTTGGGATGGTGAATGGTGCTCCGGCGCGGTTGTAGGTAGCGCAAATGTAGAAGTTAGAGCGACTCAACGCACCCTTGGCAAAATCGCGGGGTTCGTAGGCAAATCCACCCGCTGAATCGGTACCGAATTTACCTCCGTAGAAGTTCATGGTCACCGTTTTCAAATTGTTCATGGGGTAGTTACTGCGCACTGCATTTCCTTTGTTTTGGTGCACCAAATAGAGCAAAAACAAATCGCTGTAGTTGGCACTATCCTGACTGGCTTCACCCATCCAAGAGTATGGATATGAGTGTTCGCGACTCAAATAGTTCTGATCGGCCACATCGAAAAAGAATGGCGGCGTATACACATAGGGATAGCCAGTGTAGAAGCAATTGATGACTTTTTTGCCATCTGTTGTATCACGCGCATCGAAATTCGATGCCATGGTTGCGCCAAAGTTGCTGTAATACACTTGGAAGTGAGGACGTACAAGTCCCCTTAACTTAGACACCAACAAAGTATCGGTTTCTGTCAAAGAGCCATAGTACGAACCCGCTTGTAGTCCTGGCGTAGTATACTCCAAACTGCCGTAGGTAGAAGTGAAATAGTTCACATAGCCATCATATCCGTTGTAGGCGAAGGCCTTCACGTAGTATTTGGTAGCGCCCCAAATGTTGTCGAAATTCACGTTCGCCAAAGCGCCAGCATGCATTACACGCGCTCCATTCAAATACTCACCGCGCTGATATCCAACACCATCCACAGGGGTTGCGGTGATGGGCGATGTGCTAAGGAGCACCAAATAACCATCGGCATCGGTGCCGGTCATTCCGAGCACCGATTTCCAGGCCAAGTTCGATACCAAATTCAGGTTGCTGGGGGCAGCGGTTGGCTCAGTAGCCAAGCTTCCGCGAACTGCAAATACGTTTACGTTGAAGGGCAATTGCAAGCTGTCGTTGCTCAAAATTCCCACAGTGGCTTTCAAAGACCCTGAAGTAACGGCTTGGTTAACATCAATGCTCAGCGTGGTTGATTCGCCTGCTTTTACGGTAATGGGGAAAGATGCAGTTGTGCTAAAATCACCCGCATTGGTACCTGATTTTTGGATACCGGTAACGTTCAAATCACCTAGGGTGCTGTTGTTTTTTATGGTTAAATCAAACGCATTGGCGTTGCCCACTTTGATTTCGTTGCCACTGAGTAGGGTTTTTCCAGCATATTCCACTTTGATTTCGGGTTTAGCACCACCTTTACCCGGACGTACTTCGATGTCGTCGATGGCCAAATTATACCCAGATATTTTCGATGTGAAGATTAAGCGAGCGAAGCGAGCGGTGCTACCCACTTGGGCGAACAACTGCTTGGTGCCCATGGGCATATCGGTATCTACAAACTTCTTTACCGATGTCCATGTACTTCCATCCGCACTGGCCTCAACATCAAACGTACCCTTCCAAGCCGTTACGCCCGAAGCACCCGTACCTGATCCATAAAACCAAAGGGTGTCCGCTGTTCCCGTCCAGTTGATTTTGATCCACTCACCCGTAACATCCAAACGAATGGCCGCCGGTGTGCTTTTCACCAAACTGGCTGAGGTATAAACGAAAGTGCCTGAGGTACCTTGATTCAAGGTAAAGCCCGATGGCGCCGCCGCTGGATCATTGCAATTCCAAAATGCTGGCAAGGTCGCTTGCGCACCCAACATGTTTATACCTGCCACGAGGGCCAAGGCAAAACTGTAAATTTTATTCAATTTCATGGTTGTTTTTTTCTTCTTTAAGATCTTGATTAAACATTAATAGGTGATACGTATACCGGTCGTAAATCTCAGACCAGGCGATACAAATACTTCCAAATTTTTAGGATTGAACGTATTGATGGGATTGCCATCCACATTTCGGTGCTGACCATCGCTGATATACACATTGTTCGTTACGTTGTTCACCATACCGTAAATCTGTACTTTCATGCCCCCCTTTACCGTCCATTTGTAACCGCCCGTCAAATTCATATACCAATAGCTGGGTAATTCAAATGATTCCTGGCTTTTGTATTTTCCGGTCAATGCAGTGGGATCAAAATCGGCATAATGCTTCGAAAAGCGGATATACTGCGCGGTGAAATACGCCCCCTTCAAATACGTTGGCTCCCATCGCATTAAAACGGCTACTTGCTGCTGGGCTGCATCACCCACGTGAACGCCCTTGGCATCAAAATCAACCTTGGCAATGCTATCGCCCAAGTCATTTCTCACAATCACCTCAGACCCAGAGTTCCAAATCCAATCGCCCATGCTCAAGCTACCCTCCAACGTTATGCCATCGCCCGCTTTGAACGATGCCTGTAGCTCCGCACCCATGTGCCTTGCCCCCAACCCGTTGATGTTAAAGCTATAGTTATTGCCGTCCAAATCGGTAAACGTTGATAGGAAATCCACCGGCTTGTTCATCCAAAGCGTGTAATACGCATTCAGATTCAACGCCAATCGCTTCGATTTATAACCCGATCCTCCTTCCACGGCCATCACCCGCTCATTGCGAATGTCCTTCACCTGCACATTTCGGTTGTCGAACACATTGCTAAACCGCGTAGGACGATTCAAATACCCCACGTTGCCAAACATATTCAATTTGCGATTCACGTTGTGGTTCACACCCGTTTTCAAGGTATATCCCTTGCGCTGTACCCAGTCCGTTTTTTGTCCGTACTGACTGTCTAAATTCAATTTAAAATAATCGATTCGTTGCAACCAAGTATTCGAAAAACTCGCATTCACAAACGCCGTTGTGCGGTTCTTACTATACTCCAATTCGCCGAACGTACCCGCCCATCGCACCAAACCATCGTTGTTGTAGCCAAAAATGTCGCCCGATCTGTACATGTGCTTGGCATTGTAAGATGGGTTCTTTTCTGACTGACTGGGGATGAAATAATCACCACCCAACAAATTATATCCCTCACGGTAATGCCTACCGCGATACGTACGCAAATCAATGCCACCGGTAAACGACCACAAGTTATTGATCTTGTGCTGGGTGGTGTTCAACAAACCATACCAGTTATGGTTATTCACCGCGCGTTGTAAAATTCCCGCTGATTTGTTCTCCGTTAACGAATATTTGGGATCGATAGGAGTAGTAAAATCACTGCCCGATGAATTCAAAAAATATACACTTTGGAAATCATACTGACCGTAATTCTGCGGAATCTGTGGAATCTTCAACGTGCTATTTGAACTCACGCCACCGCCCCTTCCATACGAAGCATAGGCCGTGGTGGTCACCAAGGTTTTCTTCGAAACAGACCAGTCATGCTTTACGTAAAATTGGGGTTTGTGAAACATGTTTTCAC
>JACCDV010642926.1_pt1 | contig 12762 bp, 10 predicted proteins | sample 7446131 | NCBI WGS metagenome assembly JACCDV01 (sample SAMN15323448, study PRJNA562643) | freshwater metagenome | isolation source: river surface water | place: USA:Blue River Watershed | collected 2017-08-17 | reverse complement strand
TTGGGAATTGTATCTTCAGCCATTTGCTTTAAGTATTTCAAGCTTTAATCTTTTAGAGACCCTCCTTTATCTGAGGGTGGGCTTGGGTTGTTACTCTAAGACATTGTATCTTTTACAAAGTGAAATATTATATTAAGATCTATGCCGCACTATGAGAAATAGTATCAAAATAAATTTGCCTCGAACAGTTGTCTTAATTTATTGTTTTTTAGGACTATATTAATAGATTTATCGTTTAGTAATAGTTTATACGATATAATCAGTTAGCTTTGAGCTTGCCCTTCTTTGGAGCAATATCTTCATCATCCTCTTCTTCTTCATCATCATCAAAGTCTCCAAACCCTCCAAGCGATTAAACTCCCAAATAAAATTAGAGTGATTTGGGGATTAAATCCTCATAGATGTGCTGAGCCATTTAGTATTGAAGCTACAGATCTTAGACATTTTCACCTTACTCCTACTTTTATTATTCATCATCATCACTGTTAATCTCGATTTCAAGGAAAAAATTAAAGAAGGATTTCTATTTGACTTCTTTGGTCTTTTTCTACCCTCCTTTCTTTTTGTTTTTCTTCTTCACGATCGTTACAGTAATGTTCTTGCCTGATTTCCAGTTGATTTGATCTCCAAAGCCTTTCTTTATGACCTAATCATCTAGCTAGAATTATTTGTGAATTTTGGTGTTTGTGAACCACTAGTTTTCAGAGAAGTAGAAATCAATCCACAGATTTTTGAGGTCTTAGGATTTGCCAGCCTCCACTTTCAATAGATGTTTGAGAAGAGGCTCATCTCTTTCTTCCACCTGATCACATATGATATCGCTATTGGTAAAGACCTTCAGCCAATATTAAGCTATCTTTTCATTGGTAAGATAGTTGTGTCTGTTGGCTTATTCTTCAGGAGTGAGCAGTTCTCCCGCCTCTTGGAAGTCAGAATCAGCGAAAGCATGAGATCCTGAGACGATGTCGTTGATTTCCTTGGTGAAGGGATTGAATGTTTCTCTGAATTTTCGCTCGATGGCCTCAATCTCAGCAGCCATCTCTTTATCGAGCTTTCTTTTCTCAAGTAAATAGTTATTGAGGGCAATAGCCTGCACTTTTTCTCTCAGAGTGGCCAATCCTTTGATCTTCTCTTGCACCTGCTCTTCGATATCTACCTGCCATCAATCTAAATTTACTTCCTACTCTTAGCCAATATCAACATTCGAGTCGTCTTCATCCAAATCTTCCACCTCTTCTTTGTGCTTCTTATCTTTGCCTCCCATCAACAATCCAAATATAATAATATCTGATCCCCAATTAGAAATAAGTATTTAGGAATTTGAATAAGTAACGATTTCAATATTTGAGCAGACTATAAATTATAAATACATCACTAAGCCGTTTTATTTTGATCAATAGAGTTTTCTTGGGATGCTTGTATGAGAAGCAAGGCTTATTGCATTTTCTATTAAATTTTGCATAGTTGGTAGTTTATCTTGGAAATGCTTGTTTGTGCTACTGTAGCATAGGGCCCGAATGTAGTGTCATTGATGAGCAGCTTCACTTACTTGTTCTTCCTTATCAGGTGGTTCTTTATTCTCTGGCTTGCCTCTATGTAAGGCTCGATCCTGAACCTGGCCAAAGCCTACTCGTTGTAGCTTTCAATCACCTATAGCTCTCTCAAATGTTTTTAAATTAGGCAGATGATGGTCTTGAATTGCTTGAACTATTTGAAATGATTGATCCTGTTGGAGAGTTTGCAGCCTAACTCCTCAACCAATCTCATCTCAGAGGATATAGCCAATTTTTATGTGTTTATTGCCAAAAGCATTTATATTATAATTAACTGTTCAGAATTCACATCATTATAATTTTCCTCCTCAGAAATTAATACGAATTCATCTTACAACTAGAACAATAATCCATATTAATTAATCGGCCTTAACTCATAGTATTGCATATTGTTGGATGATTTAAGTTGATAATATTTAGGATTTTATTACTTCTATCTCCAATAAAAATGACTCATCGAATTGACGAAGAGAGCGATTAACTTTAATCTTTATTTCTTAAGCCATTGTGCTAGAAAATGCAAGAGTAAGTGATTCTCGATAAGATGAGGTAGCGTTCCACTCCAAAATAGCAAAAGAATCGGCAAATTTGCAACCATTATAACTTCATTCTTCCTCAAAAAGAAAAAGATAGCTGCAAAATACACAACTTTCGCAATAGGAATATGCTGAATAGGCATAGCTTTGATTATAAGATGACTCCCTATCAGAGCCGCAAGGTGTAAGAAAAACTGTTCGCCCAACAGGTTCAGCTGAATATGAACGAACTAGAAGTACCTAGTGTGCTCAAGGGTACACAGGATTCGTGGCTCATCATAAAATAGCTTCAGGGAAGCCTAAAATAAGCTGATCGTCAAAGTAGGTTCAATCGAACCCAACAAAGTTCAATTTCTAATCTATCTCAATCTCTTCTACCTCACCATCGAAAAAAATATTCTGAATCCTAAATAAAGAAAGTTATTAAAACAAAGACCTAGGCCTCCCTTGAACAGCATAAAGAGGAAAATAAAAATATCAGGTCAATGATGAGCTATTACAAAAATAAGAGGGCTATTAAGCAAATGGGCAAAATTAATGGATCTGTTAACCTCACTAACAACCAAATTTAATAATCAGTTAATTTAAAGGTGTCGGCGAGCCACAATAAAAATACTGACAAGGTAGAGGATCTCATATAAAAAATAAAGCAGTCCTATCGCAAGAATAGAAAAATAAGAATGAAAGAAAAGAATAAAATTGACATTTTCAACTTTTCTACTGATAAAATCAAAATTCCTCTTCAGCCCCACTTCAACCCCTTCTATTCCAACTCTCGGCAGCTTAATGGCATTTTGAATTCTTTCAAGATGGATATGAGTGAGAAGCAAAGAAGGCCAAAGACATAGACAAGAATGAATAAGTCTGACCAGCTATCACCATCTAAAAAGATAATGACAAATAAAAGATTCAATGATGTAACAGGATGGTAGAATTTGTCTGATAAAAACGAAGGCGAAACTGTCTGCCTTATTTGATATCTATCCTCATTAATAAATAAATATAATATTGAGGGTTTATGAGAAATTAAATATTTTATAGATGATTAAGTAGGATCCCTTGGAAATGGTTAGGTACTTCGCAGATTTCTTAACCGAAATCAACCTCATCATATCCACCATCAAAGAGCACATCTATTAAATTATTGACGTACACCTCTCCCCCAGCAAACATAACCATGTTGCCTATTCAATGTCCTCACTCATACTCTCCACCCACCGCACTTTCGACGATCTCAAAAAAGTATAATCCATTTTGAGTGGAGTGATAAAATCAAAAAGGATGATTAGCAGAAGCAGTTCCATCTCTAGCCTGCAAAGATCCAAAAGAGCCTACAGTCGCATAGAGCTACAAGAGAAACAATAGGCCTCATAATAGCTCACGAGTACTAATGAAGCCAAAACAGTAAAGAGGAGGGCTGGAAATAAAAATGAGATTAAGTAGGTGCTTTAGCGTAGTGCTAGTAGTGAAGAAGGCCTCAAAAAGACAAACAATAAAAATGCAACTGAGCACAGTAGCAGGAAAACTGCTAATAATCTAATCTAGCGAGGAATGCAGCACTCTTCTTCAGAAATAGTGTTTTCCAAAACAGCTAAAACGAACAAAGAAGAGCTGGTGACTTCGATAATTAAGTAAAACGGGGCTGGGCTTGCTAAAATTTTGTAAGTCAATAACTAATGCCTCAGAATAGTGCGGTCGGCAAGAAAGCAGCTTGGGTCAAGAAAGAAATGATGATATATTTTTTGATTAAGCAATCAGCAGATGAATTAGATCAATATCTTTTTTTGGGGTAGAGTTTGGAGTAAAGAGAAATGTTTTTTTCGACTCGATTGAGAAGACTGTCTAGTCTGGAAATTTCTCTCATATGGTTTATTTGCAAAGATTACCACTTCATTATTTCCTTCTTCTTTCTCTATTGGAGGGCAGTCATCTCCATACTTTGAACCATTCGATTCTGTCCCCGAACAACATTCTCCTTGTTAGCCGTCATCTATTTTTTGCTGCTCCCAAATGCTTTCCCAACATCAATACGCTCGCTTGATCTCGATGGAGGGGTGAAATTTCTGAGAGGGCAAGCAAACTTTGTAGTATGGGTTTCAAATAATTATGATGGGTTCCTGATATGAATGTTAATAATTTTGGATTTACTTTTAGTTGGGGGAGAAGTCTGGCTAGGCGTGGATGGTTCAAAGCCTTTATCGTTGGAAAAAGATATCTCTAAAGGATCAATCTATTCCTCAACTTTACTCATTTATTTTTAAAATTTAACAGTCATAACTTTCATCGCTAATTAAAACATCATCATTATCAATAATACTCATTAAGTATATTTTTACAATAGACAGGGCTTGAGATTTTTATGGGTAAATTTCTAATAAAAAAGCATGCAGAAGTAAATATAAGTATAAATTGATCATTACGTCAATCTATCGATAATAAATCAAATGTAAAGTATTTCTCAGACCAATCATAGTTAGCCGTAATCATACTAAAAGCTTAATAATTTTGTTCCTGATTAATCGAATTTGGGATAAAGCTAGAGATCCCACAATTCTGTTGGGTAAGGCCAAATAAATCCTAACCATCAACTTCATTCAGTCATATATCAAAACCCACCCCAAGATGCCTCTGTCTAAATAAAATTGAACCAATAATAGTAATCTGTTGAATCTAGGCAGGATTATGGCCATGTAATATAATCTAACTTCATCTAAAGTAAAGGGAGATAAAATGCTTAAGTGATTGATTTGAAATAGACTTTACCTTTTAGCGTATTAAAATAGAGCATTACCAAAACTGAGCAATCCTAGTAAATTCCAGTAGCCTAAAACTTATTTATACAGACTCATACATAGGAGATCATTATCGATCAAAGTGTGTTCAAAAGATAGGAAATTAGTCAATAAGTAGAATTATAGCCGTCCAAGTAACATAATAAATGCAAGTTTACTATTAACAAAGTGCTTGAGCTGCAAATTCTCCCTGAAACACAAAACAAAATGCCTGAAATATAAAAAGTTAAAGAAGCCCCTAAGCCTTAACCGCTCAATATATAAAATCTTTTTATTTCTTCTCTTCGGTCCAAATCCTAAATCAAGCCGCCATAGTCAACAATATAAAAAAAGCCTAAGCCTTGGTAAAAGTTTAAGAGTAAAAAATCAACAGTTGAGCCTGCAGTCGCTGAGACTTCAAACAAATAATAGGCAATTACTAGCTCAGAGAAGCCATCAAATAGTGAGCCGATCTTGTTAAATAACTAAAGCAGCCTAGAGATCAAAAGATAAGAGGCAAATATTTAGTCAGCAGGAAATTCCCAGCTCAACCCCCATCCAATTCTAATTTAAACAAATAGTAGACGGCCTTTATTTGAACCGTTTCAATAAGAATAAAAGAAATAGTTGAAGGCCGAATAAAAGAAAGAGCAGATTGAATTTCACGCTGCAAAGCACCACCCATTAGAACTTAAAGAGCCCTCTAATATCTAGCCCATACGATAGGCTCAATAGCATGAATAAATCATTTAATAGAAAGTGCAACCATTGTAATAGGTCGAACGCAATGAAGCCAATTAGATTGTAGCCAATGAAGGCCATGAGAGTTTTAAAGCTTAGGAATCTTAGTCAGTGAGCTAATCATAAAAACAGTAAATATAAATAAGTTACCATCTAAATAAAAAAAAACAGGAGGAATAGGAGAGATTGAAGAGGCAAAAAATACAAGAACTTGAATAAAATATAAAACGACTAACATAAATTAACAAATAGTTGCAAAAATCAGTCTCTTTACCTGTGAGGATGGTGATGTCAGCTATTATCGGAGTGAGCAGCGGAGGAGTTGTTTGGGCAATAAAGAAAAACCGACTAGGATCAGTGATTTTTGGATTGGCAAGTGGAATGGCAGCCCTAGTCCTATCCAGCTGATTTAAGAGGGCATAGATATGATACTATATGACACAATAAACAAGCATGTGAAGCACTTCACTTAATAAGATTTATCCCCTTATTGGCAAAATAGGTGAGTCTGGAGTTCTATGCGTAGTCGATAGTATTGTATCTCGGAGGATTGAGTGATTTTTCAATTACTTCAAGCTGCCTCTTGCGGTAAGGATCCATTTAATAGGTGTCCATCGAGCTAATATTGTTATCTTTGCTTAAAATATCCATATTTATTCTCAACTACTGCTATTTCATCTATTCCGAAATTTGCTTCTCCTTTGCCCTCTTGTCCGCTTGATACAGCAAATACTCCCCGAGCATCTTCTTTTGTTGCTCCTAGCGTTATCTTTGTTGCTGGTACGCCTGGTTTGATAAATTTTGAGAGTAACTGATTGTCCTTCTATCTGCTTCTAACTAGAAACTTGATCGTTGCTTGCTAGACTTTTCCCTTTAGTCAATCTGCCTTCTTAGCTCATTCTTGTACTGATTCTACAAGAGCATCTTATTCATGCGAGATTAATACTCAGCCTGCTTTATTCTTTATTGCATTTATATACTGTCCTTATGAATTTGCCATTCCTCCTTCTTGCGCTCAATTAAAGTTTTATTGTGTTTCTACTCAAAAGCACTGTGCGACCCATAGTCCACCATCTTAGATTTCTACCTTATGTTATGATAAAATCGAAGCCTGTCCATTTCCTATTTGAGCTTACGAGTTTCTCCTTCATTGAGCTGCTGCTTTTAAAATTGTTTTTCGTATTTTTGGGTAAGCGATCGATATTATTTGCTCATCTAAATATCATCTAGTTGCTGTCTCCTTATTTCCTATTTCTTTCGTATTTACTAATTTTTCCTCATTTGTTCCAGTCTATGAGCTTATTCAGTCCCCTGTAACTCGAGCTACTGCTATACCTTTTTGATAAACATCGCTTGTTATCGTTTCTTCCTTTATAAGATCTAGTTTTCCATCTAGATTCTTTCTTCCCGCTCGTTGAGAGACTTGGCTCGAATCATTTCACTTTCGATCTGCTTCTTATGGTGTTCAATACTATTATCGACAAGCTGTTTGTCTTGCCATTTCTCTAGACTTTTCTAGCGTTTTTTTAACTACTCATTCATCCTCAGCTGACTACTCAATTCATTCATGTATGCCTGCTTTAATTTCTGCTTATAGATCTATTACTATCGAATCCTCTGCATCGACTACAAATGGTGCTTGTCTGCAACCACCTTCCATTGGGTCTCAAGGCTCATCAATAAAATTATCAAATAATAATATAAAGCATCAGCAATTGCATTAGCTTTTCTCACTCCTATATCTATTCAGCCCAAGAGTATGCGATCCTCTAAATTTGTTCACGTCTAATTTCAAGTTCAAGCACTTATTATCAAGCTCACTCCAAAGTCTATTTACTTCTTCGAAATTTCTGCAATCAATCCTTAAATATTTATACTATTTTCCTTTTAATAGATTGTCTAAACATTAATAAGAGGTTTATGTGTCTTTTGAGACTGAATTTTCGACAACAATAATATGCACATTTTGTGAAGCCTATACAATAAAATCATATAATCTTTTGACCGCATCTATCTGTTGGGTATCCTTATAGACAATGATTTGAACGTTTGAATCTACTTATTAAAGATTTTACCTTTGAGAGACAATTAATAGCCTTGCCCCAAAATTGATGATTGAGAAGTGGTATCCCACAAATTATATTGAATATTCAAATTATTGATTTTGCGTTAAACGGATACCAAATCGAAAGAAAAAGTTCTTCTAGGAATGAGGGTACTTTTTAATAAAGAGTGAATTAAGGTAGTTTTTCCAGCTGAAAGTGGACCTAGGAAGGCCACTTTTATTCTTTTGTCCAATAAGTTTTTAAGATATCTCCTGTCTTACTGGTTTAGAACTTTGCTGCACTTCTTATGGGCCTTAATAGGGCATTTGGAAGGAATGTGTTTGTAGATGGAAGTGAGGCAAATCTAACAAAAAGAATACCCGCATTTATATGTATGCTTATTTCTTCGAATGCTGAACATCAGGTGGCATTAATAACAATTCATTTTAGTGTGTTTTTGTTATACTTTAATATTATATTTATTTTATCATCAAAACAAATCGATTTCGTCCTATTTTACTTCTATCTTCTCAACTAGTAGCATTTTTTCTCCTTCATTTTTATTCTCATCCTATCCCTTTTTTTATATGCACTCCTATTCCTTTTTCTTATTGATCGGTTTGGCGAAAATTTATTTTTTATTACTCTCCTATTCTTATTAGGCTTGCCTGTTGAGGAGCAATAGTTATTCGTCATCCTCTTTTGTGTACTTGAATTTGTCAATCTTTTTATGAAGTTTGTATTAGTTAGTCTATTTAAAGTTCTAACAGATACTAAGGCACATCAGGTGGTTTGTAATTTACACTGAAATGGTCCATTGAGGATAGTAGATATCTGGGAAATGACCGTACTTTTTAGTTAGTTTTTAAGTTTCCTTTAAAACCTACTTGTAGTTAAACTTGTTATTATTTCTACACTTAAAGTTTAACATCCAACTTTTAATCTCTTTGTCTTGGGAATGGATTGTCAGCAATTCATCGAGTTCGTCAAGCATCCTAAAATGCTCAGCCCTAAATGCTCTCTCAACTGGCAGTATTCTATGACAAAACCTGGTTATTTATCTCCCCTCTTCATGAACTTATTTCATTATCTCATTCACGATTCTCAAAGGATCAATCTGATGAAAAATAGGGTTGATTTTAACGAAGCAGATGCACTGAGTAGTTTAACTAATACATTGACATGAGTCTAGATTTGCGTAAGCAATTTGGAGTTGGCCTTCTTATTGTAAGCCACTTAGGTTTCAAGGGTTACTTCTTTCCCATCGTCCTTTATCTTTTTACGGATGTGCTCTTCAGTAACATCACTATAGACTTGCTCAATGTACTAATTAATGAGGAAGAGTACTTCTGCGATGAAATTGTATGCATCTCTTAGAGCCTGTTTTTATCTATTCTTATCACAACTTATCAGAAAGCCTTTGCAGGACTATTCATGTACCTTCATCTACAAATTATATAGCAACAATATATTGATTTCATATTTATTAACAATATTGAGCTTACAATATTTGTGCTTTACGCTTTAATTAAGCATATTGATTGAAGGATTGCTATTACTGCTATTTTTACAAACTCTTAATTTCTTCATGAGCGTTGATGATAGGAGGATGAGGAGTTGTAGGAGTAATGATTATTCTAGTTTTGAACTTCTAGTTGATAAATTTTAATTGATCTTGCGGAAATATGTTAATATCTTTAATGAGGGATGAACATGATGCAATCATCAAATAATTTAAATGAATGAATTTGATCAATTCATGAAGGGGAACCTATCTTTGTACTCTTTGGAGATCTCTGTATTGAGTTCTTTAGTGAGATTAAGTTAAGTCTTCTTCTGATTGTACTCTTCCAGAGTTGGCTTAATGAATACTCTTGTGGCTACAACTGCAGCGATGCTCTTCCTCAGTGGCACAATCTTCAAGAAGTGGGCTGCTTTGTACAGAGTGTTCAGTTCTCTCACATCTAAGTTTCCAATCAAGCCAACAAGTTCCTTCCCAATGATGTCTTCCAAAACGTTTTATTTGATTTTGGGAGGATCTTTAATCTCAAAATTAAGAGCTGAGAGGATCTTCAAGATAAACTCAAAGGTTTCTTGGTTAATGTAAGTAATTTTAATCTGCATAATATGAAGCTTACACCTCCCTGCTCCATGGCAATGGCCTCGGGAATATATTTCATCACCTGCTCGTGCTTTTCAGTCAGCTCATAGTCCTTGCCATCAACATTTATTTTTACCATTATATCTTATCAATAATTCTTTATAATTCACAATCATTTAAATCTGTTTTATTGCTTGGTAGTCTAAACATCGAATCAAATGGTATTTTAATTAATCAATAAAGTCAGAAAGGTGGAGGAGTTCCTTGGTTTCCTGAAAAGTTAATGAGGTTTGGGTTGAAGGGCTGCCCTTTGAATGGAGATCCCTCAGCATCCCAAGCCTGCTTCAAGGCTTCAAGCTGACTTTATTATTCTGTTGTTGGCAACCCCATTTGCTTTCTCTGTTGTTCATACATAATCTTTCGTATTGCCCCTTGTGTCTCCCCATCGAACTCTTGAAGAGGCTTCGTATTATTAACCTTTGAAGTGTCGATCTATGGATCGCCTTTGAATACAGTTCCCCATATTTTTTCCTCAGCTTTTTCTAGATTGAGATTGATAAATGTTTTATTCCCCGATCGATCGATTTTCCAGACTGATTCTGAAGAATTGATTTTTTCATATAGGTCTCCTTCAATAATCACCTATCCTGTTTTCTTTCGAATCGAAATACTGTCGTTCTTGAGCTTTACATCAAGCTGAATACTATATGAAGTACCATTTTCGCTGTTAGGGTAGATTATATTTAGATTGAGACTTCCACTTCTCTAATCTACTGGCTCCAGCTGTATCTTTAATTCTTTCCCCCATTGTACGTGTTCAATATTGGCTCTACTGCTCGCTACTTCTATTCAGCCTTCACCTTTTCAATTAGTTTGGGTTCATTTTTATCCTTAGTCTTTTATTCTTGCTTTACTTGTTTGACCTATTGAGTGTTTTTGTTGGGTATTTGCTGCTTTGCTCTGGCGGCTTCAACTTTTTTATTGAACTCTTATGGCGACTTTTGCGGAATTTTTTTGTAGTGTTCCTTCTGAAACTGATCCATTATTCCAAATATCTATATCAAATCTTTAATACCAACTGCTTATTGTAACCTGGAGGGAACCCCATCTTATCTCCAGGATCGCACTCATAAAAGAAGTCCGTCTTTCTGAACAGAAAGTCGAAAAAGGATTTCACAAATCCTTATATTCCTCCCACCTCCTTACAAATTGTTAGATAAAACTCGTCAAACCTTTGTTGGCTCATTTAAATACAAATATATATATAAGAAACTCTCGAATTTTATACACAGTTTAATATCACCCATCCTGAAGATGAAGAATAATAATGAAGCCAAGGGGTACTTCAATATAAAAATGATTTTTGGTTGCTGTTGGGGTTAGAGTAAGAAAACCTACTGCATTTTTCGAGCTAGTCGTACATTTCTTTTAAGTTATGAGGATGGCAAGACTCCTTGACTCTAGCCTTATATGAATAACATAAAAATTTAGCTTTCTCTAAGTTAGTGATTTTAGATCCCATATCTTCTAATATTTTCTACATCTATCGCGCAATCACCAACAACTCGCACTTATGATTATACATACTAAGAATCTTATCGTTAAATTCAGCCTTAAATCTCTTGAGATCCTCTTGCTTCTCAAGCAACCTTTGGATAATTTAGTCATTCAAAGAAACCTTTTTCATGCACTGGAACTGCTATGACTCCTGGTTAAGATTAAGGTTGGGGTTGAAGATGTCGGTGGAGTTAGAAGCAGCTTCGGAGATATACTTTTGCGTATCTGGGAGAATTAAATGAAGTAATAATTTGAAATAGTAATTTATTGCCCTTATTCTCTCCTTCCCAAAAACTCCCTGCCTTTTCAGAAGAGCATTGCACTGCATTTCGATCTTAACTGGATCAGGAGAAGTCGATTATACTAATTTTTAGAGGCGTTCGAATATTTTTTGGCGATCGACAAAAAATCCATTAATCTACTTATACTCACAATTACAATTTGTTCGGAGTCATTGAGCTTTTTTATATAATCAATATTAAGCTCGTTAATTTTTTTCAATTTTTAATTCTCCGCCTGAAGCTCAGCGATTCTGTTTTCAAGAGATTAAATATAAATCTTTACCCTCCTTTTTTTTGCTTATTATTCCTTTTAAATGAAGATTGGCTTTTTTTTCTTTATCTTCTTGCTCTTATTTTTTTTAGTGCCCTCCTAGCTTTCATAGCCTCGCTCAATCTACTCAGGAACGAAGCTTATATCGTAAATGGCCTCTTGTTTCAGCCCGCCATCTATATGCATTTTGTGGAAATTACAGCTTTCTTGATCCTCGGCCACCTCAAATAATTGGCCGAGGTATCTATCATCACCGAATTGGACAAAGGAAAGGGATGATATTGCTTAGTCCTCCATTCAACCAAAACTATTTTATTATTGATAGATTAATTCCCTTAGTGCGTCATTAAAATAACAAAGTGATGCAACAAAATAAATCTGCTCAATACAACTTTAATTACCTTTCCTCTTATAATCTACTTGTTATCGGCTTATTCGATTTTTTATATTCAATTACAGTTTAGGACATCCAATATTTTTGAGCATATTTCAACTAAATTAATTCCTGCTTGTTCATAATACCCAATCAAACTTATTTTAATCATAATAAACCCAAACCATTTTACCCAGAATCCATCTCATAATTTGATGACTATTATTCCCCTTCACCTTCCTCTTCCTCTTCCTCTTCTTCCTCTTCATCCCCCTCTTCCTATTCTTCGCCTTCTCCCTCTTAATCTTCCTAATCATTCTATTCGTCTTAATTCTGATCAAAATGCTGATAGGCTTTTTCGAATTCCAGATTAATTTAAGCTTCTGGGTAGGCCCTGAACTCTCCTTCAATTATGTAGTGGTCAGGCTCTAGTGATAAAAGTTTATGTGCAAGAGAGGGATGATCTTAAGCTGTGTTTAGCATTCTTTCACTAACATCTTCTTCATCCATCATATTATTCTTGACGCACTCTG
>JACCDV010206723.1_pt1 | contig 12764 bp, 7 predicted proteins | sample 7446131 | NCBI WGS metagenome assembly JACCDV01 (sample SAMN15323448, study PRJNA562643) | freshwater metagenome | isolation source: river surface water | place: USA:Blue River Watershed | collected 2017-08-17 | reverse complement strand
TCTTGAGAAATATTTTCTATCACATGAATCTTTTCTACCGGAATACCCATCTCAGTTGCAATCTCTTCTGCAAGCGGTTCACGACCTAAATCTTGACTAAGCTTACGGTGAATTTGCTTGTATTTTGAAATAGTTTCAACCATGTGCACCGGAATACGAATAGTACGAGACTGATCAGCGAGTGCCCGAGTTATAGATTGACGAATCCACCAAGTTGCATACGTTGAGAATTTAAAACCCTTATTCCAATCAAATTTCTCTACAGCCTTAAAGAGTCCTAAATTACCTTCTTGAATTAAATCAAGCAAAGAAAGATTTGCACTACGACCAACATATTTTTTAGCAATCGAAACCACCAAACGAAGGTTCGCCCGAGCAAGTAAATTCTTAGCTTCTATATCTCCTTTTTCAATTCTTTTCGCTAAGTCTTTTTCTTCTTGAGCATAGATTAGTGGATATTGACCGATTTCTTTTAGATACATTTGAATAGAATCGTGATTTGCATTTTTGAGTAATTCTTTTACATCTTGATCAGCATCTAAATTAAGCAAATTCCCTCCTTCTAAAACATCAATCCCAGCTACAGAAAAGCTTTCATATAGTTCGTCTAAGAATAAAATATTATTTTCAATATCAGGAAAAGTTTTTAAAATTTCATCGTAAGTAATAAAACCTCTCTTTTTACCTTTTTCAATAAGAGTATTTTTCTTAAATTCTAGCTCTTCTTGCTTTCTTTCCGCAGAAGTTAGTTTTTTGACTACTTCTTTGGCTGGTTTTATATCTTTTAGCTTTTTTACTGGAGCTTTTACTTTAGCTACTTTTTTAACCTTTTTTGGAAAAACCTTTTTTACTTTTTTAACTACTTTTTTAATAACCTTCTTTTTGATAATTTTTGCCTTAGCTTTTACTTTAGCTACTTTTTTAACCTTTTTTGGCAAAACCTTTTTTACTTTTTTAACTACTTTTTTCTTCATAATATTTATTCAAAATTAAAGCGACCGTTTTTAATATCTTCTATTTGTATTTTAATTAAATTAAACTCTTTAAAAACATCTATATTATTTAAATCATTTTCCATATCTTTAGCTTTTTTAGAAAGAGATAATATCTTTAATTCTTTAAGCATATCAGTCAAATCTCCCCAAACAAAACCTTCTTCTTTATTACTATAGAATTCTTCAGTTTTAAAAACAAGTTCTTCTTTGTTTATTTTATTATTTAATAAAAATGTATATAAGTCTTGATTCAAAATTGTCTCTAAATATTTTATAATTTTTATTAATTCATTATTATGCTCATCTTTTTCTTTTTGCCAAAAAATCATTCCAATTAAATAATTTAAGATTTTCCTTTCCCTATCTTCTAGATTTTCTTCTTTAGAAGGAATGAAGGGGTTAACGGTTTCATTATTTTTAAAATTATTTTTCTGCTCTAGAGATAAAGTATCTAAATCTTGAGTCAAAGCATCAATTGATATCCCTGATTTCTCACTAATTAACCTTAAGAAAAAATTCATATCTATACCGCTTTGCAAAAGTAAAACATAAGGCAAAACTTTTTCTCGAATTAATTTCCCTATCTTTCTAGGATCACTTTTAAATTCATCTAAAATATTATTTAAAATAAACTCAATAATATGTTTAGAATTTTTTATTACTTTTTTCCATTCTTCTTTGTCGTATTCTTTAATAAAATCCGCAGGGTCTATACCTTCCTGAAGTTTAGTAATCTTAACGTCCATACCTAGATTTAGGGCTATTTTACTTGCTCTCTCAGTAGCACTAAGTCCAGCCTTATCTCCATCAAAAGCAATAATAATATTTGGTGAAAGTCTTCTCACTAAACCTAGATTCGAAACGTTTTTATCTTTAGTTAAAACTTCACCAGTCATAGCTGTACCTGAAGTTGCAACTGTGTTTTTAAAACCAATCTGATGAGAAAGTAGTAAATCCATTTGACCTTCTACTAAAATAGAAAAATTGTTTTTACGAATAGAGTCTTTGGCTTTATGTAAACCGTACAAAACTTCTGATTTTGAAAAAATAGGAGTTTCTGGACTATTTAGATATTTGGCTGGTGTCATTTCTCCCTTATCTGGACCCAAGTATCTCCCCGAAAAAGCAATAACTCGAGAACTGGAATCCATTATCGGAAACATTATACGAAAACGAAATCTATCATAAGTACGATCGTAGTTTTTTTCATTTTCATCCTTCTTTTTGATTAAACCAGCACGTAAAATGATTTCATGACTAAACCCCTTACCAACTAAATAAGTAACTAAATCTCTCCATTCATCTTTTGCAAAACCTAAACGAAATTCAGAAATAGTATTTTCTTCTAGACCACGAGATTTTAAATATTTTAAAGCTTCAGGATTTAAAGATAAATTCTTCTCAAAAAATCTTGTTGCTTCTTCCATAACTTTAAATAAATTATCCTTTTCATCAGTATTCTCAACTTGAAAATCATTCAAATTTATATTTGCCTTTTCGGCTAAAAGTTTTAAAGCGCCCTTAAAATCTAAACCTTCAAATTCTTCAACAAAAGAAAAAATATCTCCTCCCTTAGAGCAACCAAAACAATAATAACTTTTTCTTTCATTAGAAACAAAGAAAGAAGGGGTCTTTTCATTGTGAAAAGGACACTTTGCTTTTAAAGTATTCCCCACTTTCACTAAAGGTATATATGAAGAGACCACTTCTTCTATTGTCAGTCTCTCCTTGATTTGATTTACAGGAGAGTTCATATTTTAGTTTAAGTTTTCTTCTTCGAAAACTTCTTCTTTTTTGTTTCTAAAGCCTGTTCCAGCAGGAATCAAGCGACCGATAATAACGTTTTCTTTAAGTCCTCTTAGAGAATCTACTCCGCCCTTAACAGCGTTCTCAATCAAAACACGATTTGTATTTTGGAAAGAAGCAGCAGATAACCAACTCTTAGTACGAAGTGAAACTTCAGTAATACCCAATACAATTGTTTCAGCTTTTGCTTCAATTGCGTTTAATCCAACAACACGGTTATTCTCTTCAATCAGTGCAGTACTTTCAACTATATCACCAGCAGAGAAATTCGTTTCACCGGCATCTTTAATACGACGTCTTGAGAACATTTGACGAACGATAATCTCAGTATGTTTACGTGAAATAGAAGCAGATTGTAATTCGTAAACTTTATTAATTTCACGAATAATATATTCTTCCACCTTATCCTTACCTCCGTATTTAAATACTTCAGAAATATCTGCAGATCCGTCAGTTAATAATTCTCCTGAAACTACTTTGTCTCCTACTTTTACAACTGGAATTCTATAAGGAGGGATAACGTATTCTATTTCTTGTGATTTATTAGTACCGTCTCCTTTGGCATCAGATAAGACTTTGATAATACGAACATCACCTTCTTTATCTTTTACTTCAAATACTTCACCGTTTGATTGAGACACAACAGCTGGGTTCTTTGGAGTTCTCTTTTCAAAAATTTCTTCAACACGAGGCAAACCTTGAGTAATATCAGTACCTGCAACACCTCCAGCGTGGAAAGTACGAAGTGTAAGCTGAGTACCAGGTTCACCGATAGCTTGAGCTGCAATAATACCTACAGCTTCTCCAAGTTTAACTAAATTATTTCTTCCTAAATCAAGACCGTAACAGTTTTGACAAAGTCCGTGAGCAGTTTTACAAGTTAAAGGAGAACGCACATATGCTTCCTTAATACCTTTTGCTTCTATCAATACTGCTTCTTCTTTTGTGATCAAGAAACCTTTTTTGTAAAGCACGTTGCCGTTTTCATCTTTCAAATCAGCTGCTAACACACGTCCACGAATATTTTTAGATAATGGAATTTCCATTCCAGAAATATTTTCCTTACTTACTATTTTACCTTCTTTGGTTCCGCAATCTTCTTCGGTAATAACTACGTCTTGAGCAACGTCTACTAATCTACGAGTTAAATATCCAGCTTTAGCAGTGTTAAGAGCAGTATCAGATGCACCCTTACGAGCACCGTGAGTTGCAACGAAGTATTCGATTGGAGAAAGTCCTTCTTGGTAAGATGGGATGATTGGGAATTCTAGAGTTTTACCTTGGTTGTTTTGAATCAAACCTTTCATACCTGTCATTTGAGAAAGTGAAGTCATAGTACCTCTAGCTCCAGAAGTGAAGAGATCATAAGTAGATCCGTTTTTATCTAGAGTATTAGGTAAGATTTTTTCCAAATCTTTCTTAGCACGAGTCCAAATTTCAATAATTTTTTGATACTTTTCATTATCAGAAAGCAAACCATCATTCCATTCTGTGCGGATCTTTTCTTCTTCTTTTTTAGCTAAAGCGATAAGTTCGATTTTCTCTGGTGGTACAGAAACGTTATCGAGTCCCCAGGTTGTACCTGAAAGAGTAGAATATTTATAACCGAAAGTTTTAATAGAATCTAGTACAGCTGGAGTAGCATCGATACCATAATGCATAATCATTTCATCCACCAAAGCAGAAAGTCTTTTTTGATTCATTTCTTCATCAACGTAAGCAAAATCGTTTGGCAAAATACTATTAAAAAGTAATTTACCAACAGTAGTTTCGAAAACTTTTTCTCCGATATTTCTATATTTTGGAGTATCAGTAGCTAATACTTTGATTTTTGCACGAAGTGAAACTACTCCGTATTCATAAGCAGTAATAGCAGCATTTGGACTTGAAAAATATTTACCTTCACCAATTTCACCATCAACGTTTTTAGTCATCCAAAAAGCACCAAGCACCATATCCATGCGAGGGTTAGCTATAGGATCACCGTTTTGAGGTTTTAATAGGTTTTTATTTGCAGCCATTAATTCTTTCGCTTCGTCTTGAGCTTCATCTGAAAGAGGAAGATAAACAGCCATTTGGTCTCCGTCGAAGTCAGCATTGAAGGCCTGACAAACTAGAGGGTGTACTTGAATAGCATTACCTTCGATAAGGATTGGATTAAAAGCTTGAATACCTAAACGGTGCAAAGTAGGAGCACGGTTAAGTAATACATATTTTCCTGCAATACATTCTTCGAGCATAGCCCAAACTTCTGGAGTTCTTTCTTCGATAAGTTTATTTGCTCCACGAATATTGAAAGCAAGTTCGGCTTGTAGGATTTTTGAAATCACGAAAGGCTTGAAAAGTTCAAGAGCCATATGCTTAGGCAATCCACATTGATTAAGTTTTAAGGCTGGTCCACCCACAATAACACTACGAGCAGAATAATCTACACGTTTACCGAGCAAGTTTGCTCTAAACAAACCTTGCTTTGATTTTAAGTTATCAGCTAAAGATTTAAGTGGTCTCTTTTGAGATTGACTAACAGCTTGAGAATCATTTTGCTTAGCAATTGAATTATCAATCAGAGCATCAACTGCTTCTTGAATAATTCTTTTTTCATTTCTAAGAATAACGTCTGGAGCGTTGATTTCTTTTAATTTCTTTAGACGATTATTTCTATTGATAACGCGACGATAAAGGTCGTTTAGATCTGAGGTCGCATGACGTCCCCCATCTAAAGCTACCATCGGGCGAAGCACTGGAGGAATAACTGGAATTACAGAAAGGAACATCCATTCAGGACGCAAATCTGCATAAAGCATTGCACGAATAAGAGAAAGTCTTTTTTGTAACTTTTCTTTTTCAAGAGGACTTGCCTTCTTTATCATTTCTTCAGTGTGAGCTTTTAATTTATTTAAATCTAAATTTTTGAAAATAGAATAAATCGCTTCTGCTCCGATATTAGCTTCGAAACAAGGACCGTATTTTAAAGAATAATGATGGAAAGAAATTTCATTTAAAACTTTTCCTTCATAAATTTCATTTATTTCTTTTTTAGTTACAGTAAGTAAATTCTTTAATTTTTCACGAGTCTCTTCGTCTTGAGAAGTTTTTAATTTACTCTTATATTCTTTTTCAAGTTCATTGATGACGTTTTCTTTTTCTTCTTGATGAACTTTAGTAATAATATAACCAGCAAAATAAATTACTTTTTCTAAATCAGAAACAGGAATATTAAGTAAAATACTCATTCTTGATGGAACTCCACGCAAGAACCAAATATGAGCTACAGGAGTAGCGAGTTCAATATGACCCATTCTCTCACGACGCACAATAGAACGAGTAACTTCAACTCCACATTTTTCACAAATAATATCTTTATAACGAATACGACGGTACTTTCCGCAATAACATTCGTAATCTTTTTCAGGACCGAAAATTTTCTCGTCGAAAAGACCTCCGCGCTCAGAGCGACCTGTACGATAATTAATCGTTTCAGGCTTTGTCACTTCTCCATAAGACCATTCTTTGATCTGCTCTGGAGAAGCGAGTTTCAATTCTATTTCATTGAAATCAGTTGTATTTAATGTTTTCATATTTTATTTCTTTAAATTAACGTCCATTGCAAGACCTCGTAAATAATTAAGCATAACATTGAAGGATGCTGGAGAGTTTGGTGGTCTTATTTTTTCATTTTTAATAATAGCGTCGAAAGTCATAGAACGACCTTGTATATCATCAGACTTGATTGTAAGCATTTCACGTAGAGAGTAAGCTGCGCCGTAACCTTCAAGAGCCCACACTTCCATTTCTCCGAATCTTTGACCTCCTCCTTGAGCTTTACCTCCGAGTGGCTGTTGAGTGATTAGAGAGTACGGACCAATAGAACGCATGTGAATCTTGTCTTCTACCATGTGGTGAAGTTTTAGCATATGCATATAACCTACTGCTACATCTTGTTCAAATGGTTCACCTGTACGTCCATCAAAAAGAGTCAAACGTCCATTTTCAGGGAAACCAGCTTTCTTTAATTCTTCTTGAATTTCTTCTCTTTTCGCTCCCAAGAAAGGAGGGATTATTGCTTGATATCCTAATGTATTAGCAGCGAGACCAAGATGAATTTCTAAAATTTGTCCCAAGTTCATACGAGAAGGCACACCGAGCGGTGAAAGAATCACGTCGATAGGAGTACCGTCTGCCATATATGGCATATCTTCTTCTGGAAGAATAAGAGAAATAACACCTTTGTTACCGTGACGTCCTGAAAGTTTATCTCCAACTGAAATATTTCTAACTTGAGCTACTTCAATAACTATTTTCTTGATTATACCAGCTTCTAGTTGATGACCCATTTCACGAGAGAAAATCTTTACTCCTATAACACGTCCTCTTTTGCCGTGTTCTACGCGAAGTGAAGTATCCTTAACATCACGAGCTTTATCAGCAAAGATAGAACGAAGCAAACGCTCTTCAGGAGTAAGTTCAGTTTCCCCTTTCGGAGTAATTTTACCTACTAAAATATCGTTTTCACGAACTTCTGCTCCTACGCGGATTATTCCATCTTCATCAAGATCTTTTAATTTCAATTCTCCAACATTAGGAATATCACGAGTAGTAACTTCTGGACCAAGTTTAGTATCACGAACAATTGCGATAAATTCTTCTACATAGATACTTGTAAATTTACTATTTTTAACTAATCTTTCTGAAAGGATAATCGCGTCTTCGTAGTTCGCACCAGACCAAGAAAGGAATGCTACACGCACGTTTTGACCTAGAGAAGTTTGACCTTCTTTAGTACTTGAAGTATCAGCTAAAATATCTCCTTTTTTGATTTTGTCTCCAATATTCACTATTGGTCTTTGATGAAATACTGAGAAGTTATTATTTCTTAAATAATTGATAAGCTCATAAGTAGTTTCTTTTTTACCTTCTATAACAATCTTTCTACCATCTACGTATTTAACTACTCCGTCTTCAGTTGCAATTACTAATCTTCCTCCATCACGAGCAACTAAATCTTCGATACCTGTAGCAACTAAAGGTTGATCAGGTAATACGCAAGGCACAGCTTGCTTCTGCATATTACTTCCCATGAGTGCACGGTTAGCGTCATTGTGTTCTAGGAAAGGAATCATAGAAGTTGCGAGTGAGAAAGCTTGGTTCGGAGCAACATCAATAAAATCAATTTCATTTTTTGAAACTTCACCTGGTTCTGTTTTTACGCGAGCAGCTACTTTTTCAACTGTGATTTTACCACTCTCATCATAAGGAGTCGCAGCATGAGCGATATTGTATTTCTCTTCTTCGAGCGCATTTAAATAAACAACTTCGCCTGTGATTTTTGCATTCTTAACTTTGATATAAGGAGTTTCAATAATACCAAAATCATTAATCTTTGCATAAGTCGAAAGGTGTACTATAAGACCGATATTTGGACCTTCCGGAGTATGAATAGGACAAACGCGTCCGTAGTGAGAAGGATGCACGTCACGAACTTCAAGACCTGCACGTTCACGAGTAAGTCCTCCAGGGCCTAAAGCAGAAAGAAGCCGAATATGCTCCATTTCAGCAAGCACGTTTTCTTGACTCATGAATTGAGAAAGTTGATTCGTAGTGAAAAATTCTTTGATACGAGCTTGCAAAGGTCTTTGATTAATTATATGAATAGGTAAAGCAGTATCAACATCAATAATAGACATTCTGTCTTGAATATTTCTCTTGATTTGCATCATACCAGTACGGATTTTTTGTTGTAGCATTTCTCCAACAAAACGCACACGACGTTGACCTAAGTGATCGATATCGTCACCTTTTGCTTGTGTATCATTATTTAAAGTTATGATGTGGCGAATAATAGTTAAAACATCATCCCCTATAAGAGTACGGCGTTCTAATTCAGACTTATCCATACTTTTACCAAATCTTTGATTAAAACGATAACGTCCTACTGGAGAGAGGTCATATCTATCTTTAATAAACAAAGAGTCTACGAATTCACGCGCATTTTCAGCACTCGCCATATCTCCATCACGAAGTCTTTTGTATATTTCTATATAATTTTCTTCTATAGTTTTAGTATTGTCTTTAGCTAAAGCTTCTTTGATACTGTTTAATAAAACTTCATTATCACCGAAAGCTTTCAAAATCTTTTCATTAGTATCATAACCTAAGGCACGAAGAAGCAAACTAACTGGGAATTTTCTTTTCTTATCTATACGAACGTATATACCTCCATCTGCTTCAGATTCGATTTCAATCCATACTCCACGAGCAGGAATAATTTTTGCACCGAAATATCTTTTACCCTTACTTTCATTTTCAGTAAAGAAAACTCCGAAACTACGAGCAAGTTGCGGAACTATAACACGTTCTACTCCATTAATAATAAAAGTACCGTGAGAAGTCATAAGCGGTAAATCAGACATGAAAATCTCCTGCTCTTTTACAGAGTTTAGGATTTTATTTGTTAACTTAACACGAGCTTTTAATTGCCCTTGATAAGATATTTTATTTACCTTTGTGTAATTCTCATCTTCTTTCGCATCACTTAGAGAAAATGAAGTGAATTCTAATTCAAACTTTTTACCTGAGTAGTCAGCTATCGGAGAGAATTCTTTGAAAATTTCTTTTATCCCTTCTTCGACTAGCCATTTGAATGACTTTAATTGAGATTCTATTAAATCAGGAAAAGGAACTAACGGTTCCTTATACCTTGCAAAATACTTTTTTGGTAGTTTTGTATCTTTTTGCATAAATATTTTTTACCCGGCTCGTAACGGGAGTATACGTAATAAACAAAAAGAAATAAAAGTTAATACTTTTATTTTACATCTATTTAATTCGGATACTATTAAAACTTTTAAAGGCTTATAATAAGAGATTGCATCCGAAACTCAATCATTCAATCTAAAAAGAGTCTAACACAAAATCTAAAAAATTGCAAATTCTATAAATATTTACTTTTTATTCTTCTTCCACTCTTCTATATCTTTATGATTCCCTGAAAGTAGTACTTTCGGAACTTTATAGTTTTTTATTTTTTTATCCTGAGCTTTATCGAAGGGGTATTTTAATATTTCGGGACGAGTATAGACTTCACTAGTTGAAACTCTCTCTTCTTCAAGAGATTCAAATTTACCTAATACTCCTTTAACCTGCCTTGAAATAGAATCTATTAAAACTAATGCTGGTAATTCTCCCCCAGTTAATACGTAATCCCCTATTGAGAATTGTTTTGTTTTTAATATTTTATCTACTCGCGCATCAATCCCCTCATATCTTCCACATATCAAAATAATATCAGTATATTTTTTAGAAAAAGTTTTCGCATAATTCGTAGTGAATTTCTCTGCACTAGGAATAAAATTAATTACTAGAGTTTTAGCTTTTTTGTTTTTATTTATTTTCTTTAAAGCTTTTTCTACGGCTTTAAGTATTGGTTCTGCTCGCATAACCATACCCGGACCTCCTCCGTACGGCCTATCATCTACCGGCTTATAATTAGTCTTATTCTTGGGTAAAAAATCTCTCGGATTATAAAAACTAAAATTAACTAATTTATTCTCTTTTGCTCGGCCCAAAATAGACTCATTCAAATATGAATCGAACATTTCAGGGAAAATACTAATGATATGGAATTTCATAAAACTATAATAACATAAAAAGCCCCGTTTGGGGCTTTTTAATTTTAACTATATTCCTTTCAAATCTTCCATTGCTTGATCAACAGTTTTCAAAGTTGGTGAAGCATGAGTACTTGCACCTCCTTCTGGTTCGTTAATCTTTAGATTCACACGAGCATTGTTTTTCATGCCGATGATTCTTAGAAGTGTTCTAATTGCTTTTGCAGTATTTCCCATTCTTCCGATGATTTTACCCATATCAGAAGGGTTCACGGAAAGAGAAATAAGAACTCCCATCTCGTCAACAGTACGATCGATTTTTACATCGTTCGGATTATCAACAAGAGCTTTAACTACATATTCTAGAAATTGCTTATCGTTATCCATATTGTGAGAGAGTTAAATTTTTAATTTAAGCAGTATACGACCATATAATAATAAAGTACTGCATAAATCTATTATACAAAATATCTTTTCCTCTTTCAACTAAAAAATAAAAACTCAGAATTACTTCTGAGCTTTTACTTCTTTCCTTTTTAGAGTTATTTTTTTCTTAGGTAAAACATTTTTCTTTTTACCTTCGATAACTTTTTGAGAAACTAAGAAGTTATGAACAGTATCAGAAATTTGTGCTCCATTTTTAATCCAGTGTTTGATTCTATCTGTTTTAAAGATAGTCTCACCTGCTTTCGGATTGTATGAACCAACTATCTCTAAGAACTTACCACTTTTAGCAGCGTTCTTGGAATCAGTTAGAACAACGCGAAATGAAGGTTCGTTCTTTCTTCCTATTCTTTGTAATCTAATTTTTAACATAAAGCTAGTTTAACATAAAATCTTAAAAACGCAACTTTATCCACTCACAGTATAACCTCCGCTACTTTTAACTGCACCAGTAGTATTATAAGTTCCAGTCGTATTATAACTACCCTTAGTTTGCACAGAGCCTTTAGTATTGTATGAACCTACAGCATTTACTGAACCTGCTGTTTGGTATGAACCATTTGCAGTGGTACTGCCAGTAGTATTATAACCAGCGTTTGTATTATAAGCACCAGGAGCGTAATAACTTCCGTCTGTATCATAAGATCCATCTGCGTTGTATGAACCATTTGTATTTATACTTGCGTTTGTAATATGAGAAGCATTAGTAGCGTAACTTGCATTGGTAGCAATTGAAGCATTAGTGTTATAAGAAGCATTAGAATAGTAACTTCCATTTGTATTGATTGAAGCATTAGTGTTATAAGAAGCATTAGAATAATATCCTGCATTAGAATTGTATCCGGAATTAGCATAATATGCACCTGGTCCGTAATATGACGCATTCGTATTATAACTTGTATCTGCGTTGTATGAACCATTTGTATTTATACTTGCGTTTGTAATATATGAACCGTTATCTGTGTAAGAACCATTACCTACGTAAGAACCGTTTGTGTCATAACTTGCATCTGTAGTAGTTGAAGCGTTTGTCGAATAACTTCCGTCTGTATCATAAGATCCATCTGCGTTGTATGAACCATTTGTATTTATACTTGCGTTTGTAATATACGAACCGTTATCTGTGTAAGAACCCAAAGTTAAATATGATCCAAGATCAAGATAAGATCCAGAGTCTAAATAAGAACCTATAATGTAATACGAACCATTATCAAGATAAGAACCTAAATCTTTATATGAACCCAAAGTTAAATATGATCCAAGATCTTTGTAAGAACCTATAAGTACGTAAGAACCTAAGTCTTTGTATGAACCAATATCAAAGTAAGAGCCAATATCATTATAAGATCCTAGAGTAATATATGATCCAATATCTTTATAGGAACCTACATCATTATAAGAACCTATAATGTAATACGAACCATTATCAAGATAAGAACCTAAATCTTTATATGAACCCAAAGTTAAATATGATCCAAGATCGAGGTAAGATCCAGAGTCTAAATAAGAACCTATATCTAAGTAAGAGCCGTTATCTTTGTAAGAGCCAATATCATAATATGAACCTATTTCATTATACGAACCTAAATTTAAATAAGATCCCAAATCTTTGTACGAACCTATGGTTAGGGTTCCTCCATTTTCCATATATGAAGCTAAGGTAGTAAAACTAGCTGTATTTAAGCCGTTTGCAGTCGCCTTATAAGATCCATTGATAATATACCCGCCTCCAGGCAAGATAATATTACAGCCGTTACAAGCGAAGGCACTCGAAAAAGGCAATAAAAATAAGGCTAAAACTATTAAATTTAAGAAAACTCCTTTGATTTTCATACTTATAGTATAGCATATTTTAAATAAAAAGTCAAGCCCTATTACCTATAGGTAATAGGGCGAAATCCCTTAAAAAACT